>Ga0180009_10007883_pt1 | contig 10737 bp, 10 predicted proteins | sample OS_PC_MetaG_FD_123537 | JGI IMG/M metagenome (GOLD analysis project Ga0180009, IMG submission 123537) | Groundwater microbial communities from the Aspo Hard Rock Laboratory (HRL) deep subsurface site, Sweden - OS_PC_MetaG | ecosystem: Environmental > Aquatic > Deep subsurface > Groundwater... | reverse complement strand
GCGCCGGGTGTGCTGGCCGAAGAAGCTAAGAGAATCGGCGCGGCGCTGATCCATTATTCCAGCGATTATGTCTTCGATGGGCAAAAGGGAGTGCCTTACGTTGAAACCGATACGCCCAACCCGATCAACGTATATGGTCAAAGCAAGCTGGCGGGCGAGCGCGCTGTTCAAGCGGTGGACGATGCCTACCTGATCTTACGTACAAGTTGGGTGTACAGTTTGCGCAAAGAATGTTTTGTCACTAAAGTGCTGCGTTGGGCCAGAGAAAAACCGATCTTGCGAATTGTGGATGATCAAACCGGCAGCCCAACCTGGTGCCGGATGTTGGCCGAGATGACAGCCCAAGTGTTGGGAATGGGCAGGAACGATGTAGCTGGATGGTTGCTAGAAAAAAAAGGGATATATCACCTGGCAGGATATGGAAGCGCGAGCCGGTTCGAGTGGGCACAGGCGATCCTGAAGTATGACCCGGGAGGGGAAGAAAAAGTTACTAAGGAGATAATACCTGTACTGTCAATTGATTTCCCCTCTCCGGCCCGACGTCCTCCTTCTACACCTTTATCCTGTGACTTCTTTACCAGTGTTTTTAAACTACGGTCACCATCTTGGGAACATCAACTCTCACTCGCACTAGATGCTCTTAGCAAGAGATGATAAAAGTCTTCTCAATCTTTGGCACCCGCCCCGAAGCGATTCCCGCAAAGTGCGCGGGACTAACGCAAGATGGCGCCGATGGAAGTCGAAATGCACGAGGAGTCATCAACATGAAAACAATCTGCATTCTGGGATTAGGTTACATTGGGTTGCCGACCGCGAGCATGTTTGCCACGCACGGTATGCTCGTCGTTGGCGTGGACATCAATTCATACATTCTTGAGTTGCTCAATCAAGGTAATATTCACATCGAAGAAGTCGGGTTGAGGTCTTTGGTGCGCAAGGCGATGGCATCGGGCAACTTGGTGGTGAGGAGCGCACCTGAGGCTGCAGATGCGTTTGTTATTGCTGTACCTACACCGATCAATCTGGACAAGACTGCTGATATGCGCGCGGTGGTCTCCGCGACAGAGTCTATTGTATCTCACCTGCGGAAGGGGAACCTGATAGTACTCGAATCAACGTCGCCTCCTCGCACGACAATTGACCTTGTAAAACCCATTCTTGAGCGGTCTGGTTTGAAGGCAGGCGAGGACTTTTTACTGGCTTATTCTCCAGAGCGAGTGCTACCAGGACGAATCCTGAAAGAGTTGGTGGAAAATGCGCGGGTCATTGGTGGGATTGACCGCGCTTCGTCAGAGGCAGGGCGTGATTTGTATGCTACGTTTGTGAAAGGTGAGATCGTGCTCACGGATGCAACGACTGCCGAAATGGTCAAGTTGATGGAGAACACTTTCCGTGATGTGAACATTGCCTTAGCGAACGAATTTGCATTGATAGCTGAGAAAATTTGTGTGAATGTCTGGGAAGCAATAGATATCGCCAACCGGCACCCGCGCGTCAAGATTCTGCGACCTGGGCCTGGGGTGGGCGGGCATTGCATCGCAATAGATCCATGGTTTCTGGTAGAAACAGCACGGGAACAGGCAAGATTAATCCGCCAAGCACGGTTGGTAAATGATGGCATGCCTGAGTATGTAGTAAGAACTGTCCGAAGAATGGTCGCAACTGTTGAAAAGCCAGTGGTTGCTTGCCTGGGGCTAACCTACAAAGCCGACGTGGATGATGTTCGAGAAAGTCCAGCGATTGAAGTTGTGAAAAGACTCGTTGAGGCCAGGTTCGTTATTCGAGCGTTTGATCCATACGTGAAGGTTCTCCCGATGCTCGAAAACTCTCTGGTTCATTCTCTTGAAACTGCTGTATCTGATGCTGATTTACTGTTAGTGCTGGTGGATCACAAGCAATTCAAATCGCTGGTTCCAGGCACGCTGGAAACACGCGCTCGCTGGGTGCTAGACACACGCAACTGCTTGAATGTTGCTGCATGGCAGGGTAGAGGCATCAAGGTAGTGCGTTTGGGGACACCAAATTGAAACGGTTGTTTAGCAAGAAAGGTGAGGTAGTTGTTGATGAAGTGCCAGAGCCTTTGATAGAAAAAAGGAGTGCGCTAGTCAAAGTGGCAGCCAGCATATTAGCCCAGTGGAGTAGAATAGAACAGAGGCGTGTGATATTCGGTGCGTGGTTGATGCGCTTGTTGTTCGCAGGATTTTTCCTTTTGTTCGCCTCACGGTTAACAAGCATTATGCTGACGAATGTGGGCAACCTCATGGTTGCTTCGTCATTGATGAAAATTTCTGTTCTTGGAGGATGGACTGAGCAAAATGCGCCCCTGATTATAGAGGACACGATTGTTCTGCCAAATAATGCAGTCTCAACAATCAAGAGGCTATTGAACTGGGCACTGATAATAGACCGCCGCAACAGCATGGCTTATCGAGCGGTTGGAAGAATCGAGTTGGTGGACAGAAATTATGGCGCCGCAATACTTGCACTTTCCAGGGCGCTTTTTTATAAGCCATTCGATGACATTAGTCGCTGGGAATTGGGTGGCGCATACGAAAGACTGGGCGACTACAGTATGGCTATTCTTCAGTGGAAGAGAATTGGAAAGAAGCTGAGTGATCGCTTTGCTTATCAAGCGCGTTACTTTGCCCAAATAGGAGAGATTAGTCAAGCCTTAACAAGGCTTAATGCGGCGATCGCGATCTCGAACGAATCTGACATTGCCTATCGCACGTTCGGAGACATATATCTGTATGTAATGGGCGACTCTGAAACCGCAGAGGTTTCTTATCGTAGCGCAGTTCGACTCACGCCACAATCTTCAACATACCACTCACTACTGGCGCACAGTTTGCTGTCGCAGGGGAAGATAGTTGAGGCAGAAACCGAGCTGAAGACTGCACTGTTGCTGGATGGTGAGAATGCTTTCGCACATCTTCTATTGGGTGACGTATATCGTCGAGGTGGCCGTTGGGGGGAAGCAATAGACGAGTTTAAGACTAGCCTCGCCCTCGACCCTGCTAATTACTGGGCCAGATTGGGCCTGGGGGATGTTAGCATGCGTACTGGAGATTCCTCAAGTGCTATCTATCAATGGTGCCTGATACTTGAATCGGCGCCCGATTTTCGTCCAGCTGTGGACGCATTGGAGGCTTCAGGTTATGACTGTCCGCCGAACAGATAATACGGGTATGTTTCTACGACGCCTGAGAGATGAAGGTCGAAAGGCACCCGTAGGTGAGTCGCCCATCTATTTGACTAACCAGTACTCAAAGGAATTTAAGATTATAGAATTTGTAGGTTCCGGAAAGACTGTTCTAGAAGTAGGTTGCTACAACGGGCATATGAGCCTGTATTTTGTAGCCAATAACTGTATCGTAACTGGCGTGGAGATCAACAGTCGGCTTGGGCAAGAGGCTGCTAAGTATTGTTCCCGGGTAGTAATTGGGGATATTGAAAAGACCGAAACACAAGCGCAGATTGAGGGCAAATATGCCATCATAGTTATGGCAGACCTATTGGAGCACCTCGTTGATCCATGGAAAACTCTTCGAGTGATGAAGCGGTTTATTCAGCCGAATGGATTTATTGTCATCGCCCTTCCGAACATTGCTTATTTTAGGATGCGACTCAATCTTCTCTTAGGAAGATTCAACTACTTACCAAAGGGGGGGATATTAGAATCTACCCATTTACGTTTCTTTACGCTAAAAACGGCAAAAAAAATGATCGAGGAAGCAGGTTACACAATTATCCGATTCTATCCTGCCCCTAGTTTAGCTAGAGGTGAACGCCTGGCCAAATTGCCGCTTCTTGGGAGATCTTCAGTTGTCTGGAATGGTACGCTACCAGCCTTTGCAGCAAGGTTGATGCCAACGCTATTTGGACTGAGCTTATTGTTTGTTGTTTCGCCGACTCGCGAAGCATCGGATTGAACGAGGAACGCTTGCATGCTCAAGATCTTCCCATTTTCTGAAGCTAAGATCGAGATAAATGTTCTGAGGATTCTCTTGGGATTCGGTTCATTTCTTATAGTAGGTATAGCAACAGTCTTCGTTCCTATCCAGTCGCTTGTGCCGCTTGCGCTATCTGCCGTGGCGTTTACGATTTCCATATTTGATATTACCTCCGGCCTAGCGTTTATTTTCTTCATATTTGCGTTTTTACCAGACACGACCGGAGTGGATTTGGGATTGGTTTTGCCGACCTTAGATTCCCGCCGGCTATTGCTTTTAGGCTTCGATTTGGCGGTTGTCATAAATTTCCGGAGCAAGTTTTGGACGAAAGTCAGCAGCAGGGGATTATCTAATATTAATAGAGCCATTTTTCTCTTTATTATTTTTCAGTTGTTAAGCGCAGTCACTTCCGTTGACAGGTGGGCTAGCATCAAGAGTATAGGGGAGGGGATTCTGTTCTTTTTTATCCCATACTTCATTATGACGCAGTATAGGTTCAGTGAGTATCATCAAAAGAAGATCCTTGTTGCGTTGTTTATTGGGGCGTTGGCTATTGCAATGCTGTCCTTCGTTGAAGCGGCCGGTGGAATCAACCCTTTTCTGCTTTTCACACCTTTGAGAGAGTCTTTGACCAGTCTATATGCCACTGAATTACGTGCTAACCTGATGAGGAGCCAGTCAAGCTTCGGCCACCCTATCGCTTTTGGTATGTATCTGTTAATCGTCATACCTATTGGTATCTGGTTGGGGGCGAGGAAGGGTCAGTCATCGGTCAGCTTCTGGTTCTTCGGAACTTGCATCATGGTAGGTGCTATGTTCCTTACCATTTCACGAGGCCCTATATTGGGTATGCTGGTTTCGCTGATATTCTTGGCAGTTAAGTCTCCACCACCGATGAGGCGGGTTGCAAGGATTCTGCTGGCGGTGATCCTTTTGGGGGGAGCGGCGTTGACTGCTTCTCTAGGTCCGGGTTTATTTGTGCGAGAGTTCATAGCCAATACAATTTCTCCCTTTAGTGATCCGTACTCGATGGGTGCTTCTAATGTAATTGGGCGTTTATATCTACTTCGATATGGACTTCAGGCTTGGTTGAGTCGCCCTCTATTAGGGTACGGGCCCGGCACATCGGCGAGTGGATACATAGCCGGATTCGGATTTAGCCAGTTTACCGTCTTTACTGATATAGCGAATTACTACTTACTATTGCTGGTTGAAAACGGGGCTCTTGGTTTTGCACTTGCAGTGGTTTTGTTTGGCCTCGTACTTCACAATCTTTCGAAAGGCTTGTTTCGATCAAAACTGGATGTGGCTAGTGAAGCGAACGGTCTTCGCTATGCGCTGTTTGCTGTAGCCCTGAGCGTCATGGTAACTCTGGCAACTGTGACAGTCAAGAATTCTTTGCCCATCTACTGGATGCTGCTGGGGATCGGGGTGAGATTGGCAAATGATTCGGGCCGGCTATCGGCTGGCTCATCAAGAAGGGTATTATATAAATGAACCCCAGTAAAGAATGGGCAAGCAAAGAGTTGTCGGTCATTATCGTGTCCTGGAACGTTCGTGAGTTTCTTGAGCCCTGCCTAGAGTCGGTGTTTGTGACTTCAAATGATATCTCAATCGAAGTGATCGTGGTGGACAATGGTTCCTCAGACGGGACTGCCGAGTGGCTTGAAAAAGAGTATCCCAGTGTCAGATTGGTAAAGAATTTGCAGAATCTAGGGTTCCCTATATCTAACAACATAGGGATCAGCGAGGCTCAAGGCGAGTACATCCTCTTGCTAAATCCCGATACGATAGTCTGGCCAGGAACCTTTAGCAATTGTCTAAGCGTAATGCGGAGGGACAAGAAAATAGGTGTTGTCGGGTGCAAGATTCATTACCCTGATGGCTCAATCCAATATGAGTGTGCTCGCAACTTCCCAAGCCTCGTGGATTTTATAGGTGGGACTTTCTACTTGCACGTGTTGTTTCCCAAGAGCGTTGTTTTCGGTCGTCGCCTCATGGGCTTTTGGGATCATCTAAGTGATAGAGATGTGCCCTGCATCATGGGGGCTTTCATGTTCCTGCGCCGGACAGCGCTTCAAGAAACAGGGCCTCTCGATGAGAGGTTCTTTATGTATTACGAGGATGTGGATGTATGTGCGCGGATGTGGGAGAAAGGCTGGAGAGTCTTTTACCTTAGCTCGGCTCAGATCACTCACTTTAGTGGGCAGTCACGAAAGAAATCGAGCAAGAAATTTGACCTACTAGCAGCAGAGATTTCGTATACTTTCTTCTTGGAGCACCGTGGTAGACTGGCTGCGATATCATACCGGTTCATCGTCATTCTACAAGCTTTGATCAGGTTGCTTCTAGTACCTTTATGGCTCTTGGCCTTCGGCTTCCTTATCCCCAAATCGAGCTGTAAATCGAGCTCTGCTCTCAATGTGCAGTTGCACTTGGCTCAAATACTCTGGGGCCTGGGATTTCGATCGTATCGTGATCAAGTCAGTCCAGAGCAGTGAGCGTATGAAAGTGCTCCTTATCACCAATATCATTGCCCCATATCGTGTTCCGGTATTCAATTCTCTAGCAGCAGTTGCCGACTTCGAGTTAAAGGTTCTGTTCTGCGCCCGAACAGAGCACGATCGCGAGTGGCAAATGCCAGCCAATTTGAATTTCACGTCTGAGGTCATAGACAGCCGCCTGATACGAATCGGCGCAAGACGTCTCTATGTTTCTCTCAAAATACTTGCTCGTATCTGGCAGTACAAACCTGACATTATTTTGACAGGTGGTTTTTCTGTCCCCACTTTGTATGCTTGGTTGTATTGCATCTTACTTAACAGGGATGCACGATATATATTGTTTGGTGAGGGAACCATTTTCACCGAATCGGGAGTGAAAGGGATTGAGCTCCTCTTGAGAACAGTTCTTGTTCGACAGAGCGCGGCATGCGTGGCCGCCAGTAGTGACGCTAAAGACTATTTTGTATCTTTGGGCGCCATACCGGAGTCGGTTTTCCTTAGCTTGCTTACTACTGATGTATCGCGCTTCTCGAGTGTTTGCAGGGCTATGTCACTTGACGTACAGCGGCTTAGAAAGCAACTTGGATCTCCTGAATCGATCCTGTTATACAGTGGAAGACTCACTCAACTCAAGGGAGTATGGTATTTGTTAGAAGCCTTTTCACTGGTACGCCGAAGAATTGATAATGTTGCTTTAATAATACTCGGCAGTGGTAACCTGGAGGATGAACTAAAGAGATATTGTGAACAAAACCTGATCCCTGCCGTACATTTCATGGGCTTCAAACAACAGGATGAGCTCCCTATCTATTTTTCAGTTGCTGATCTATTTGTTTTCCCCACTTTGTTGGATCGATTTGGCGTAGTGATTGTGGAAGCAATAGCTGCTGGCTTGCCTATCATCTGCTCCAAGTTTGCAGGCGCCGCGCGCGATTTGGTGAGTCATGGCAAGAATGGCTATATTGTTGACCCTAGAGATACGGCACAGATTGCCGAGTACATGGCTGAAATCCTTGATGATGATCAACTCAGGGCAAAAATGGGCCAGGAATCTATAAACATGCGAGAGAAATGTAGTGTTGAACGAGCTGTTGATGGGTTTGTGCAAGCGATTCGTTCTACGTGGCGCCTCAGAAACCCAATCCTCACTCTTTGATGGTGTTTGTTCGATCTCAAATACTATTCTTATCAAGGAAACTCTGGAGGTATTGAGTTCATGGTGATGCAAGTTCTAAGGTTTATGAAGACTAGAATACTAAGCGCTGGTAGGGAATATCGCCGGGTCCGTTTTGGACTTGCGGCAGGGTACTGGTTGCCTCTTGATCGCCAAAATGACCTCCGCATGGAGTTCGGGGTGTTCGAGTGGCAACTTATCAAGTATGTCAAAGGTTTTTGCTCCGGGGCAAGTGTGGCATACGATATTGGGAGCGCAGAAGGATATTATACGTTGGCTTTCATGAAGGAAATGGGGGAAAACGGGCGCGTGTGCGCATTTGAAGCGGACCCTCGCTGGATCTACGAAATAAATGATACACTCGTCAAGAACGGACTTATTGATCGAGTGCAAGTTTTTTGTGGGTTTGTGGCAGATCATGATGATGGTCAAATGCTTTCTATCGATCACGTGGTTGCAGAAAAAGGGTTGCCGCTTCCAGACATTGTTAAAATTGACATTGAAGGGGCTGAATTGAAGGCTTTGGAAGGCATGAGAAGAACGCTGTCACTTGCTATGCCCAAGATTATCTTGGAGGTTCATTCTGCCAGTTTAGAAGACGATTGTCTCACATTCCTATCTGGTCATGGGTACACGGCAAGGATTATTGACGTCGGGTTGGGCAGGCTCTTTCCAGAATTTCGTCCAGCAGCGCATAATCGGTGGATCGTGGCGTGTAAAGCCGTGGTAAGACCGTATAGTGGATAGCAATTTGTCTTAGGAGAGCACTGAAAAAGTCCCCTCCAGCCGAGCTGACTCAGGACTGATACGCCATATATACGGCTCGAACAATTGGCAGACGCCACATCTGGCGGTACACGTCAGCTTGTTCTCGCCGAGAAAGGGGTTTTTCAGCACGCTCTTAGGAGATTTCGCATATGAAAGTCATAATTCAGTCAGGCGGTCAATATGGACCAGCAAACGCTGCGGCACGGGCTGCTTTTAGTGCTGGAGTTCTTAAGAGGTATATTACAGCACGGCATAAGCCTGGACAAGAAGATATCACCAAGAACATAGTGCATTTGTGGTTTCCAGTCTACCTACAGTACGCTTTAGCACGCATGCCTATTTTGGGAAATCAAGGAATAGTTTCGCTAATAGGAGACAACTTATTCGATTGGATGGCTTCACTGCTTATAGATCGTTGCGATATTTTTCACGGCTTTATGGGATATTCTTTGCGCTCGATGCGAAAGGCAAAGATGCTTGGCGCGAAGACAATAATGGAAGCCGGGTCAATTCACATTCTCGATCAAATCGCACTCTTCAAAGATGAACATGAACGGTTTGGCGTGCCGTTTCAAATGATGAATGAGAATTGGGTTAACAAGCTCGTTCAGGAATACGACGAGGCTGACCATCTCGTTGTGTGGAGTACGTTTTCTGCGCAAAGCTATCTCAATCGGGGTCACCCCAGAGAGCAGATTTCTATAGTTCCCCTGGGACCAGGACAACAGTGGAACGGTGATAGGCCAGTGCTGAAGACAGGTAAGTCATTCCGCGTTCTTTTTGTAGGTACTGTGTACCTCCGCAAAGGAGTACAGTATCTACTTGAGGCAATGCAACTGTTAAGGAAATCGATAGGGGCGAAGGAGGCCGAGTTGGTACTAGTCGGAGTAATTACGCCCGAGATGCGCCCATTTATGCGCCAATTTGCGGGGACATTCCGCTCGTATTCCCATGTCTCTCCAGAGGAACTACACAGATTATATATGAATGCAGAAGTATTCGTGTTGCCGTCCTTAGAGGATGGATGGGGAATGGTCGTCACGGAGGCAATGTCGTGTGGATTACCAGTAATTGTGACGGAGAATACAGGGGCAAAGGATATCGTCCGTGATGGCCAAGATGGCTTCATTGTCCCTATTCGTAACAGCGAGGCCTTGTACAACAAACTTCTATTCTTATACGAGCATGAGAGCTTGCGCAAATCTATGGGGGAGTCAGCGCGGGAGGGCGTAAAGAGCAGTAGTTGGGAAAGTTATGGACAGCAGGTAGTTGATGTTTATTCCAAAGTTTTGCGAGAGTCAAGGGATTATGGTGAGGAAAGTTCTTGACGTCATATGAACACTGGAAACTTTTCCAAAAGCCAAGGTAGCACATAATATGCTCTCCAAGCAGTCTGTAGCTTCGGCAACTCTTCTGCTAACAGCCTTCTCTATCTTGAGCAAGACAGTATTTTTTGCTCAAGAGAGCGTTATGGCAAGCGTATTTGGAGTCTCTCAAGATGTAAGTGCACCGGGTAACGGCTCAAGTTCTGCACAACAAATGGAGGCTGGTCACCATAAGGTAAAGGAGTAATGCACATGCTTATTATTAATGCTGATGACTTTGGAAAAAACAAAAAAACCACTAACAGGATATGCGAGTGTTTCAGCAGAGGAAGGGTTACTAGTGCTACTGCAATGATGTTTATGTCCGATTCCGAGAATGCAGCCAGAATAGCCTTGCGCCACAATCTAGGTATCGGATTGCATCTCAATTTTTCATCAAGCTTTACAATGATGGATTTGGAGACTGATCTGATAGTCAAACATGAAAGGATAGTTAGATACTTTACCTGGCATAAATACATCAGACTATTTTATAATCCTTTCATAACAGGAGATGTGAAACAATGTTTTAAATCACAGTATAACGAGTTTTTGAGATTATACGGCAAGGAGCCAACACATATCGATGGACATCATTATTTGCACTTGTGTGCAAATGTGGTCTTTGGCAATGTTATTCCCGATGGTATTAAGATCCGTAGAAGTATCACCTATCCGGATAAGACGAAAAACCTGAAGAAAAATATCATGAAGAGATTCGTATGGTCGTTTTTTGATAAGGAAATCCTGAAAAAGCACCTATCAACTAACTATTTTTTTGAGCTTGACTCGAATTTTCAACTGGACGAACTGAGAATTGTAATTGAGAGAGCAAAAGAGTCGAATGTGGAACTAGTACACGGCGGCTGAAATCCTTCGGTAGTTACAGACTGCCGAAAAATTGGACTGGATAGCAGAGCGATTATTTGGCATAATATCGGGCTGTACCAAAACAACCTTATCGAAGAGGAATC
>Ga0180009_10007882_pt1 | contig 10738 bp, 12 predicted proteins | sample OS_PC_MetaG_FD_123537 | JGI IMG/M metagenome (GOLD analysis project Ga0180009, IMG submission 123537) | Groundwater microbial communities from the Aspo Hard Rock Laboratory (HRL) deep subsurface site, Sweden - OS_PC_MetaG | ecosystem: Environmental > Aquatic > Deep subsurface > Groundwater... | reverse complement strand
CTAGTAGAAATCTGGGATACCTTTTTTCCAGATGTTCCTAAATTAAATAATGTTTCTATAATTTTTAAGGGAAAAGCTAGGTGGAAGTTTGGTCATATTGAAAGTCAAGGCAAAGACACAAGAATTGTACTAAACAGATTGTTCAGAAGTAACATAGTTCCACAATACATAATAGACTTAACGATCGCTCATGAATTAGTACATTACGCTCATGGGTTTCATAGTCCACATCCAAGAAAATACAAATATCCTCATCAAGGTGGAGTTGTAAAAAAGGAACTAAATAAAAGAGGTTTTAAAGAACTTCAAAAACTAGAACACAAATGGTTCAAAACAGAATGGAAACATTTGTATGACGTCCTAAGATAAAAGAATTCTTGTGTATTTCTTACATTCAAAACAATAGTAAACTAACTTACCATCTCTAGTCCTAACCCTATAATTTCCATCTTTAAAATAATTATAACAATGTTTACAATATTTTCTTTTATATTTCCTAGGCATTCTAAGATTAACCTTCATAGCAACCTTCCTAGCTAACTCAACATACCTATTCGCTAATTTCTGGCTTTTAGTTTTCTCAGCTTGCTCAAATAACTTTTCAATTCTTTCTTTTGCAATTTCTTTTTGTTTTTGTTTATCTTTCATACCAAAAATATGATTTCCATCATTTATAATTGTTTATAGGAGTATTTTTCAGTAGTAACAAACCGAAAGATTTATAAATGATTTATTTATTAAATAAATAAAATGAAACCTAAAATCCTAGTCAGAGCTACTTTAACAGCATTATTATTAGCTACAGCTCCAATACCTATGGAACAAATTACTCATTCCCTTAATAATTCTGAATTAGAACATGTAAAATTTGAAGAACAAACAAATTTAGCAAAAAGATTGGTAGAAAAAGAAATAAAATTAGCACAAAGAGAAGCAAAAATCTGTTGGTTTCATTTTGGGTTAAGAAGTAGCGAAACTGGTTATCTTGAAGTAAAATATGGAAAACCCTTCTATGGAAGAAATATTACAAATGGGAAGGATTCTAACGGAAATCCTATTGGATCAAGATGTTGGGGCCCAGATCAAATACATCCTATAACAGTGACCCAACTAAGGAAAGAAGATCGTATTTCTCAAGAAGAATATAACTTAGCAATGAATGAAGTTTATAATAAAATGAAAAAAGGTCACCCGGAATATATTGCGCCTGGAGATGTAATGAAAAATCCTTCCAGAGAACTTATTGATACTTTCAACAAAATAGGATTTGCTGCTTGTGAATATGCATTAGACCGAGCTGGAAACGAAGACTTTAGACTTGCTGCAAACATATATCGTTGGGGAGAACAAAGAGTAAAAAACCGTAACGCAGCTTTAAAACGAGGAGAATCTATTAATATGGATCATAGATATTTTAACAAACTTGAAGAATCATTAGGCAAACATTTCTTTCAAACTTAAAAGATAAGGTGGACAACTTTCTAAGGTTCCCGCAACAGAGTGCAGTACAACTCAGAACGTAGGCCTGCTTAACTACCGTGTTCGGGATGAGAACGGGTGGAACCAAGCCACTATGGTCGTCCAGAATTTAGAGAAAATTAACTATTTATAAAGTTTACTATTCGTCTGGTCTAGGTTTCCTACAATCCATAACAGGACAAACTGTACCTAGAAGAGGTTTAGGTTCTTCAGGGGGAATTCTAAATTTAACTTTATTGCCTGCAAGAACTTCTAAAGGAGATGTATTTACACCATGCTTTTCAAAAAGAAAATCTTTTAACAATTCAGCACGTATTGTAGGAAGAGTATTATCAAAAGGGAATGTACTACAATTTTCTTCACAAATTGGATTTTCATCTCCATATTTATAGGCTGCATAATGAATTATACCTCTCTTGATAGGAGTTAAAATAACTTCATTAGGTCTCCCTTCTACAACTGCTCTAGAAAAATTTTCATAAAAATCACTTAAGTAATCTAAAATTTTTACCATAAAATCAAGAATAACAAAAAACTTAAAAACCTTTCTATAAAAGCTTCAAATCACCAGTAATCTTATCTAAAACTTCATCTTCATCCGGGCCAATTGCTAAACAAGTAATACTTCCTTTTTCAATTTGGGTCCTACCAGCATCTTTAATCAAGGCAAATTTCAATTTGTTTTTCTTAGCTATTTCTTTTAAATCAAATAATTCTTGTAAACTATTAACTTTCAAAACAATCTTTTTCATACCTTCTTCACGCCATTTATCACTTTTATTCTTATCAGATAAAGCAAAAGCTTCCACGCTAGCATGAGAACATTGTGCAGAAATTTTCCCTTGCCCCATTTTTAAATCTTTTCTAACAACAATAACTTGTTTCATCTTTTAAATTTATTTTTCATTTCTTTTAATAATTTCTTCATAGTTTTATGAACAACAAGTGTAAAATCCCAACCCATTACTTCAGTTTCAAACATAACTCTTGGAACTTTAACCCTGGCAGATAAACAATATCTCTTCCTTTTTCCCTCTTTATCAAATTCTTTTATATGCACTTCCACAACATACTTACTTAAAAACAAGTCAATTTTATCACAATATTCTACAAGCAGTTCTTGTAATATCCCCTTTTCCTCATCAGTTAATAAATTTCCTTTTATTATTTTATAGTTTGCCATAACCCAATATTATCCTACTCGCTTTTAAAGTTTATCTTTTCCAAGTATATATATTTCATTACTTCTTTTCTTAGTAGCCTTTGGCCTATAGATTTTAACTTTCTTAAACAATTTTTTAGCCTTTTCTAAAACTTTTTCTGTTTCTTCACTTTCAAACATCTTAAATAAAATATTTCCATTTGTTTTCAATAACTTTTCAACAATCTCTAAAACCCTCATAACCAATCTAAAACTTCCACCTTCATCTAATTCTTTAATTCCAGAAGTATTTGGTGCCATATCACTTACAATAACATCAAAAAGCCCCTTAATCTTAAAAATCTCATCATTAAAAACATCACAAACAACAGATTTCCCAAAATTCAGTTTTTTCTTATCAACACTAACAACTTCACAATCTTTTTCTAAACAATATTGTGTCCAACTACCGGGCCAAGCACCCAAATCTAAAACTTTATCATTCTTTTTAATTAAATTAAATTTATTATTAATTTCTTTTAATTTGTAAACAGATCTTGCTTTATAACCTTCTTTTTCAGCCCTAAGTGTAAATTTATCTTTCATTTCATATGAAACTCAACAACATCATCTTCTTTTAAAACATGTGTCAAACCAACTTGCTGGCCTCCAAACCTAGCACTTAATCCCCAAATTCTTGCAAATCTAAATTTCTTAAAAAAATCCTTATGAACTTTCAAAGTCAAATCTTTAACAGTATCTCCTTTATCTAAAGCAACAGGAGGAAACTCTTTTTTCTTACCTGGTTGTTTAGTATAAACATAAATCAAACCAAGCATAGACCACATTTTTTTCTTAATATCTTCTAAATCAGAATTCTTAAAATCTAAAGTATAATAGTTCTTAACAGGTTCATTAGAATTAAAAACAATTAAACCATTAAAATCAACATCTGCCTCTTGCAACTCCTTCTTCAAAAACTTCAACTCTTCCTCACTTTTAACAATCAAAACAATTAAATCAGCCATTTTAACTATCCCAAAAAAAGCAGGTCCTTTCTCAGTATCTATAAAATCTTCTGTAATAGCAGGTATCTCAATTAATTGGACTTTAATCCCATCATAATCCATTATCCCAAATTCTGGTTTTTTAGTAGTAAACTCATAAGCTTCTTCTTTCAAATGAGCATTTGTTAATCTATTAATAAACAAACTTTTGCCAGAATTAGTCTTACCTATCAAAACAATCTGTGCAGCTCCTTCCCTTTTAACAGCAATTCCTGATCTTCCCTTAGTTTGTTTTGCTTCTTTATCTTGAGCATACTTCAACCTCGCTAAACGTTTTTTTATATTGGACCTTAACTTCTCGGCAGATTTATGTGCTGGAGCTACAGTCAACATCTTCTTCAAAGCTCTAATTTTCTGCTCTTTGGTTTTAGCTTCAAAATATATCTGCTCTGCTTTTTCATATTCATAAGTCACATTAGTGGGCATTTTTTATACTCCAAATATATCTTTTTCCATTTCTTTCCTTAACAATCCTTCCTTCTGCCTCTAATCTATGAAGATAACCTAAGATAACATCAGTTCCAATGTTTAAATCATATTGTAAAATAGTTGTTTTTGTGGGCCCATTTTCCTTTATAAGTTTGTAGATTAATTCTCTTTTATTGCTTAACTTAAATAACCCACCAAGATTCACATAGGAATTAGATCTTTCTGCATGAAAAGAAATTGCTTTATCTTTAACAAGAGAACACAATGGGCCCGCTAAATCGTAAATTTCTTTCAATTTCTTTGTTGAAATTCTAAATTCAAATTGGGGAGATGCCTTTATTCCCAACTTCCTACTATTCTGCACACTAACCGAAAATAAACTGTTTTTTGTTGCCCATTTCCATTTATCGGCAACAGCCAACATAAATTCCAAAAAATCTTTATATTTTTCACTCATGCAAAGACTAAGCTGTCCTGTTGTAGTTCCCCTAAACTCCAAATCAAAGCTTATTATCATGGCACCAGCCGCTAAAAATTTATCATTAAATAATTTTTTGTATAAGCTTTTTTTAGTAAAGCTATCTAATTCTTTTTGAGACAAAATAAGCTGTGTTTTACTTTTTTTCCAATTTTTTAATCTTTCAATTGAATAATTCTGTGTATGTTTTGAAGGCAAAATACCAACTATTTTTATAATATTATACAACCAATTAGGTGAAAAATTAAAATAATATTGCCCAGAATAATCTTCTTTTTTAATTTCATTGAACGGATCTCCAATCAAATGCAAATCAAATTTCTTTTCCCATATTTTAGTTATATCAAACCATTTTTTAATAATAGAATATTCTTTTCCTTTTAATCGCAAGGTCCTATAACAAACATAATTAGCTTTTTTTCCTTTGTAAGATTTAATCAATTTATACGAATAAGGTTTAGTCATCTCTTCAATGTACATAATGCCCGCCATTAAACAATAAATTTCCCAATCTTTTTTCATTAAAGAATATATTGACATATAAAAAAGGTAAGTTCTTTGCTTTTTATATATTTCGTGTGCAATTGTCACAGTGATATGCTGGTGTAACATTGGTTGGCATAGTTTTATTAGAAATCAAGTATATTAAAAACTTCCTTTTTTAATCATTCTAAACATTATTGCAAGCATAAGAGCGATTATTAGATATATTATATGAAAATCTCCAACCCCCAATAAACAATTTATCATATCTATTAGATTAGTAAAAAAATTAATATATTTATATTTAATCATAGTAGAAAAACAAGATAAAATCCAAATAATAGCAAAAAGATGAAGTAGTAATTTAAGATATTTTAAAAGCTCTTTTTTCTTTTGAGATTTCTTTAAAACCATAAGTTAATTTTAAGACCTAATCTTTATAAATTTACCTATAGCAACCTTTTTAAATAAAACAAAGGCCTAAAATAATCATGCGGGGATGCCGGAGTGGTCAAACGGGCACGGCTCAAAACCGTGTGGCTTAGTGCCTACGCAGGTTCGAAATGTTAAAAGATTGGTTTTAACGGCCAGTGTTTAAACACGGATGCCCTGCTCCCCGCACTTTTAAAAAATGATAAAAAAAATATTACTTTGGAGAGACAAGAAATTTTACTGGAAAGAAAAAGATTTACATACTTCTTACGGTTTATTCAAGGAAAAAGATTTAGAAAACGCAAAACCCGGTTCAACAGTAAAATCAAATACTGATTACGAGCTTAAAGTTTTACCTGCAACATTTTTAGATAAACTTGAAAAACTAAAAAAAGGCCCACAATCCATTCCATTAAAAGACATAGGCCAGATAATAACCTATTCAGGATTAACAAAAGATTCTATTGTAGTTGATGCTGGAACAGGATCAGGAATTCTTGCCTGTTTACTAGCTAATTTCGCAAAACAAGTAACAACATATGAAAAAAGAGAAGATTTTGTAAAAATAGCTCAAAAAAACATAGAAGCTCTAAATCTAAAAAATATAGAAGTAAAAAATAAGGACGTAACCACAGGAATTGACGAAAAAGAAGTAGATTTGATCACTCTAGATATGGGTTCTCCTTGGGAAGCAATCCCTGAAGCAGAAAAAGCATTAAAACCAGGAGCAATTTTAGTTTCCTATTCACCCTCAACACCACAAGTTTCAGATTTAATAAAAGCACTAAACACAGAGAAGTTCAAAGTCTTAAAGGTAATTGAAATAATAGAGCGTGAATGGGACTTTGATGAAAGAAAAATACACCCTAAATATAACATGTTAGGGCATTCGGGTTTCTTAACTTTTGTTAGAAAAATATAACAAACTAATTCCTTAACTACAAGCTTAACTTCTTTAGTTTTGGTAATTGTATGTACAAAAAAACAAAGAAAATTCTAAATCAACTATAAATCAAAGGGTAAACCAATTTGATAGTAAAAATGTAGATGCTTGATATTTAAACATTTCAGAACGAAGTACCTAATCAAGTATCTTAATAAAAACTGCTTTTATATAAATTAAATATAAATAAAAAGTTAAAAGTTAAAATTGTAAATAAAAGTTAACGATTAAGTTTAATTTCTTGGCAAAATAGTCGCAAGACGTGGAGCAATACTACTCATAGTAATAACGCCATCTGCCCTAGGCCCTCCAACAACAACCTGAGAAATCGAAGAAAAAGCTATACCAATTTGATTTCCTGAAACTTCAGCTACTATCGGGCTTTTTAAAACATCTGCAAGGGGAATATATTTATCAACACTACCATAACAACTCACAGCAAGTACGGGATCTGAGCCGGAAGGAACAACATTTTGAACCCAAGCAGCAAGTCTAGTTGTGGGTATATTATCTGCCAAAATATTCCCATTTGCATCAAGTATTTTTAACATACCTGGGTGAGCTGAATCTCCATGCACTCCAATCACATAACGAGTACCATATCTTTTATTAAGACCTCCCGCATTATTTAAAACCTTATCCATCGTCCTATCAGATCCTACTACAACTCCTTTATCATTACTTCTCATTTGTTGTGCAACTAAATCATCTAAATAATCAGTAGATGATATCCTGTCATACCAACTAATAGCAGGATGTCTTGCATTAATAACCGCATCAGATATGCCCATACCCAATTCTACAGCGCCAACAAAAGCCATTGCCACTTGGTAAATCTTATGTCCGGTTTCACGATAACTAGTATGACCAAAAAAAACTTTCATAGCTAAATCATGTTCTGCTGGTGAAGGAACATAGTCTATATTATTTATATAAGCGTTGTATCTTTCTAGGGGAGTTGAATCTGGACTTGGTCTTGCTGCCGTCACTTCATATTCAGACATATGGACAATGGGTCTTGTATCTGGAGTAACTATAGTTTCAGCTCCCGAACCAGGAGGGGGCATATCTGAAGTTGTTGCACTTAACCCGGCGGGATCAATAAACTTCATAGGATTATTATTAGCATAAGCATACCAATTATTCCCGCTCCCAATAGGATCAACAGTAATAAACCTACCAGAAGAAGGATCATAATATCTAGCTCCAAAGTAAGTCAATCCAGAGCTATCCAACTCTTTTCCTGTAAAAGTAAATGTTTCTTGTGAATTATCTAGATTCTCTCCATAAGGAAGATAAGTATTAATTTCAGCTATATCTCCATTTGAATTAGTAACTACCCTCGTACTTCCTAGATTATCTTTATGAAAATATGTTAATTCATTATCTTTTTCTTTAACTACTAAACCCGTACCATAATAATAGTTAGTAGTTCCTGTTTCTACCGTTCTATGTGTTTCAACATTTTCTGGAATTATTTCTATCTTACTTATTGGATGAGAAGTTTTAGCAGAAACTAAAGATATGATTAAAACTATTAAAACAATAAATATCACACTCTTTTTCATAAGTTAAAATAAGAAATCCAAATATAAAAAGCTTTTTAAATTAACAAACTTGCATTAAAACTATGAAAAAATATCTAATAGACACTTCTGCTATTATTGAAAAAGTTCCTTCTAAATTAATAAAAGAAAAGAAACTATCAGGAGAAATAATAATAACCAACGCTTCAATGTCAGAATTAGAAAATCAAGCAAATAAAAGATTAGAAATTGGATTTCTTGGGTTAGAAGAAATACAAAATCTACAAAAAATAAAATCAAAAACAATACAATTAAGATTTGTTGGAGAAAGACCTACCCCAGACCAAATAAAATTCGCAAAAGCAGGGGAAATAGACGCAATAATAAGAGAACATGCAGTAAAAGAAAAAGCAACTTTAATCACTGCAGATAGAGTTCAAGCAGAATCAGCAAAAGCATTTAACTTAAACGTAATTTTCATAGAACCAAAACCCTTCAAAGAAAAACTAAAAATTGAAAAATTCTTTGACACAAAAACAATGTCTGTTCACCTAAAAGAAGATTGTTACCCTCAGGCAAAAAAAGGTTCACCAGGAAATTGGAAGCTAACTCAAATATCCAAAAAAAAGCTAAATTATAAAGTTCTAAGAGAATATGCCAAAGAAATAGTAGAAAAAGCAAATATTGATCCAAAATCCTTTGTAGAAATTTCAAGAAGAGGTTCTACAATAGTTCAATACAGAAGTTACAGAATTGTTATTGTAAGACCACCCGTATCAGATGGTATGGAAATAACTGCTGTAAAACCAATTAAAAAATTAGATTTAAACCAATATAAAATTCCAAAAGAAATCTTAGAAAGAATAAAAACAAAAGCTAGAGGAATAATCATTTCAGGAGAAACAGGATCTGGAAAATCAACATTTGCGCAAGCATTAGGAGAATTCTATTCAAAAGATAAAAAAATAGTAAAAACAGTAGAAAGCCCAAGAGATTTACAATTGTCCCCAGAAATAACCCAATATTCTAAATCATTTACAAGTAGCGAAGAAATGCATGATATTTTATTTCTTTCAAGGCCAGACAATATCATATTCGACGAAATACGTGATACACCTGACTTTAAACTTTACACAGATTTAAGACTGGCAGGATCAAATTGCATAGGAGTTTTACACTCTGCTTCTGCAATAGATTCTATACAAAGATTTATTCCAAGAATGGAAACTGGAATGATCCCTTCTGTTCTAGACACAATTATTTTCATAGAATCTGGAAATATAGGTAATGTTTTAACTTTAAAAATGACTGTAAAGGTTCCATCTGGAATGATAGAAGCAGACTTAGCAAGGCCAGTAATAGAAGTAACTGATTTTATAACAAAAAAACTAGAATATGAAATATACAGCTATGGAGAAGAAACAGTAATAGTTCCAGTTGAACAACAAACAAAATCAAAACCATCTAATACTCTAGCTGAAAAACATTTGGAAAATGAAATGCTAAGTTATGTTTCTGAAATAAAAGCAGAGGTAATTTCTCCAACTAAAGCAATTGTTTATATACCAGAAAATGAAATTTCTAGAATTATTGGAACTGGCGGAAAAAGAATAGAATCAATAGAAAACAAAATAGGAATAAAATTAGATGTTAGACCTCTGATAAAAGAAAAAGAAACTATTCACCATAGCTTATCAGAATCAAAAAAGTATTTAGTCTTTCAAGTAGATGAAAAATATAGAAAAAAATCAATAGGTTTCTATGTAGAAGATAAATTTATTTGTTATGCAATAGCAGGATCAAAAAACGAAATAAGATTCAATAAAAAATCAGAACTTGGAAGAATTCTTTTAGATGCATTAAATACAAATAAAAAATTAGAATTAAAGATTTAAATTTTTATCAGAAAAATAACATTGTAAGGGTTTTTAAGGGTGGAAGGGTTGTAATGAAGGTTTAATATTTAATATTCCAGTTCATCAAGAATTCCTATTTGTTCTCTCATTTCTAACTCTGATTTAGATCCTTGTTCTCTTCTTCCTAACTCTGCTTTAATTTCATTTTCATCAAAATAATGCCTATCATATATTACAAAAGGAGAACCAAGCCAATTTAATATTGGTGCCTGTATTCTTCTCCAACCCCCTACTTCCCAAATTTCATTATAATTCTCTCCAAAATCCCATGTGTCAAGTATACTAAAATAAATCCCTTTTTCATCTCTACTATAAGAACGAGTATAGTGACCCAAGGCAATACCGACTCTAACAGGCCCAAAACGGAAATCTGCTTCTTCTGTTATAATTTCTCCTTCCTCTAAGTTTAAGAAATCTTCTAACAAAGAAGTGTCCCATGCATATCCTATTGATCCATCGTCCCAATGAACTTCATAATCCAAAGGGATAACTCGAATCCATTCAGACATGCTGTAGAACTCTAAATCAGTATATTTTGTTAAGTCCAAGGGTCTAAGGGTTTGCTTTGGAAGGGTATTTTCCTCTATACCAAGAAAAATAGCTAAAATATTTGGTGCAGGATCTGTTCTCGCCCCAGTATACCCCCCCATCCACTCTTCATCTGAGCGTTCTCCATTTAAAAGTGCATTACTAATTTGATCAAAACTCATGGTTTGATCATTAAAACTCCTACGTGAAGCAATTTGATAAGCTAAACTTCTCAAAAAATGGGGGGCAGGCAAATCAAATAAACCGGTAGGATCAACAAATTTCATAGGATTATTATTCGCATAAACATACCAAT
>Ga0180009_10007881_pt1 | contig 10738 bp, 9 predicted proteins | sample OS_PC_MetaG_FD_123537 | JGI IMG/M metagenome (GOLD analysis project Ga0180009, IMG submission 123537) | Groundwater microbial communities from the Aspo Hard Rock Laboratory (HRL) deep subsurface site, Sweden - OS_PC_MetaG | ecosystem: Environmental > Aquatic > Deep subsurface > Groundwater... | reverse complement strand
GGAACCAATGGCTGGGTTTCCAAAGGGGCGCCGCATCCCTTTGGTCGAGGGCGGGGTCAATGCCCCGCCCGAGAATGCGAGCGTGCAAGGTGGCCGTAGGTCACCTTGCCGCGAGTTTACTTAGCGTTTTGAAAAAACACGCTAAATTTTATTGAAAAGTGAAAATGGCCAATTGAAAAACGCAAATTTCTCTGAAAAGCTTTAATCCTTTTGATATTTTCAATTTAATTTTTGCATTGGGCATTGAAGATTAGCCAATTTTTTCAAAGGGCTAAACTGTTACCAAAGGATAAAATGGGAAAGTAAAGAATGAAAGATCCGGCACTGGAAATTCATGAAGTTACTTACGCCATCAACGGCAGAAAGATAATCGATAACGTTACCTGGAAAGTGGAACGCGGAGAACATTGGGCCCTGCTGGGGCCGAACGGTGCCGGAAAAACCACCCTGCTGAAAATCGTCTGCGGCTACCTCTGGCCGAACGCGGGAGGAGAAGTACGGCGGCAAGGCAAAGCGCTCATCGACCTGAGAGAATTGAGGCGAAGCATTGGTTGGGTTACGTCCGATCTTCCTTCCCATATCCCGGCGGAAGAACCGGTCTTGGAAACCGTCCTTTCGGGGAAATATGCCCAGATCGGCTTCGTGAAGATGAAATGGGACGTCCCCAACAAACAGGACTATGAAACCGCGGTCCAACATTTGGATGAACTGGGCTGTGCCGAGTTGGCCGGTATGAAGTTTGGTTCTCTTTCCCAGGGAGAACAACAAAAGGTCTTGATCGCCAGAGCGCGCATGACCCAACCCTATCTTATTATTTTGGATGAACCCTGCGCCGGCTTGGACCCTGGAGGCCGGGAGACCTTTCTGGCCTCCTTACAAGATTTGGGGAGGTATAAAGGGGCACCCAGCCTGGTTTACGTGACCCACCATATTGAGGAAATCCTCCCTTTGTTTAAAAAGACGTTGATCATCAAAGAGGGGCGAGTGATCGCCAGCGGGAAAACGGAGGCCATCATCACTGCGCAAACGATCGAGGAACTCTACGGGGTTGCATTGAAAATCATGCGGAATAACGGCCGCTACTGGCCAGTCGGAAAATAATTACTCTTCACCCAGGAAGAGCATTCCGATTTACCGATTCCTATTGGAAATGACCCTGCTATTCCGGATTCCCTTTTGCGTATCTTTCCCGGCAATCCCTGGGGTTTTTATATATCGCTAAAGCTAATGTCTGTTTCTTGAGGGATGGGGATGATGAAGACGGGAATCTTGATCCGGTGGAGAACTTTTTCAGCTACGCTCCCTAAAAAGGTATGGGCAAGCAAACCCTTGCCATGTGTTCCCATAATCACGACATCTGCCTTCAGGTCGTCGGCCTTCCGGAGAATTTCTTCAGCCGGATCCCCTTCCACGACCTGTATGGAGGCCACCCGTTCCTGGCATTCAGGTTTATTTAGGAGTTCTCTTTTGCAGAATTCTCCCAGCCTCTTTTGAATCCGATTCTTTAGACCTTCAATATTCTCCTTTCTGATTGCCTCGAGTTTCTCTGGGCTAATATATCCCGACACCATGGATTCAGCCGTGGGAGATAATTTTTCTAAGACGTTCAAAATGTGAATTTTGGCATCATGTTTTTCGGCGGAATTGACGGCATAGCGGAAAGCATAGGCTGAATTCTTGCTCAGGTCTGTGGCGTATAAGATCTTGTTAATCTTGGGAATCATGGCATTTCCTCCTTTATAGGCTTAGCGCCTGGATCGAAGCCTTGTTGTTCCTCTTGGTATTATTTTGGCCATCCTTTTCTGCAATGGTTCCATTCCCTTTAGGGAAAAATATTCATTCCTTTCTGGAAACAGCCCCATCTTAGTTTTTTCTTCTTTAGAAGGCTACGGGTTAAGTCGGGATATTTATTTTAGTGATGGATCTTTATTTTTAATGTAAGCATGGCGGAAAAATCTGTCAAGCAGATTATGGGCTTGCCACCCCTCATTTTTCTTATATGGCTATGCCAAGGCCCAGGAGCCAGTGCGATTCGCTTGGCACCATAAGGCGCTGATTTCTCCGAGGATAAGGCGGGAAGAAGCGCCAAGCGGGAGGAAGGGCCCTGGATTTCTTGCCCTTTTTACCCTAGTTCATCCAGAGCCCTTTTTAACCGTTCCATTCCGGCTTCCAGTTTTTCTATCGATGTGGCAAAGGAGATCCGAAAATGTTTCTGACCATTCGCGCCAAATTCGGTCCCGCTCCTCACTAAGATTCCCTTGGTAAACAAATAATCCGTCATTTCCCGACTGGTGAAGGAATGCTGGAACCGGGGAAAGAAATAAAAAGCTCCTTCACAGGCAGAGACGGAGAGTCTCTCCATGTTCCTCAGTCTCTGTTCGACCAACCGCTTGCGTCTTTCATACTCCTTCCTCATCGACTCCACGCAATCCTGAGAGCCCTTGATGGCTGCGATACAGGCCCGTTGGGCCACGGTGTTGGGACAGGTGACCAAAGCCTTGTGAAATGTGACCAGATCTTTGATGATCTGAGAATCCGCCACTAAGTACCCCACTCTCCAGCGGTCATGGCATAGGTCTTCGAAAAACTATTGAGGAGAATAGCCTGTTTTTCCATTTCTTCAACCTGGCAGATTGAAAAATGCTTAATCCCACCATAGAGGTACTTGTAATAAACTTCATCCACAATCATAAGCAGACCCTGTTCCCGGGCAATCCGGGCGAGACGGCGGATCTCCTTCTCCGGCAGCACCCTTCCGGTTGGATTGCTGGGGTTGGACATGAAGATCATCTTCGTCTTCTTGGATATCCGCCCTTCAATGGTTGGGAAATCGAGATGAAAATTCTCCATCAGGGGGGACAAAAATAGTGCGCCCGTCAAAAAGCGCAACGGAATCGGCATAGGCAGAGTACTCGGGGTCCAGGATTAATACTTCATCGCCGGGATTGAGATAGGTGGCACAGATCAAGTGGATGGCCTCCATTCCCCCCACGGTAATCAGGACTTCATCCGGTTTGCGCTGTACGCCATAGTCGCGTTGCAGGCTAAAACAGATGGCTTCCCTGAGTTCTTCATCCCCGAAGGCATTTCCATAGTGGGTAAAATTATCTCTCATGGCCCTGGTGGCCGCTTCCTGAATATGGAGGGGCGTGGGTAAATCAGGCTCCCCTAAATCCAACCGGATGGCGTCTTGGGGGATACTAATCTTTCTTTGGGACCGTTCCGAACCTTGTAGTCGCTTGACCCTGGCAGATTTTTCCAACATCCCAATTCTCCTCGATAAAATTTAACAGGGGGCAGATTTACGCAAAAAACCACTCTCCTGGCACCACGGAACGTTTTGACAAATGAGCGGAAAACATAATCCACAACGTCCTAATTTTGTATCACAGATTTGATTTATGATCGATTAACTTCTTTAATCTCCTTGGGGGATAAAGGCGGGGTCTCTGACGGAGTTGCTCAGACTCCTTCTGCTTTTACCCTATGTGTTCAGCTTCTCTGCCCGCAGCCGGTGCCTTTTATCAGCGGAGAGGATCGTCTTGCGTAAACGGATACTGCGGGGGGTGACTTCCACCATTTCGTCGTCCTTGATGAACTCAATGGCCCTCTCCATGGTCAACGGGATCACCGGGGTCAGTTGAATGCCGTCGTCCTTGTTGGAGGCACGCATGTTGGTCAATTTCTTCATCTTACAGGGGTTGACATTGATGTCGTTCTCCCGGTTGTGCTCCCCGATGATCATTCCCTCGTAGACCGGCTCTCCGGGCGCCAAAAAGAGGCTACCCCGCGGCTCTAAGTTGAAAAGGGCGTAGGACACGGACTCCCCTTCCCGGTCGGAGACCAGGGATCCGGTCATGCGCAGGGGGAAGTCCCCGCGGTACTCCTCGTAGCCTTTCAGGTAGGAGTTCATGATCCCGGTTCCCTTGGTGTCGGTCAGGAATTCATTGCGGTATCCGATCAGGGAGCGCGAAGGGATGGTGAACTCCAGACGGACGCGGCCGCTTCCGTGGTTCACCAGGTTCACCATGCGCCCCTTCCGGCGGGAGAGTTTCTCGGAGATTATGCCGATGAAGTTCTCGGCGCAGTCGATGAAAAGGTGTTCGATAGGCTCAAGGGTTTTTCCGCCTCTCTGCTTATAGATGACCTGGGGGCGGCCGACCGTAAGCTCAAACCCCTCCCGCCGCATGGTCTCGATCAGGATGGCCATCTGAAACTCCCCGCGCCCCTTGACGATGAAGCTGTCCGCCTCCTCTGCGTCTTCCATGCGGATGGCTACGTTGCGCAGGGATTCCCTATAGAGGCGCTCGCGGATCTTGCCCGGTTGCACGTACTTCCCTTCTTTTCCGGACAAGGGAGAGATGTTGCTGGTGAAGAGCATCGAGATGGTCGGCTCGTCGACGGAGATCCGCGGCAGGGCCTTGGGGGCCTCGCGGGTGCAGATGGTGTCGCCGATTTCCACGTCTTCGATCCCCGCCAGGATGATAATATCCCCCGGCTGGGCCGATTCTACTTCTTGCAGGTTGATCCCGTCGTACACCTGGAGTTTGGAGATCCGGAGCGGGATGTCCTTCCCTTCCCTATGCAGGCAGACCAGGTCCTCATGGCACCCCGCTGTGCCGTGAAAGACCTTGCCCACGGCCAGGCGCCCGAGGTAATCGGAGTAGTCCAGGTCGGCCACCAGCATCTGGAACGGCTCGTCAGGGTCATACGTGGGCGGCGGGATCTCGTCGAGGATGGCCTGGAAGAGGGGCGTAAGGTCCTGTCCCTTCTCCTCCGCGGTCTTCTGAGCGACCCCCTCCCTGCCAATGGCGTAGAGAATAGGAAAATCGATCTGGTCTTCCGTGGCGTCCAGATCGAAGAAGAGGTTGTAGATTTCGTCCCGCACCTCCTGCGGCCGGGCGTCCTTGCGGTCAATCTTGTTGATTACCACGATGATCTTCAAGCCGGATTCCAGGGCCTTCTTGAGTACAAACCGCGTCTGGGGCAGAGGGCCTTCTGAGGCGTCCACCAGCAGGAGGGCACCGTCTACCATCATGAGCGCCCGCTCCACCTCCCCGCCGAAGTCAGCATGGCCCGGAGTGTCCAGGATGTTGATCTTGACGTCGTGCCAGTAGACCGAACAGTTCTTGGCAGCGATGGTGATCCCTCGCTCTCGCTCCAGATCCAGAGAGTCCATGACCCTCTCCACCACCTCCTGGCCGGGGCGGAATACGCCGCTTTGTTTGAACATATAGTCCACCAACGTGGTTTTGCCGTGGTCGACGTGGGCGATAATGGCTATGTTTCTTAATTTTAAATTGGGCACGTTTCTTTTCATAATTTTCTTAATAAAAGCTTTTTATTCGCTGTGGCCATGATGAACAAATCTTTTTTCGCCATCTGGGATTGAAAAACATAAGTGGCAGAAAAAAGGAGGGAGGAGCCGAAGAAATTTCCATAAAACCCTTTCGGCTTTCAATACGACCCGTACATTAATATATCATACAATACCTAATCAGAAATTTATATATTTGAAATTGGATAGATTGTTCCCTTCATTCCATGATGTTTTAAATTTGGTATAAGGTCTATTAGGATTAATTTTGAGAGCAGCACAAATCACGCCACGTATCGATTACCGCGATTGAGGCCGGCCTGGAGCGAACAGCCGGCCTCAACGCCGCTATTGGCGGAATTCCTACGACGCGAAAACAAGAGAAAAGGTTATCTTCGCCTCACGGCCCCCTTGGGTCGCGGGGAATTGCCATTTTTTCACCTTGCCATCCTGCCCGACAGTCAGTCTGAGAACGAGTTTTCCTCCCGGCTCGCTCGCGAGAAAAGACTTTTCCATTGCGATGACCTTCTTCCGGATAATGCTGAGAACTGTCTCTGGCGACAATCCCTCCGATACCGTTACATCTTGTAACCCTATTTTTCTTTCGTCTTCCTCTTTCAGGCTTGTTTGCTCCCGGAGAGTCTTGTCTTCCAATTCCGCGGGCCGCCGCAAGGGGATGCGGGAAAGAATGGTGCGACGTTCTTCTTCGGTACTTGTTTCCCACTTGGCTTGGACACGGGCAGTCAATACGATGCTGGGAGCGACGGTATTGACCCCAATCCCAAACGGTCCCAGTTCCGCGGCCAGGGGGGATACCGGGCGGGTGTTTTCGGGGTAATGGGCGTCACAGCCCTGGCGATCATTCAATGCTGGCGGTCAGGAAAGTCGGAACAAAAAAATTAGACCCTTCCCCCTTAGGCATAGATTGATAAATCTTACCCCGATCTTAAAAAGCAAACCGTTATCTTGGCCCGCCCAATCCTTTCAACAGGCGAGAGGTTATTTGCTGGGTATCCGGGGACTCCGGAAATATTTGAGCAGCTCGGAATCAGATTCCAGGAGGACTGTCGTTTTCCCCTCAAAAACCTTCTCATAGGTTTGGAGTCTGCGGAGAAAGGAGTAAAACTCCGTATCCTGCTCGAAAGCAGCGGCGTATATATCCGTGGCCCGCCCGTCCCCTTCTCCGAAAAATTTCATCTGCTCCTGATAGGCTTTGGCCAGGATAATTTCTTTTTCTTTGTCGGTTTCGGCCCGGATTTCACGAGCGCGCTGATCTCCCTCCGCTCGATACCGTTTGGCAATGCGATGACGTTCCGCCTGCATCCGGGCATAAACGCTGGCTTGAACCTCCCTGGGAAGATCGGCCCGTTTGATCCGGACATCGATAATCTTAATGCCAAAACGTTTAGCCAATTCATTGCCATCTTTGGTCACTTCCTCGACGATATTCTCCCTTTCCTCCCGGATGAGCGCTATAAATGTGCGTTTGGCGATCTCCTGCCGCAGCCGGGCGATCAGCATATCCTCCAAACGGGCCCGGGCCCCAGCCTCGGTCCTGACACTCTTGTAAAATTCCAGAGGGTCTTCAATTTTCCAGCGGGAGACGGGATCGATCAGTACCCTCTTTTTATCAAGGGTTATGTATTCCACCGGTGTGGCATCATGCACCAGGATTCTTTTATCGAAGAGGTGCAAAGTTTGAATGATGGGAACCTTAAAGTATAATCCGGGTTCTTTGATCGTTCGGATATATTTCCCGAACTGAGTGATGATAGCCTGTTCTTTCTCGTCAATGGTGAAGGCCGCCCCCGCAAAAACGATCAGAGCAATCACCAATACTATGCCGATCATGATTTTCTTTATATCGGTCATGGCCTTTTACCCCCTTTTTCTTCTTTTTTCTCTTCCTTCAAGGTTATGGCCTCTTTCAAGGGCAGCCATTTCAATACCGAGTCCTTCCCCTGGGGTGGGAGAATAAATTTTTCTTTCAGGGGCAGGACTTTATCCAGAGTCTCCAGATATAGACGCTCCCTGGTAACCTCTTTGGCCTTTTTATAAGCCTTGAGCACCTCCACAAATTTCTGGGCATCCCCCTGGGCCCGGATGACTCTTTGCTCCTTGTAAGCCTCTGCTATGCGAACCATCTGCGCTGCTTCTCCTTTGGCTTTGGGGATTAGATCTTCCCGATACCCTTCAGCTTCCCGCATCAGGCGTTCGCGATCCTCCCATGCCCTGACCACGTCGTGGAAGGCATCTTTAACCTCCTCGGGGGGGTCAACCACCAGAAGCCGGGCTTCGGTCACCATCAACCCCGTCTGGTATTCATCCAAAAGGGTTTGCAGGTATTTTTTTACCTCATCCTGCACAACTACTCTTCCTTCGGTCATGGTATAATCGATCGTATTCCTTCCCACGACGCTCCGAAGAGCCACTTCGGCAGTGGCTTTTAAGGTCAATTCCGGATCTTTTACCCGGAACAAAAACTGGGAAGGATCTTTCACAATGTACTGGACGAAGAGTTGAGCATCTACGATGTTTTCATCCCCGGTGAGCATCAACGCCTCCTTGAGTTCGGGTCTCACCTTCCCGGTATGATCCGTCTTGAACCCAACCTCTGCCCTGCGGATGCGGACCATATGGACTATATCATGAGTTTGGAAAGGGAAGGGCAGGCGATACCGCAACCCTGGAGGGGTCCGGTCCACTTCCTTTCCAAACTGCCGAATCACCCCTTCCTCTCCGGGACCAACCATGAAGATTCCCGAGGCCAACCAAAGACCGATTACGAGGGCTAAAAGAATCAAAAAGATTCTCTTCCCTCCAAAGCGGGCCATCTTCTCCTGGATTTTCATGATCAGCTCCTCCAGCGGATTACCCCCTAGCTGGCCACCCCCTCCCAGATCTTCTCCCCAGCGCATAAAAACCCCCTTTCAAGAAAGATATTGAACGACGGAAGATAGAAGGAATTAGTTATTCCATGCAGGGACGGCTTCCTTAGATTCCCTTCGTGGAACCGTGATTTATGGATCTACTTCCAATTAATTAATAGAAAAATGGTTTTAGGAGATTAGAGGATGACGAACATCCGGTTATCGCCGGGAGATAATAGAGCTATATGCCGACAAGAAAATTATCCCCTGGAGCCCAGCAATGCTACTATAGTACTTTATTTCCTCCCATGTCAATTTATAAAGGAGTTCGAATTGACTCGAATAATGTTACCAAAGTAGCAATTAAAAAGGGATCGTTGATTCATAATAAATGTTACCCCATACCCTTAGAGAACGACCCTTCGTCTATGTTGCAAATCGTTTTTGGGGCGTGCAGGATTCTTTCTATTGGTTCCCTATTGAATCTCTGAGAAATAACTTGCAATTTTCCCCAACCCCCCTTGGATAAAGGGAGGCTGGGGTGGTTTTGGTTGTTCGCTGGTGGCGGGCCCGCCAGGGGAAATTTATTTTGCCTCATCCTTTCATAAAAAAGGGGTAAATTGTAAAGAGCCATTGGGAAATATAGCTACCGTCCGGGAGGAACTTCCATCTTTTAGATCTTCCAAGATATCCTTCCAGTGATTCCGAATCAGGACGTGCTTTGGATACCGGCTGTAAAGGTCGGAGGGGGAGCAATTGGGGGATAGAACCAGAATTTTACGATTCTGAAAAATCTCCGCCATGACTTTTCTCTGGTCGACTTTTCGATGTAACCGACTCCCCACATCCAGCAAAGAATGAAAGCCCAAACCATCCGAGCTGGCCGTGGCAATGACCACTTTTCCCCCCTCCCGGACAATGCGCCGTTTTAAATTTCCGGTCCAAACGTTTAGGGCCTTCTGCGCCTGAACCAATTCCGTATCTTCTGGGAAGGCGTTGAAGATGCCGATATCTACGTCCGTGGGGGCGTCGGTGATGTATACTTTTCTGGTGAGTTCCACAGCGGCACGGTGCGCCTGAACCAGATCCCCCACAAAAACCCCGGCGGTCTTGCCTTCGGAAGTCCCAACGGAATTCACGATGACGTCCAATCCCGCCATCCGGGCCCCTTCTTCCATATCCTGCCGCAGTTCGTTTTTATTCAGATCATATCCCTGGGAAAAACCCGTACCCCCGATCATCCCTGGTGGGCAGGGGTGTGGTTCTTGATGATCGTCTCCATGCTTCCCAATCCCGGGATTACAATCTTGCCACCTCCGCCAAAACCGGCAGACGGGTGCGGGGTGATAAAACCCACTCCGATCTTGACATCGGCCTCTATAAAATGCCGGTTGATCTGCACCGGCGTTCCCCGGGAAGTCGTACCAACATTCACCAAGTTTTCGTAAGGGTGATGGTTGAAGACGGGGAAGCGGTTGGCCATCTTCTTCCCCAACTTTTTTTCCTGGTCGGCTTTCATCAAAGGACGATGAGAGCCAATGGCCAAAATGATCTTAATGTCTTCTTCCTGGATCCCCCCTTTATTCAACTCATCTACGATGAAGGGGAGGAAGCGGTAAGCCTGGGTCGGCCGGGTCAGGTCATCTACGGCAATGACTGCGGTTTTCTTCCCCTCCGCCAGTTTCCGGATCGGCTCTTGGCCAATGGGGTCCGCGAAGGCTTTGCGGATTTCAGCCTGACTTACATCCTTGCCATCGGCCATCGAGGCTACGGTTACTTTCCAGTTGTTGGGAAAGGTTAAGGGTATTTTCTTGTTGCCCCGCCAGGATCCCCAGGGAATGGTTACTGACTTCATAATTTTTGACCTCCTATGATTTTTACTCGAAGTTTAAAAAATTTTTGGATCATCTCCAAATTAGCTGGTTAATTTTTTTTATATATAAATTTATAGCATGAGTCCTTACCGTTTAGAAGTTCAAAAGATTCTCACTCCTGAACAGCAAGCTCAGTGGGGAAATCCTTCAGGCGGCTGTAGAAATTATGGGCCTGGATACGGAATGGGAAGTGGATTTGGTCCCAGCCAAGGCATGGGAAGAGGTTTAGGAATGGGTTGGGGAGGCCCGGGAGCATGAGCTCCTGGGCCTGAAATGATTAATGCCCCGAGGGGTTTTGGAGAAATTTAAAGAAATCGCCTTTCGTAGATAGAACCAACCAGTCTTTCTCCGACAGAGTGGTTTTATAGGTATCCATCGTTTTCAGGAATTGGTAAAAGGCTCTGGATTCTGCGCTTTGATTATAGGCTTGGGCATAGATCGCGGTGGCCTCGGCATCCGCTTTTCCTTTGATTTCTTGCGCCTGCCGATAGGCTTCCGATTGGATCTTTTTCAAGTCCCGCTCTTTGTCTCCCAAAATTTTAGCCGCCTCCCCTTGGCCTTCCGAGCGGAATTTATCGGCGATTCGTTTGCGCTCGGAGATCATCCGCTCGTATATCTTCTTTTGCACTTCTTCAACATAGTTGATCCGTTTAAATCGGATGTCCAGTAATTCAATC
>Ga0180009_10007880_pt1 | contig 10738 bp, 9 predicted proteins | sample OS_PC_MetaG_FD_123537 | JGI IMG/M metagenome (GOLD analysis project Ga0180009, IMG submission 123537) | Groundwater microbial communities from the Aspo Hard Rock Laboratory (HRL) deep subsurface site, Sweden - OS_PC_MetaG | ecosystem: Environmental > Aquatic > Deep subsurface > Groundwater... | reverse complement strand
GCCGAAAAGAAAGGTGGCTGATCGAATGGCGACAAGGCGGGTGGCGGTTATCGAAGGAGAGGACGCATCGCCCGAGGCCGTAAGGCCGACGGTCGAACTGATCGACGGGCTGGGGCTGGACATCGAATGGCTCTATCCGCCCGTGGGGGACCGGGGTCAGGACCTGCACGGCTCGATCTTCCCCGAAGAGGCCAAGGCGGTCATCGATGCCTCGGACACGACCCTGTTCGGGGCCACCAGCGGCAAGAGCGCCCTGGCCCTTTTTTACCTGCGTTGGGGCAAGGCAACCTTTGCCAACGTCCGCCCCGCCAAATGGCGGCCCGGTTTCAAAAGCCCCCTGGCCCGCCCCGAAGGGATCGACCTGGTCATCGTCCGCGAGAATCTCGAGGACATGTACCTGATGGTCGAAGGGGAGGTGGAGGAACTCGGTCCGGCCAACCTGTTCAGTCCCATTCTCCAAAAACCGGTGGCCGAAGCCGGGCCGGGCCGGTTCGCCGTCAAGGTCATCACCCGGGAGGGCACGGAACGCGCGGCCCGTTTCGCCTTCGAGCTGGCCCGACACCGTAAGGACCGGGGCCGGCCCGGCCGGGTCACGATGGCCGCCAAGTACAACATGCTGCCCCGCAGCGACGGGTTTTTCAAGGAAGTGACCGATCAGGTCGCGGACGACTATCCGGACGTGGGGTACGAGGCCATGATCGTGGACAACTTCGCCCATCACCTCAACGTGTCCCCCCAGTCCCTGGACGTGGTCCTGCTGCCCAACCTGTACGGAGATATCCTGTCCGACGCCGCCGCCGGCCTGGTCGGCGGCCTGGGGCTGGCGCCCAGCGGATGTTACGGGCGGGACTACGCCTATTTCGAGTCGGCCCATGGCACGGCCCCGGACATCGCCGGCCAAAACCGGATCAATCCCACGGCCACGATCCTGTCGGCGGCCATGATGCTCGAATACCTGGACTACCCCGAAGAGGCCCGGCGGCTCGAGACGGCCCTGGCCGAGGTTTACGCCGAGGGCCGCTGCCTGACGCCGGACCAGGGCGGCCGGGCTTCGACGACCGATTTCACACGGGCCGTGGCCGAACGCCTTTAGCCCGGTTTTGAAAAGAGTGTAATTTGTCAAGTGATGACCGGCCCATGGGCCGGACCCGGATTTTTTACGGCTGGTGGATCGTTCTGGCCTGTTTCGGCATTGCCTTGTACGTGGCCGGGAGCATTTTTTTCGGTTTTACCGCCTTTGTCGAGCCCATCGTCCGCGAGTTCGGATGGTCGTACACCCGGATATCCCTGGTCGCCTCCCTCCGAGGGCTGAACATGGGGATTTTCGCTCCCCTGGCCGGCATACTGGTGGATCGGTACGGATCGAGAAGGCTGATCGTTTTCGGCATGACCACCGTCGCGGCCGGCTTGATCCTCCTGGGGTTCACCAGTTCCTTCATCTGGTATTTCTGCTGCTTCATCCTCATATCCATGGGCGCGGGCGGGTGCACCAGCGTGGTGCTCATGACCGTGGTGGCCACCTGGTTCCGAAGGCGCGTGGGCATGGCCATGGGCCTGGTGGCCTGCGGCTTCGGGGCCGGCGGTGTGCTGGTGCCGCTGAACGTATGGCTGGTGGACGCCTATTCCTGGCGGACGGCGGTCATCGTCCTGGGTCTGGGCATGCTGGTCCTGGGACTGCCCCTGTCCATGGTCATACGCAACCGCCCCGAGGACTACGGGATGCGTCCGGACAACGACCCGCCCGCCGTGGACGGCCTGACGGAGGCCGCGATTCCGGACGGACCCGAATTCAAGACCGCCCTGCGAAACCGCCTCTACTGGACCCTGAACGCCTCTGAAATCGTCCGCATGATGGTCGTCACGGCCGTGGTCATGCATGTCATGCCCTACCTGGGCAGCCTGGGCATGGACCGGGTCAAGGCCGGGCTGGTGGCCGCGGGCATTCCTTTGATCAGCATCGTCGGCCGGCTCGGATTCGGCTGGCTGGGCGACCTGGTCAGCAAACAGAAGGTCATGGCCGCGGCCCTGCTCTGCACGGCCCTGGGCATGCTGGCCTTTTCCCACGCCCAACAAACCTGGCTCATCATTCCCTTTCTGTTGTTCTTCGCGCCAGGCTTCGGAGGCAACACCAGCCTGCGGGGCGCCGTCATCCGGGACCTGTTCGGCGTCCGCTTCTTCGGCAAGCTGCTGGGCATCACCATGGGACTGTCGTCGCTCGGCGGCATCGTCGGGCCGGCCCTGGCCGGCTATTCCTACGACCAACTGGGCGAATATCAGATCATGTGGCTGATTTTCACCGCGGCCCTGTTCGCCTGCGGTATGCTGATGCTGGCGGTCCGGGCCGACGGGAGGGCGATCGTTCAAGACAAGGAGAACGGGTATGGGAAGACGTAACGACTTGCGGCGAATGATCGAGGCCCCCGGCCTCCTGATGGCCCCGGGCGCCTACGACGCCATGACGGCCAAGATGATCGAGGCCGCGGGCTTCAAGGCGGTCTATATGACCGGATACGGCACCTCGGCCGGCCGGTTCGGACTGCCGGACCTGGGACTGCTGACCCTGACCGAAATGGCGGACAATGCCGCCCGGATCGCCGACGCCGTCGGCATACCCCTTATCGCGGACGCGGATACCGGTTACGGCAACCCCCTCAACGTGGTCCGCACGGTCCAGACCTTCGAAAAGGCCGGGGCCGCGGCCATTCACATCGAGGACCAGGTCTGGCCCAAACGGTGCGGGCACATGAAGGGCAAGCGGGTCATCGAGGCCTCGGATATGGTCGACAAGATCAAGGCGGCCGTCGAAGCCCGCCGGGACCCGGACTTCATGATCATCGCCCGGACCGACGCCATCGCCACCCATGGACTGGAAGCGGCCCTCGAACGGGCGGCCCGGTACGCCGAGGCCGGGGCCGACGTCCTCTTTGTCGAGGCGCCGCTGGACCGGGACCAGATGGCCGACATTCCCAAGCGCCTCCCCCAGAGACCGCACCTGGTCAACATGGCCCCCCTGACCCCGAACCTGACGGCTTCCGAACTGGAAGCCATGGGATTCCGGCTGGCCATCTATCCCGGCATTTGTCTGGCCGCGGCCGTGTCCGCCTGCCAGGCCGAACTGGCCCGCCTGCTCGAAACCGGCCGGCAAAGGAACATCGAGGACTGGATTGGGTCATTTGCCGACCTGAATCGATTCCTGGGCGCGGACGAGTTTTCAGCTCTGGAAGAAAAGTACCGGAGCGATCGGACGGACTGATTCGGATTTTCAGACGGTTCGAAATCCGGGGTGGTAACGCTTCAGTGGTTGGCGGCATTCTAGGACCGTCCTGTCGCGGCCTATGGCCTCAGGACTCCGGCTGCCGTCTTTTCCATATATACTGAGGGACTCGGCGGCCAAGTCGTTCTTCGGCCAAGGGCCGCTCGGGCCGCTAAAATTATGAACTGCCCCGATGCAATGAAGGTTTACCCGGGGTCCGGATTAGGACTTGACAAATTTGTCATGACATTATAATGTTATTCCACTGTATCCAAGAATAAAGATGAATAAATCAATTGATCCAATCGGTTAGGTCTTGAGACCCGCGAGAGGCGTCCCGTGAAACTGACCAAGAAGCCGGTTCCTCTCTATCATCAGCTCGAACAGGTCCTCCGGAAGCGCATCTTCTCCGGCCAGTTCGATCCGGACCGGCCCTTTCCGACGGAAAAGGATTTGTGCGAGGACTTCGGCGTCAGCCGGACCACGGTCCGCCAGGCGATGATGTCCTTGGAGAGCGACGGTCTCATCCGTCGGGAGCAGGGCCGGGGCACCTTCGTTAATCGACGTCCGGACGGCGCTCCGCGCTACGAGCTTTACGGGACCGTGGAAGACCTGTTTTTTCTCGGGGCCGGGACCCGGCTGGAACTGTCCAGCAAAACGCTGATTCGAGCGGAGGCCGGGACGGCCGACGAGATGCAGTTGGAGCCCGGGGATCGGCTCTGGTTGTTCGAGGGGTTTCGGCATATCGGGGAGCACGCGGCTTTTTTTCAGGCCTACGTTCCGGAAAGCATCGGCCGGGAGATCGATATCGAGGAGCAGGACGGTCCGCTCTTTATCCAGCGGGTGGAGCGTTCCGCTCTGGAGACCGCCCGGCGGGCCGTTCAGGTGACGTCCGCGGCCGTGGCCGACGAGCGTCTGGCCCGGATGTTGAAAATAAAACCCGGGCATCCCCTGCTGGTCATCAAGCGGGTCTATTTTTCCAGGACCGGACGAGCCCTGGAGATGGCCGTGACGCATTGTCCGGGAGATGCCTATCAAAACGTGGCCGAACTGGTCCGGGTCAAAGCCTGACCGGGGCGGCACGGGAAACGTCCAATGGGGGTGGGTATGAGCGAACAAGACGATAAAATTCGAAAATCGAGGCAGGCCTGGGAAGAGGGGCCCCTGCACAAGGCCATGGAACGGTTTGCTTACCTTCAGGAGGCGCCCAGCCGTTTTTACACGCCCCTGGATCAGGCGAATTTCGATTTCCTGGAGCAGGTCGGCTTTCCCGGGGACTATCCTTTTACGGCCGGGACGTATCCCTTCGACCCCATGGCCGGTCTGTCCAGGCTGGCGGCCAAGGCGCCTCGCTCCTCAGGCTTGACCCGGGCGGCCATGTATTCGGGGTACGGCGCTCCGGAGGACACGCGAGACTATTACCAGCAGATCATCGAAAGGGGCGTCCGGCAGGGGCCGAACCTGGCCATGGACCTGCCCACGCAGTGCGGTTACGATTCGGACAACGAACTGATGGAAGGCGAGGTCGGCCGGGTCGGCGTGGCCATCGACACCCTGCGCGACCTGGAGGTGATCTACGAACCTTACCAGGGCGACCTGGACCTGGACAGCATCGCTTCGAATTTTACGATCAACGCACCGGCCATCTACCTGATCGCCATGTACGCGGCCCTGGCCGAAAAGCGTGGAATTGCCATCGGAAAGCTGAGGGCCACCCCTCAGAACGACATCCTCAAGGAATATATCGCCCGGGGCACTTACATCTTTCCTCCGAAAAAGGCCATGCGCCTTTTTCGGGACATCCTGGTCTTCATCAACGAACACATGCCCCGGATGAACATCACAAGCATGGGCGGTTACCACATCCGGGAGGCCGGCGCGACGCGGGAGCAGGACCTGGCCTTCAGCATGGCCATCGCCTGCGCGTACTGTCAGGCTGGGCTGGACGCCGGCCTGGAGGTGGACGACTTTGCCCCGCATTTTACTTTCAACGCCTTTGGCGGCAGCATGGAGGTGCTTCACGAGATCGCCTTCCAACGGGCCGCCCGGCGGATGTACGCCCGGCTGCTCAAGGAGCGTTTCGGGGCCAAGGACCCCCGGAGCATGATCATTCGCCAGCCGATCTGCGCCCACATCGGGCCCACGAGCACCACCAAGCAGCGGCCGCTCAACAACGTTATCCGGGCCACGATCGGAGCCATGGCCGGGTCCATGTCTGGAGGTCCGCCGGCCGCCTTCCCGCCCTACGACGAACCCCTGGGGCTGGGCTGGAGCCGGGAGGCTCAGCAGCTGGCCCAGGACACGGGTCGCATTCTGGCCTGCGAGGCCAGGATGCTCGACGTGGTCGATCCCTTTGCCGGGTCCTACTTCATGGAGGCCCGGACCGACGAGATCGAGGCGGCGGCCCAGGCCGAGTTGGACAAGATAGACGAGATGGGCGGAATAGTCGCCGCCATCGAACAGGGTTACGTGCAACGGGCCGTTACCCAGAGCGCCTACGAACATCAGCGCCTTATCTCCAACGGCGAAGTCCAGATCGTCGGCGTCAACTGCTTTCTGGGCGAAAACGAACTCGAGGTGGAAACCACGAGACTGGTGCCCCACCCCTACGACCCGGAACGCCGGAACCGGGCCGAGGAACGCCAGATCGTCAATCTGAAGGAGGTCAAGCGGACGCGCAACGGCGCGGAAGTCAAACGGCTTCTGACCGAACTGGAGCACAAGGCGGCCCTGGAGGAAGAGAACCTGACCCCCCATCTGATCGAGTGCGCCAAGGCCTACGCCACGATGCAGGAAGTCTGCGACGTCCTGAGGAACGTCTTCGGTGAGTACGAGCCGCCGTCCATCTTTTAAGGCCCTCCCGGGCCCGAGCCCTCCGGAACGGGGTGGCGGGGACCGCGGTCTCCGCTTTTCCCTGTCCCGGCCGCCCGAACCGGCCCCGCACGGTCTGCGGGAGATGTTCGCCGGCCATCTGCGGGAGCTTCTGGACCTGTTGACCCCGACCTGCCGGGGACTGGACGTCCGGGTGGACGGCTTCCGCATGCTCAATCATCCTGAAGCCGTCCGGGACCTCTATCCGGAGGACCCGACGCACCGGGCCGAGATTGACGACCCGCTCGAGGTCTATGAACCGCGCCTCGGTTACATCCGCCGGCTGATCGAATCCCTCCTGGACGTGGTCGACCTGGAATACGGGGGCCGAATCGTCCGGGTGGACGGCTTCCGGCTCAAGGACCCGAGGCAGTGGCTGGTTTCGGGCGGCGGCGCGGCCGACATCCTGGCCCACGCGGCCACGCGATGCAACCTCAAGTGCCGCTTCTGCTACAACGACGGCGGGCCGCCGCCCTTCAGACCCCGGCCTCGCGATCCGGACCTGGAATACCGGGATGTCCTGACCCGGATCGAGCACTATGTCCCGGACTCGGGGCTGGGCCTTTTTCCGGCCGCGGGGGGGCCCTGCGAAGCCCTGGCCCATCCCCGGGCCATGGAGATGCTGACCGAACTGCGGAGCCGGACCGGCGAGACGATCCGGATACCGACCAACGGCTCCCTGCTGACGCCTGAAACCATTCAGGCCCTGACCGGGCGGCGTCCGGTATTCCTGGACGTATCCCTGAACTCCTCCTCCCCCGCCCGCCGGCGCTGGCTGATGAACGATCCCCGGCCCGAAACCGCCGTCGAGTCCCTGGCCGGATTGAGGGAGGCCGGTCTGCCCTACTCGGTGGTCATCGTGCCCTGGCCTTTCCCATCGATTCGGATCATGCTCGAAGACCTGGAAGAGACCGTCGGTTTCGCCGACCGGCACGAGCCCGCCTTCATCCAGATCAGCCTGCCGGGTTACTCCCGATTCTTTTCCGACCGGCCGCTTTTCGACCACGACCGGGTCTGGGAGGGGATCAAGGAGACCGTCCTGGCCTTGCGGGAAAGGACCGCCTGTCCCCTGATCCTGCGTCCCGGGCTGTACGAGGAGTACCAGACCCCTCAAGCCGTCAACGACCCGCGCCCCATCGGCGTGATCCGGAACTCGCCGGCGGACCGGGGCGGGCTGCGGGCCGGCGACCGGATTGTGAAGCTGGGCGGACTGGCCGTCCAAGGCCGGCCCCAGACCCGGACGCTGCTGACCACGCTGCACCGGAGCGAACTCGATAGGGTCCCCGTGGTGGTCCGGCGGCAGGGGAGACCCCTGGAGCTGGAATTCGACCTCCGGGACTACGACTACCCCTACGATCCTGGCACGGTCGGGCATCTGGGAATCGTTTTCGCCTGCGCGGGCCTGCCCACGGCCTGGCTGGAAAACCTCCGCCAGGTCGTGACCTTGCACCGGGCCGCCACCGTACTGCTGCTGACCTCCCGCCTGGTCCGGCCGGCCCTGGAAGACATGATCCGGTCGCACGGGTTCTTCTCGGGTCTGGCCCTGCACTTGCGCGTTCCGGAAAACGGCTACTTTGGCGGAAACGTATTCATGGGCGACCTGCTGGTCGTCGAAGATTTCGTCCGGGCCGTGCGGGCCTTCCTCGATGAGGGAATCGGCCGGCCGGACCTGATCGCGATTCCCGCGTCCCCCTTCCACCTGAGCGGCTGGGGAAGGGACCTGCGGGGACGGGTGTATAAGGAATTGGACCACCGCCTGGGCATCCCGACGGCCTTGGTGCCATGCGATCCCATATTTGACTGAACCCAACCGCAATATCCGGGTTGAAGGAGAGCTATCATGGAAACAAGAATCAGGGTGCTGATCGGCAAGCCCGGCCTGGACGGACATGACCGGGGCGCCAAGGTCATCGCCTACATGCTGCGCGACGCCGGATTCGAGGTCATATACACCGGGCTGCGCCAGACGCCGGACTCCATCGTCAAGGCCGCCATCCAGGAAGACGTACACGTGATCGGGCTGTCCATCCTGTCCGGGGCCCATCTGGCCCTGACCCGCCGGGTGACGGAGAAGCTGAAGGCCCAGGGCGCCGACGACGTGGTCCTGTTCATCGGCGGAGTAATCCCGACGGAGGACTTCCCGGCCCTCCAGGAAATGGGCGTGGACGAAATATTCACTTCGGGCGCCAGTATCGACCAGATCGTCGAAGCGATCCAGCGGCACGTCAAGGCGCGGTCCGCCCGGGGAGACGCGGCATGAAGGGGCTGCTGTCCGGAGTTCGGGTTCTGGACCTGACCCGCATGCTGGCCGGACCTTACGGAACCATGATCCTGGGGGACCTGGGCGCCGAGGTCATCAAGATCGAGGACCAGATCGGCGACTTCACCCGGTACGGCGGGCACGTCACCCCCGGCGGGGTGGGCACTTATTTCCTGTCCATCAACCGGAACAAGAAAAGCGTGGTACTGGACCTCAAACGGGCCGAAGGCCGGGAGGTCTTCTACGACCTGGTCCGGATTTCAGACGTCGTCATGGACAATATGCGGCCCGAGGCCCTCCGGCGGCTGAAGTGCGACTACGAGGACCTCAAGCCTCACAATCCCCGTATCATATCATGCTCCCTGAGCGGCTTCGGCCGATACGGACCGTATCGGGACCGGCCCGCCTTCGACCTGACCGTCCAGGCCCTCAGCGGGGCCATGGGACTGACCGGCCAGCCGGACGGCGAACCCTGCCGCATGGGGCTGCCCGTGGGCGACGTGTCCGGGGGCATGTTTGCGGTCATCGCCATCCTGGCCGGCCTGCAGTACCGAAACGCCACCGGAGAGGGCCGCAAGCTGGACGTCAGCCTGCTCGACGGCCTGATCTCCATGACCACATACCTGTCGGCCTACTATTTCATGACCGGCGAAGACCCGGGGCCTCAAGGCTCCCGCCACGAGTTGATCGTGCCCTACGAGGCCTTCCCGACCCGGGACATCTGGATCGTGGTCACCTGCGTCACGCCCAAGTTCTGGGAAGGGTTCTGCCGGGCCCTGGAAGTCGAGGAACTCATTACGGACGAACGATTCGACGATCCGGAAAAGCGCCGGCAGAACCACGGCCTGCTCATTCCCATCCTGAGGGATGTCTTCAGCCGGAGAACCGGACGGGAGTGGCTCGAACGTCTCGAAGCCGAAGAGGTGCCCTGCGCCCCGGTCAACACCCTGGCCCGGGCCCTGGAGGACCCCCAGGTCCTGGAGCGGAACATGGTGGTGACCGTGCCGCATCCCCGGGCCGGCGACATCCGGGTGGCCGGGAACCCGATCAAGGCGGTGGGCCTGGAGGAGCGGTTCGAGAGCCCCCCGGAACTGGGCGGGCAGACCCGCGAAGTCCTGGCCGACCTGTTGAACTACACCGAAGAACGCATCAATCAGCTCGAGACCGAAAAGGTCATCGGCATTTACAGAGAGGAATAATATGGAAAATGACATTCTACTCATCGAACGAAAAGACCACATCGCCACGCTGGTCCTCAACCGGCCGGAAAAACGCAACTCCCTGTCGCCCGACCTGCTAATCCGCTTGCACCAGGCCATCGAGGAATTCCGCCACGACGACGAGGTTCGATGCCTGGTCATCAGGGGTAGCGGAAACAAGTCCTTCTCCTCCGGATACGATATTGCTTCCATCCCCACCAAGATAGATACGGAAGTCGCGGAAAAGCTCAAGTCGAAAAACCCCCAGGAACTGGCCATGGGCAGCGTGCTGAACTACCCCTATCCCACCATCGCCATGCTCAATGGATACGCCTTTGGCGCCGGATGCGAACTGGCCGTCTGCTGCGACATACGCATCGCCGGCGACCACATCCGCATGGGCGTGCCCCCGGCCAAGCTGGGCCTGGTCTACCCCCTGGACGGCATCATGCGCTTCGTCCAGATTCTGGGACTGCCGTTGACCCGGGAACTGCTTTTCACCGGACGGTTTTACGACGCCCCGCAGGTCAGAGAGATGGGGCTGGTCAACCATATGGTGCCCCTGGAGGAACTCGAGTCCTTCACTTACGGCCTGGCCGAGGAGATCGCCGGTAACGCCCCGATGTCTCTCAAGGGCACCAAACGCATCCTGGGCATTCTGGCCCGGTCGGTCCAGATCGACGAGGCGGACCGGCGGGCGGCCGAGGCCATCGTGGCCGAGGCCTTCAACAGTGAAGACCTGAAGGAGGGACAACTCTCCTTCCTGGAAAAGCGGAAACCGGTTTTCAAAGGCAGGTGAAACCCATCTTCAAAAGATGGAGACGGATTGGAAAAACCCGGCCCGAATGATTCATGGGTTGTCATTCGCCTCGGAAGACAGCCCCATGAATCTTCCGGGCCAGACATGCAACGAGAAAGGAGTGAGGCATGAGAAAGGTCGTTTTCAAGGTCGCTTTGATCGTCGCGGTCCTGTCGCTGGTCCTGGCGACGGCCGGACCGGGTGTGGCCCGGGCCGAGGAACCCCAGAAGATTCAGGTCGCCAGCCAAATGCCCGTCGGCCACCCCATCACCCAGGCCATGGACCTGTTCTGCAAGACGGTTACCGAAAAGAGCAAGGGGCGTCTGGAACTTCAGTCCTTCCCCGCCGGCCAGTTG
>Ga0180009_10007879_pt1 | contig 10739 bp, 12 predicted proteins | sample OS_PC_MetaG_FD_123537 | JGI IMG/M metagenome (GOLD analysis project Ga0180009, IMG submission 123537) | Groundwater microbial communities from the Aspo Hard Rock Laboratory (HRL) deep subsurface site, Sweden - OS_PC_MetaG | ecosystem: Environmental > Aquatic > Deep subsurface > Groundwater... | reverse complement strand
GGCTCAAGGCGCGGGATTTCCTGCACCGCCACGACGCCTACAATTTCTTCAAGCCCCTGGGCGACTTGATCGTCACCGGGCCCACCCGCACCAACGTCATGGACCTCAGGCTGATGCTGGTGAACGGCCCCGGGGAGGCGCGTTCTTGACCCAACCTCTGCTTCATATAGACGACCTGACCACGGTCTTCGACTCCGAGGCCGGTCCCATCGTGGCGGTGGACGGCCTGAGCCTTACCGTGGCTCCGGGCGAGATCGCCGGCCTGGTGGGGGAAAGCGGCTGCGGCAAGTCGCTCACCGCCTTGAGCGTCATGGGGCTGCTTTCTCCTCCGGGGCGGGTGGCCATGGGCCGCATCCTGTTCCAGGGCCGCGACCTTTTGACCCTGCCTCCCGCCCAACTGCGCGGGCTCAGGGGCAACGAGCTGTCTATGATCTTCCAGGAGCCCATGACCTCCCTGAACCCGGTGTTCGCCGTGGGCCGCCAGATAGCCGAGGAGATCACGGCCCACCAGGACATCTCCAAAAGCCAGGCCTGGCAGCGTGCCGTGGAGATGCTGCACAAGGTGGGCATCCCCGAGGCCGAGGCCCGGGCCCGGGCCTATCCCCACCAACTCAGCGGGGGCATGCGCCAGCGGGTGATGATCGCCATGGCCCTGGCCCTGGACCCCCAGCTACTCATCGCCGACGAGCCCACCACCGCCCTGGACGTGACCATCCAGGCCCAGATCTTGGCGTTGATGCGCCGCCTCCAGGCCGAGACCGGGGCGGCGGTGCTTCTGATAACCCACAACCTGGCCGTGGTGGCCCAGACCTGCTCCCGGGTGATGGTGATGTACACCGGCCGCCTGGTGGAAGACGCCCTGGTGAACGAGTTGTTCGACCATCCCTTGCACCCCTACACCCAGGGGCTCTTGGCCTGCCTGCCGGCCCGCTCCCCCCGGCCGGGGCAAAAGCTGCCCACCATCGGGGGCATCGTGCCCCCCCTGGGCGAGTTGCCCCCCGGCTGCGCCTTCAGCGACCGCTGCTCCCAGGCCTTCGACCTGTGCCGCCAGGCCGAACCGGCCTTGGTGGAGGTGGCGCCGGGCCACTCGGTGCGCTGCTATCTGCACCACGACCAGGCCCGCCGGGCCCGGAGGCTGGCGGCATGAGCCAAACGCCTCCCCTCATGGCCCTGGAAGGCCTTGCCAAGTTTTTCAAGGTGGGCGCGGGGTTCATGGGCGTTCAACGCCAGACGGTGCATGCGGTGGACGGGGTGGACCTGGCGGTGGAGGCCCACGAGGTGCTGGGCCTGGTGGGGGAAAGCGGCTGCGGCAAATCCACCCTGGGGCGCCTGGCCCTGGGCTTGCTGAAGCCCACCAGCGGCCGGGTGCTCTTCGAGGGCCAGGACCTGACCACCCTGGACCGGGCCGGGTTCAAGGCCATGCGCCGCCAGATGCAGGTGGTTTTCCAGGACCCGGCCACATCCCTGAACCCGCGGCTCAACGTGGGCTCCATCCTGGCCGAGCCCCTTTTGATCCACGGCCTGGCCACCCGCCAAGAGGCCAAGGAACGGGTGGCCCAGTTGCTCAGTGAGGTGGGGCTCAGGCCCGAGCACGCCCGGCGCTATCCCCACCAGTTCAGCGGGGGCCAGCGCCAGCGCATCGGCATCGCCCGGGCCCTGGCCCTCAGGCCCAAGCTGGTGGTGGCCGACGAGCCGGTGAGCGCCCTGGACGTGTCCATCCAGGCCCAGGTGCTCAACCTGCTCATGGATTTGAAGGAGACTTTCGGCCTGACCTACCTCTTCGTGGCCCACGACCTCTCGGTGGTGCGCCACGTATCCACCCGGGTGGCGGTGATGTACCTGGGCAAGGTGGTGGAGGTGGGCCCGGCGGCGGTGTTCGACCGCCCGCCCCGGCATCCCTACACCGAGGCCCTGTTGGCCGCCGCGCCGGTGGCCGACCCCCACCGGGTCATGCCCCCGCCGCCGGTGAAGGGCGACGTGGCCAGTCCGGTGAACCCGCCCCCGGGCTGCCGCTTCCACCCCCGCTGCCCCGAGGCCCAGGATATATGCAGCCGTGAGGAGCCCCTTTTAAAAGACATCGAACCCAGGCACCGATGCGCCTGCCACTTCCGCTAGCGGCCCGGCTTCGCCAGACGACCGAGGGCTGCGTTGTCGGCTTCGCTCAGGCCTCGATGTAGTTTAAAGCTACACCTACACCTGCGGCCTTCGCTTACCGAACGCCTTGCCCTCCGCCGCCTGGCTGTGCCGTAATTGGGAGCCGGTGTGCTCTCCTCAACGTAACGCGGCATGACGATTCATTAGACCGTCATGCCGCTTGCGTGCTTGAAAAGTATGGGCTAGCCCCTGTTCCCCTATCCCAGGTAGCCGGCCTCCTTGGCCTGCACCAGATGGGTCAGGGTCTGGTTGACCGGAGTGGGCACGCCGGCCTGCTCGCCCTGGCGCACCACCGCGCCGTTGATGTAGGCCACCTCGGTGCGCCGCTTGGCCCGCACGTCCTGGAGCATGGAGCTTATGTTGGCTCCGGTGCGCCGGGCAACCTGCTGCACCGAGGCCAGCATGTCCTCGTGCAAAAAGCGCACGCCCAGGGCCCGGCCCACGGCCACCGCCTCCTCCACCGCCGCGGCCATTACCTCCCCGGCCGGAGCCAACTCCAGCAGGCGGCCGTTGGGCACCTCCAAGATGGCAGTGAGGGGGTTGATGCCCACGTTGATGACCAGTTTGGTCCAGATGAGGTTTTGCACCCCCTCGCTGGCCTCGGCCTGAAAACCGGCGGCCAGCAGCAACTCGAGCACTTGGGCGGTGAAGTCGTCCACGGGCCCCTGGGCCGGCCCGATGTGGGTCAGGCCCCGGCCGGCGTGGCGGACCTGGCCGGGGCCCAGCAGGGTGGCCCCTTCGCTGGTGATGCCTCCCAGGACCCTCTCCGGCCCCAAGGCATCCACCAGGGTCTCCACGTTTTCGGCCCCGTTTTGCATGGTCAGAGCCCGGGCTTGGGGGCCCAGGTGGGCCCGCAGGGCGCGGGCCACCTCCTGGGTGTGATAGGCCTTGGTGCAAATTATGGCCAAGTCGACGCCGGCCAATATCTCAGGCTGGGCGCTGGCCGGGATGGCGTAATGGTCCTCGCCCTGGGGGTGCTCCAGGAACACCCCCTGCCGGTCGATTATCTGGGCCCGCTGGGCGCGGTGGTCCAACAGGCTGACCTCGGCCCCCGCCTGTTTTAGGCGGGCGGCCAACATCAGCCCCATGGCTCCGGGGCCCACAATGGCTATTTTCATGGCGCCCCCCTAAAACTTGAGTTGATCCACCACCGCCTGGTCCATGGCAAAGCCGTGCTCCGGGGCGGGGAAGGCGGCGGAACGCACCTCCTGGGCATAGGAGGACACCGCCTGCTCCAGTTGGGGGAAAAGGTTCACGTACTGGCGGGCCATCTTGGGGGGATTGCGCTCGGCCAGTCCCACCAGGTCGTGGATCACCAGCACCTGGCCGTCGCAGTCGGGACCGGCCCCTATGCCTATGGTCACCAAGGGGGTGTTTTTGGTAATCGCCGCGGCCAGGGCCGAGGGGATGCACTCGAACACGATGAGCCGGGCTCCGGCCTCGTAGAGGGCCCCGGCGTCATCGATGAGCTTCTGGGCTCCGCCCAGGTCCTTGCCCTGCACCTTGTAGCCGCCCAGTGAGGCCACGCTCTGGGGGGTAAGGCCGATGTGGGCGCACACCGGGATGCCCGCGTCGGTGATGGCCTTGACCTGGGGGGTCACCTCCACCCCGCCCTCCAGCTTCACGCAGTCGCAGCCGCCCTCTTTCATCATACGCCCGGCGTTGGCCACCGCCTGGCGGGCGCTCACCTGGTAGGACATGAAGGGCATGTCGCCTATGAGCAAGGGGTTCTTTATGCCCCGGCGCACCGCCTTGATGTGGTGCAGCATCTCGTCCATGGTCACCGGCACCGTGGAGTCGTAGCCCAGCACCACCATGCCCAGGCTGTCGCCCACCAAGACCGAGTCCACCCCCACGCGCTCCATCACACGGGCGGTGGGGTAGTCATAGGCGGTGAGCATGGAAATTTTTTCGCCGGTTTTCTTTTTTTGAATGAGTTCGGGTACGGTGATCTTCTTGCGCTCCATAGTCCTCTCCTCCAAATACCAGGTAGAAGCCGTGGAAAACTGGCCAACGTCGCCCGGGCAACAGCGGCCGTCTGGGTCCCCATGGGGCTACCAGCGGCCTAACCAAGGCTCGCGCCGCAGAATGTTGCTTCATTGGTAACTGACAGATGGGGCCATGTCAAGCGCGCTCCAGGACGAATTGGCCTCAGAAAAAGATTGACACCATATGCCCACTGTGTTGTGTTTGGTGGCGCCCGTGCCCACGGCGCGGGCATACCGAAAAAGCCAAGCAAACTTAATTGCCTAACTCAAGGCGTTGTCTCAGGAAAGGAGTAGGCCATGGCGGCTGAGTTGATCAAGGGCTTGCCCATCGCCAATGCGATCCGCGAAGAAATCATCGAAGAGGTAAAGGGACTCAAGGCCAAGGGCGTGCAGCCCAAGCTTGCCGTCCTGTTGGTGGGCGATGATCCGGGAAGCGTGTGGTACGCCAAATCCAAGGTTGGCGTGGGGGAAAAGCTGGGCATCGTGGTGGACCTGCAAACCATGGCCCCCGACACCAGCGAGGATATCATCTTGGAGCAAATCAAGGGCTGGAACGCGGACTCCTCGGTGCATGGCATCCTGGTGGAGTTGCCCCTGCCCAAGGGCATCTCCAAGGAAAAGGTCATGGAGGCCATCGATCCCAAGAAGGACGTGGACGGCGTGCATCCGGTTAACCGGGGCTACCTGTTGGGCGGCCAAGAGCACCTGGCTCTGGTGCCGGCCACTCCCCTTTCCTGCATCGCCCTGGCCGAGCGGGCGGGCATCAACTTCAAGGGCAAGCGGGTCACTCTGGTTGGCCGTGGCGACACCGTGGGCCGGCCCCTGGCCAGCCTTTTGATCAAGCGCGACGCCACCGTCACCGTTTGCCACACCAAAACCGTGGACCTGGCCGCCGAGTGCCAGCGCGGCGAGATAGTAGTGGCCGCCGCCGGTTTCGCCGGCCTGGTGAAAAAAGACATGATCAGCCCGGGAGCGGTGGTGATCGACGCCGGGGTCAACGAAATCAAGGACGACAAGGGCGAGAGCAAGTACGTGGGCGACTGCGAGCCCGACGTGGCCGAGGTGGCCGCGGCCCTGAGCCCGGTTCCCGGCGGAGTGGGCAGCCTGACCACCACCATCATCATGGGCAACGTGCTCAAGGCCCTCAAGCTCCAGGGCGCTGACAAATAAGGAGGAGCGAAGATGGCCCAGCAAGTCTATGAAATGACCCTGAACGACTTTATCGAGATCGCGGCATCCAAGAGCCACACCCCCGGCGGCGGCAACGTGTCGGCGGTGGTGGCCACCCTGGGCGCCTCCATGGTGGCCATGGTGGGCAACCTCACCCTGGCCAACAAAAAGTACGAAGAGCACAAGGACCAGGCCCAGGGCTGCGTGGACCGGGTCATGGGCATGATCGCCAAGCTCAAGGACCTGACCGTAAAGGACATGGAGGCCTTTGACGCCTACATGGGCGTGTTCAAGATGCCCAAGGACACCGACGAAGAGAAGGCGGCCCGCAAGCAGGCCATGGAAAACGCGGCCAAGCAGGCCACCCTGGTGCCCCTGGATATCTGCAAGACCTGCCTGGACATCGTGAGCGAAGCCGACGCCTTGTCCAAGTACGGCAACCTCATGGCCATCAGCGACGTGGGCGTGGGGGCCATGGTGGCCGAGGCCGCCATGCGCTCTTGCATGCTCAGCGTGGACATCAACGTGCCGAGCATCAAAGACCAGGACTTCGTGAAGGACGTACTGGCCGAGAAGGCCCGCTTGTTCACCCAGGCCGAAAAGCTGCGCACCCTGGCCATGGCCCGGGTCATCGAGAAGATGGGCGGCTAGCCTCCAGTGACAGCCCGACGCAGCGGGAGCCCGGCCGGGCTCCCGCTGCTTTTTTTTAGACATGCGCCCGGCTTGCGGGGCTCCCGCGCCTGTGATAGCTTTGGCCCATGCGCATGGGCTTTCTATTCAGGTGGGTGGTCAACGCCCTGGGCCTGCTGTTCGTTTCCTGGCTGTTCGACGGCATCCAGGTGAACGGCGTGGGCTGGGCCTTTGTGGCCGCCCTGTTCTTGGGGGTGTTCAACGCCCTGGTCCGTCCGGTGCTCATCCTGCTCACCCTGCCCATCACCATAGTCACCATGGGGCTGTTCATCCTGGTGATCAACGCGTTCATGCTTTGGCTGACCGGCACCCTGCTGGCCGGCTTCCAGGTGCATGGCTTCTGGACCGCGTTGGGGGGAGCCTTGGTACTGAGCATCATCAGCCTGGCGGCCAACTCCCTGGTGGGCGATAGGGGCAACATCGAGGTCATCGATATGCGCCGGGGCTCACGGGGGCAGTGGGAGCATAGGGACTAGGCCATGGAAACTCAACAGAGATCGTTGCAGCTAAGGGTTGACTCCTGCCAGGAGGTCATCGACCACATCAGCCGCCGCCTGTCGGCCGAGGATGTCAACCCCGGCATCGTAGATCAACTGGAGCGCCTGCGCGAACTGCTGGCTTTTCTGGACCACCGCCTGGTCAATGAAAACGATCTCTACCGAATCGAGGTTTCCACCAACCAGCTTCTGCGCGAATTGGGGGTGTTGTTCCACCACAACCAGTTCGGCTCCCTCTACGACCACACCTTGCAGTAACCGCCTCCCTTAAACCCTCGGCCCCCCACCGCGTAAACCATCAACTCCCTTCGCCGCGCCCAGCGATCAGCCCTCTTTTTTCTTGTTGGCGGCCTTTTCGGCGCGCACTTGGGACACCAGCAAGCCAAAGTCCCTGGGCGGGCGCTCCGGAACGCGCCGCACCAGGGATATGGCCTCCCCGGGGCAGTCCAGGGCGCAAACCCCGCAGCCGATGCACCATTGCTCATCCACCACCGCCACCCCGTCCACCAGGCTCAGGGCGTTAACCGGGCAGCGCTCCACGCACTGACCGCAGCCCAGGCAGGCCTCGTCCTCGGTTCGCCGGATGTGATAACAAGCCATGAGCACGTCGCGGGGAACCTTGCGCCGGGCGATAATGCCCACGTTCCAGCAGTAGTGGCCGCAGCAGTTGCAGGTGTGCTTCACCTGCTCCTGCACGTTGTCCACCATATGCACCAGGCCCTCCAGTTCCGCCTTGGCCAATATGGCGTGGGCCTGGTCAACGCTGATGGCCCGGGCCAGCCCCCGGTCCACCACGAACTCGGCCAGTTCGTCGTATTTCAGGCACACCTCCAGGCTGTGGGTGCAATCGGTGCGCCCCAGGGCCCGGGCGGCAACCCGGCAGGCGCAGTGAGCCACCGCGATCTTGCCGGCCCCGGCCAGCACCGGCTCCATCATTTCGTTGCTGAACACCCCCTGCACGGGCACCTCCACGCTCAGGCTGGCCGGGCTGTACCGGAAAGTCTTGGTGGGGCGATCCCCGTAGATCTGGCGGGTGGTGTCCACGTCAAAATAACCCAGCACCAGGCGGGCCATCTTGCGGGCCCGCTGGTCCATGCGCCCATGCCAAAAAAAGGTCTGAGGTATGCCGTAGCCCACCTGCAAGAGAGCGTAGCCCATGGAGCCGTCCAGCCGCCGGGCCGAGTAGATCATGCCCCTGTCGGCCAAGGCGCGCAGGGCCTCAATAGCCTCGTCCATGGGCAGGCCGGAGGCGGCGGCCACCTGACCCTCGGGCGCGGTTTCCAGGGGGGCCAGGCCGGCGGGGATGGCCAAGGCGGCCTCGGCCTCCAGCGGGGAGTAACATTCCCTGATGAGATCGATCAATGGTTGGCGAAAAGGAAAGCCCATCACCAGGTGCTCCATGTGCTGGGCCAGGCGCTGGTAAACATCCTCCATGGGACGCCTCCGATTGATTGCATATACACTCAAAGTAGGCTAACACACGCATTCGGCCTCGGACAAGCTCCGGCTTGACAACCCGGCCCCCGGCTCCTACCCTTTAGCAAGCGTTCGTATTATTAGGCATCTAGACGCCTGGCCCCAACCCCGGCACCTGGGAGGTTCGCCTTGCTCCACCGCCTTCTGGCCTTGGCGGCCAGCAACATCATCCTGGCCCTGAGCCTGGGCGTGTCATTGGTCTTGGTGGCCGTGGTCACCCTTGCCAGGGCCCGGAGCTAGCCCGGATATTTCATGAAGGCTGTGCGGCAAAAAACAGCGAATTAGTATTTATGCGGTCCTTATGAAAAAAGTGTTGGTCTTATCGGGGTGCAGTTTGCACGCGCAACCGGCACAGCCAGCCGCCGGCAGGTAAGGCGTCTGGTAAGCGAGGGCCGCTGGCGTAGCCAGGGCTACGTCGAGGACCGGGCGCAGCCAACAACACGAGATGCCGGTGGCTGGCGCAGCCGGACGCACGGCCTTCATGAAATATGCGGGCTAAGGCCATGCGCATCCTCCTGGCCGATCCTCCCCGCAAAGAGCAGTACTACGACCTCAGCTATCCCAACGTCGGCATCCTCTACCTGGTCAGCTATTTGCGGCGGCATTACCAGGGTGAGATGGAGGTGCGCTATTTGGAAGGCCAGGCCTCCCTGGACGACCACATCGCGGCCATCGCCGAGTTCAAGCCGGACATCTACGGCATTTCCTTCGCCCTGTGGACCGCCCGGCTGGCCCAGCGCCACAGCCTGGTGCCCGACAAGACCATAGAGGACGTCTGGTCCCAGAACATGCTGCTGCCCGGGGTCTGCGAGTCGCAGATCAAGGCCAAGCTGCGCAAAGGAATGCCGCTGAAGAGCTTCTATCTGCTTAAAAACGGTAAGATCAACCTGCGCCACGGCGACCGCATTTGGCGCAACCTCAAAGTGCTCCTTGGCGGCCGCCTAACCAAGGCCTAGAGCTTCGCGGTACAGCAGGGCGTAGGCCCCGGCCATGGCCTCCAGGGAAAAGTGCTGGGCCACCCTTCTGGCTCCCGCCTCTCCCAGGGCCCGGCAGCGCCCGGGGTTGTCCAACAGCGCGCTCATGGCTCCGGCCAGGGCCGAAGGGTCGCTGGGCGGCACCAGCAGGCCGGTTTCTTCCGGCACCACCACCTCGACATTACCCCCCACTGCGGTTGCCGCGACGGGCAGGCCGGCGGCCATCGCTTCCAATATGGCGATCGAGGTGCCTTCGGTCAGGGAACTCTGTATGAACACATCGGCCGAGGCCAGCAATGCGGGAACATCCATCCTAGAACCCAAAATAGTTATGTGCTCGCCTTGACCTTGGGAGAGCACAAACTCTTGGAGCGGAATCCTCTCCGGCCCGTCTCCGGCTATCGCCAGGTGGGCCCGCGCTCCCTTGGCCGGCAATAGGGCCATGGCCCGAATCATGGTGGGTAAGTCCTTCTCTGCAGAGAGACGACCCACGCTGATGAATAGGCCGCCCCGCTGGTTTAGATGCAATTCTTCCCTCAGGCCCTTGGATGCCGCGGATTGCGCATCAGGTTTAGCCAGAGATATCCCATTATAAATCAGACGCAACCTGTGTTCCGGTATGCGATCCTGCATCCTGGCGGCATTGTAGGCCGAGGAACTCACGCACACAATATTTCGGCACTGGCTGGACATCCAGCGCCTCAGCCGCCGATGGCGAACCGGCATTTGAAAACTTGATCCATGCAGAGTCGTTATCACAGGTGTCCGGGTGAGCCTCCCTGCCATTATCGAATAAAGCATACCCAGTGTGTTGTGAGCATGAATAACATCTGCTCCAAGCCGATCCACTTCGGCTGCCAAGCGGCGCACTGCCCGCCAATCAAACCGTTTTTCTTTATGAATAATGGTCAGGGGCACTCCGGCGGAGCGCACCTCCTCTTCCAAGCCCCCTCCCTCGACCAACGCAGCCAAGCCGCAACGGAAGCCTTCTTGCCCCTTTCGCAGGGCCAGATTCACAGTCACTCGTTCCATCCCGCCGATACCGAGGCTCTCCAACACTTGGAGCACTGTGATGATTTTTGAGTTTTTCAATGCCGATCCAAACATTGACCTATTAAATTTTGATTAACTTATGAAGTCTATCTCATTAAGCCATGGATATGCCATAAGGATACGCCAAAAAAGTATAGCATATTAATGTATAGTTAATAATGTTTCCTGAGGTGTGTCGTGGGTAAGAGTCATAAGGGATCGTCCTTGATCAGCTTCCAACAACGGTTCTTCAACGAGCAGTCCCGCATTGAGTACCTGGCTGTGAATGGTGGTCTAAAAGTGGAGCGATTGGCGGCAATTGAACCGCGAGGAGATCGGGGTGGGCCCAGGCGCACCGTGGAGCACCCGATGCGGGCCATGGGGCTGCAGGGAGCCGTCCGGGGCAAAAAGTACAAAACCACCGTGGCGGACGACGGCGCCGCCCGGCCAGCCAACCTAGTGAAGCGCAATTTCACCGCGAGCCGGCCCAACGAGCCTTGTGTGGCGGACCTGACTTACGGGGCCACATGGCGCGGGTTTGTATTCGTTGCCTTGGTCATCGACGTGTTTGCATGCATGATCGTGGGCTGGCGGGCTTCGGGCCCGCTACGGACCGGCCTGGCCCTAGACGCGCTGGAGCAGGCGCTCTGGGCTCGTCCGGGCACCGACTACTTGGTGCACCACAGCGACAGTGGTGTGCGGTATGTCTCGATCTGCTACACGGAGCGCTTGGCCGAAGCGGGCATAGAGCCCTCCGT
>Ga0180009_10007878_pt1 | contig 10739 bp, 15 predicted proteins | sample OS_PC_MetaG_FD_123537 | JGI IMG/M metagenome (GOLD analysis project Ga0180009, IMG submission 123537) | Groundwater microbial communities from the Aspo Hard Rock Laboratory (HRL) deep subsurface site, Sweden - OS_PC_MetaG | ecosystem: Environmental > Aquatic > Deep subsurface > Groundwater... | reverse complement strand
TAAAAATGATTTTTCTGCTTCTTCTAACTTGGCAGTGTTTTTTTCAACAGTTGTGTCGGTTTGTACAAATTTTACTTCTGGCGCTGGTGCGTTTTCTGTATAGAAAACTGGTGGTTTATCTGTTTTTTTCCAAGAATATAAAGTTGGTGAATAAATACTTCTAAAAAATGCAACAATCCACATTTCAAGAGGTCTTTCTTGAAAAGGTAAAAACGCCATTGCTGCACCAAGTCCTGCAAAAAATAAAATAAGTGGCCATTTAATTAGCGGATGAAGTGGGGTGGAATAGAAAATTAAAGAAATAATTACACCACCAGCTACTTGAAAAAATTGTTTTAAAGTCATATCCCCAACCAATTTAAACTGGTATGAGCTTATTTGTTGTGGTATTGGATGTTGTTCCATCTGCGTCGAAGACGCAGTACAGAGTACAGAGTACAGAGTACTTAGTCGCTACCTCCCTTCATGTTTTTCATTAATCCAGTTAACATTTTATTTATTTCAATATTTCTCTCGATAAATTCTTCAAGTATTTTTGAGTCAAATTCTTTTAGATCATTTAAAATCTCAAGCCAATATTCAGTTTCGAAAGATGATCCCCTGGCAATTCCTACAAACTGTCTAAAACTTCCTTTATAATTTCTGCCAAAACCCTCTGCTAAATTTGCTCCAACTGAACTTATTGCTCTAAACAATTGACTAAATAAAAATTCTTTTGATCTATCTAATTTGTTGTCACTAAAATATTTGATTACGTCAATTGTTAGTTGTTTTGATTTTTGATAGACAAACAAATCTTTGTGTGTTGTTATGGCAGTCATTTGTATCTGTTTTGATTCCAAGTACTAAGTACTTTGTACTGTGTACTACTTTAAGGTTACTATGTGAAGCTTTCGTTGCAATACTAATGATGTTTCACGGTGTTTCTAAGTACTAAGTACTTTGTACCGTGTACCGTTGCGTGCAACTATTGGATCCTTTTCACAAGTGACTAAATTTGAAAACCTGTGATATAATAAATTATGACGAAAATTAAAACAGATGTGCAAATTAATGTAGGCAAACCAACAATTGAAGGGACTAGAATTACTGTGGCAACAATTCTTAATTTAATTAAAAATGGCTATACTACTAACGATATAATCAAGGCGTACCCCGTACTTAAAAAGGCAGATGTTACGGCTTCTCTTAATTTTGCTCAAGGTATTGTTGAAAGAGAAGAAGTTTTACCGAACAATATTAAATTTAGTTTTGCATAATGTTTACATCTCATGATTAAATTTCTGCTTGATGCCAATCTATCTCCACAAACTTCAAAATCCAAGTAATGATTGTCCTACTCCTAATTTTCCACCAAGTCCCTACCCCATAATGTTGAAATATTATTATTCTCGTGTTAATATTCACTTGCAACTTGACATTTCTCAGTAAAAATTTATGTAATACACACTAAGGAGGTGTGACATGAAAAAAGATTGGAAGAAAAAGATTGATGATCTAGAAAACGCTCAAAACTTGGAACGGCAGAAAAAAGAAGCTGAACAAAAACAAAATCAAGAAGAGAAAGAACAAAGGGTAAGGAACTTAAAAATCAATGAGCTTGGTAGAAAATTTAAGTGCCATATCTGCATCAAACCAGCTCAACATCCTGAATATATCGAAGGAAGCGCTAATGTTGATGGTTCTATGGGTGATGGTTGGTATAATTGGAATCTACCTGGAGATCTTTGGCAATGTTCAAAATGCGATCAATGGACCTGCAAAGACCACATCTATAAAGATATTTGTCAGAAATGTGCTGAGAAAATGTAATAAGTTGCTGTTAGTCTAAAGACCACTCAAAGTAGTTAAAAATGAGTGGTCTTTTTATTTTTTAAAACTTTTTATTTAAAAAATGGTAAAATACAAACATGGCAGACAGGACGCCCTCTACAAACAACAGCGCGTATGAAATGGGACGAGGTATTGGTGAAACCTTGCGTGGTCCACAATTGGAAACCAATGAAAAATTCCTTGAATTTTTAGATGAGACTGAATGGTTTAACAGTCGTTTTGGTAAAGAAAGACTTCCAGAGACTAGTTATTATGCCTTAATGACCCCTGAAGAAAGAAAAGACCATAAATATATTATAGATATTTCAAATGCGGCAAATTGGAAAAATTCTCCTCCTCAGGGATCACCACCAAATTTAGACACTCAGTCAAAGTGTCCAGAATTTAATTCAATGAAAGGACCTGAAACAAAAAGATTATATAAAATCCCAGGTGTTAGACAATCACTTGAATTATATGTTCAATACTATGAAGCAGATAAAAAATTTGGAACAAGAACAGACCCTGTATCAGGAGAAGATTTTGAATATTCATTGAGAACAGCAAATAGTTTTGAGGAACTAAATATCTGTAGAAATGCAATTAAAGATGAAATAAGTGTAAATACTTTTATTCAATATAGAAACAACGTAAGAGAATTAAATGAACAAGAATTAAATTTAAAATGTCGTGAAGCCGAGCAGGTAGCCTTGTCAATTCTATACACTGGGAATTATTTTGAAAGCAAGGACAGTGAGTGGAACAATATGGGTAGATTAAGGCCAATTGCTTGTTTTAATGACCTTGTGGTTGTCCCTCATAAATTTGCAATGAAACCAGCTGATATGACAGTTCTAACTTTAAGTAAGGATAATAAGGAACTTTTACCGCAAGGAAAGCTAGGGGAATGGGGTTATGCTCAAGCAATTGAATCAAACAACGGTATTAAGCCGAACATAAAAGAAGTTAAATTTATGGCAAATGAAAATGACCCAAAAACAAAAAACGATTATTGGAGAGTGTATGGTTTAGGGTTGAACGATGAAAATGAAAAAACTCATGGAATTATTATCCCTGAATGTTTTCCTAGGCAATTAGTTGGGTCAATTTTAGAGGAAACAAAAGTGGGAGATACTGGTCGAGATTTACTAAGTTATCTTCAAGCAGGCGAAGAAATTCCATGGGACGCCGTTAAAAGCAATATGTGGTCAGATTATCAACTGAAATTGGCAAATGCACAAGGACTTATAGAATTACTTAAAGGGGACAATCCAATTCAGTGGGGAGCTAACGAAAAGTCAACTAAATGGGCAAGAGATGTTGAAAAATTATTATCTAAATTTGGTTTACGAAAAAATGAATCAATACAACGCTGGATATTATATGCTTCAGCAGGCATTAACCTAAAGAGTCGATACCCAAAAATAGCTGTAGCATCTACGAAATTAGCAATATTCTATGCACTTGGTACGAACGGTGCAAATTATTTACCAACAAACAACCTTTTGTTCTCTTGGGATCAATAGTTATAGATCAGTACGATCCATCTACCTACCACTTAAAAATTTTTGAAGTGCCGACAGTGAGACATACTTAAGTGCATCTTTTGAAAAGGCACCTTTTGCACTTGCAACATCCCATGGTGTTCCTGCATCAGCCTTTTTAGAGCCTGCTACATACGTGTTCAACCCATATTCTGCTCCCAAACCACCAGCCATTTTAACTGGTCCCATTGCGTCACCAATTGCCGATCCAAATTCGAACTTGGTTCCCATAACAAGCATTTTAACAATTTCTGTAGTTTTTGGAATAGCCACTATTACCATAAAACTCATAATTGCAAAAATCAATCCTGAAATTTCAGCACCCTCACCTAATAATGGTGGAGACCACAGGTTTCCCGGCATAAAACCTTCAATGTTAAATCCAAACATTCGAATTAATTCCATAAAAATGTTTTTTTCAATACCAGCTTCAACTCCAACAAGAAATGATTTGAACACTAATATATAAGCTATCCAAAAAAAGATACCAGTAATAGGGAATACGAGTAAATTAGCAATTAAATTTTTGATCCACTGACCAAAACCAATTTGAGGGGCGATTGCCCCAAAAATTATTTGAAGCGGTGCAATAATTACTGATATATATACTGCAGCAAGAGTTTTTATTAACATCCACGGAATCTTGATCATATACCAAAAACACAAGACGATAAGCCATACTACTACCAAAAGAAATAAAATTGAAAGTATTGAACCAAAGACAGAAAGTGAACTTAGTGTCGCCATTATAGACATTACTATTGAGATAAAAAATAAAAGCGTATATGTGATCATATATACGAATACAATTAAAAATCCTGAAACATGTACACCGAGCCAGTTTCCAGAAATAAATGAGTAAATTGAAGCAAACGGAATCAAACCGTCAGTTGCCGAACTTAATAATGCTGATACTAAACCCATAAAGACATACATTAAATCAATCATTAAACCAGCAATAGCAAATGAAAATGTTGCCAAAATTAAAGCAGTAAAAACCTTTGGCAGAGCAGATTGTACAGAGATAACAAGTTGGGGAGATAATTTAACCCTGAACATTATCATAAAAGAAAAAACAATTACTATTAAAACAATAATTGCATATGAAGCATTTCTAGATCCGGTCCACAAACCCCGAACTGTTCCCATTGCTCCAAACCCAAATCCTTCTTGAGCATTTGCGTCTTTTATAATAGAAAATTTGTTAAAATTATTTGAAAAATATTTAATTGCTGAAATATCACGATTATCAGTATTGAAAATATCTGCAACAGCAGATCTATTTGTGTTATCTACCATACCAATACCGAACGATTTTAGTGTTTCCGTAATTGTACTAATGTAGCTTGTAACGCATGCTGGAATAGCTGTTATTCCTCCCAAAACACCAAAAAGACATGATCCTTCTGAGCCAGAGGAATTAAAAGTCTCAAGCGTCATTATGGGGACAGTTAACAAACTGTATAATATCCATTGCACCTGAGCAGCCGTATATCTTTCACCAAAAATTTCAGAAGGAGAAGATTCTTTTCCATACACTTTTTCGTACCACTGAAAAGGATTTTGGTTATACCAAGTGCTTGGGGCATCTTCTGCTGCAAGGGCAGTGAGGGGCAGAGCCATTGAATTTAAAAATAAAAGAGTGGATAAAAATATTAGGGCAAGTTTTTTAAACATTTTATGTATTATTTTATTCTACATTATTTTTCTAGATCTTTGATACTCAAACCAGATTGGTTCAATATTTTTCTTAGAGTTCCTTGTGGAATTGGCTTTGGGTGAATCGCAATTTGTGTCCATCTACCATCTGAGTGTTTAATCCTAATATGAGATCCTTTTCCTCCAACTTCAACAAAACCCTTTGATTTAAGAAGTTGCAATAACCTTTTAGGTTTGATATTCCTTGGCAGTTTGGGCATTTTTAAGCAAAAGCTATCGGACTCGGATATTGAATTTCTAATTTTTCTTTAGCTAATGATTCAACAGCAAGTTCAATTCCCTGTTGTAAGCTTTTTAGAACTTCTTCAATTGTATCTCCATAGTCTGTAATACCCAATGTTGGACAATAGGCATTATAAACCCTATCCCCGTTTGGATAATTCTCTGGTTCAACAATTACCCTGTAATTTAATAGTTTTGTTTGCATAAGTGAATTATATCATAATGTTTTTATACTTCACTAATTACATCAAAACTCTTAATTCTATGTTTAGTGATAGTTCCTAGTTCCTACTTAACTAGGAACTTGTCAAGACTAAATTGTACTTGGTTCAAGAATTGGTGAACTTGGACAAAAAATTGGAGCTTTAGCTTTATATACATCTACCCAATTTGTATTTAGAAGGTTTGTGGTCAGTTGAGTAATGTTAAAACCAGAACCAAAAAGAGGTGGAGGATAAGAACCTTCTGGGTCTAAAACTGTAATAGGAAAAAGTTTATATCCTGGAACATATCCGTATTCTTGTAATGCTTGTTCATCTGTTTTTCCTGCCAAGCAATCATTTCTTAAAGTGTTTGTCATGCAAGAAATTTTATCCTCAATTGTTTGTAAGGCAGAAATATTACATCCAAAGTGAGATTTCGACAATCCTTTTAAATCATCGGTCATCAGCCCACCGTTTTCATTTAATGCAATACCTATTGCCCAAAAAGGATTTAATTTTTTACCATTACATGAAGTGGCGTTTGCGGCCTGAATTATTTTGTCATAATAAAATTTTCCGCCTTTATCTTTTTCAAAAAGCCATTGTTTACATGCACCCGTGCCAGTTTCAGGTTGTTGGCATAATGTTCCATCTGTAATTGGTTCGCCGTAACCTTTGGGGCGAAGAGCAGTTTGAATTCCTTTTAAAAAGTATTCATAGACTGAACCTATGTGTGGGAAAGTTAATTGTGGTGAATCTCCTGCACCATCTTCAGGATATCTATATACACCAAAGTTTAGATCACCACCTCTTGGGGTTTCACTTTCCTCTGCATTATAAGTAACCCCAGTAACTGTTGGAATATCTGCAATACAACTAACTGGCGCACCCTCCTCTACTTTTGGAAATATTTTTCTAAAAGTTGATCCTGAATCAGCTACAGTTGTTGAAAATATTTCATCTGCCCAAGGAGATTTAGTACCAGTTGGAATCTTTATAGTTACTTGTGCAGGGCAATCAAATGACTGTATAATTTCATAACACTTATTTTTTGAAGGTTTGTTGGGTGAATAGACGCAAGGGATTTCTTTTTTTTCATAAACCTCATTACAAGTAGCTTGTGTTATGTCATATTCAACATTTGGTATTAAGAGTTCATTTTCATCACCTGGAAACAAATCATCTCCTTTGTTTGTTCTTACTGTGGCTACACTGCAGTTGTTGTCCTCTGTGGTTTCTGGTAATGGGACACTTTCAACATCTTTTGGAGTGTAACTTTTATTCAAAAGTTCAGACAAATCTTTAACTTCTTGCATGTGAGCAAAATAAAGAGGGGGAATTTTTATTTTGCCTGTAGAAACTGGTCCAATTTGAGTTCCGCCTGAAGGAATATATTGGGCTTTACCGCCTATAATATATTCCGCGCCCTTTTTATCAGTAGTATTTGAAAGGGGAATATATTGATATAAATCCGCCCATTTGTTGGGAACTGGAGTATCAAGACATTGAAGACCGATAATAGGCAAAATTGCACAGTTTTTCCCTTGCCATTCACTATATGCTTTTTGATACAAAATTTGTTCTTCAAATTGCCATGGAAGTGGTGGGTATTTATAGTTCCATATGTCAGTACCCAGCCAATTAAAAAACGTATTTATTGGTGATAAATTTCCCTCTCCCCAATTACTTAAACGAAGCCCAGATCCTTCGGGGCAGGGAACTGCATTGTTACCATTTGCACAAACAACAATTTGGTCGTGGTTTTGTGGAGTGTTGAATGTTTCTCCTGTGTCTTCATCTGTCCACTCGGTATCATTTAATGTTGCTTTTTTAATTGTTTCAATCCTTTCAGCCTCTTGAATTATTTTAGGTAATAATTTCTGAACTGGTCCTGAAAAATTAACAACTCTTTCATCTGTATTTTCTCCATATTCAGCACGATTATTAACACCACTTAAATACCAACTTGCATATTCATTTACTTTTTGAGCGTCATCAAATTCATCCTCCGTGTTCCCCATAATTGGTAAAAAAGATTCATCTAATTGAACATATAAATTATGAGGACCTACATAATATTGTGGATCACAAGGAAAACTTCCTGTTTCATATTTTGGAGTACAACCTCCTTTATTGGTCATATCAAAATCTTCAGTAAAAATTAAATCATTACTACAATACAACGCTTTAACAGCATCTCCACAAGCAGCAGCCTGATAAGGACGAAGTGAATGGAATTCTGGATCGTTTACAGCGTCGCAAGGAAAACCTACTCTTGGAAAAGCCTCTTGCGCCCGCACAGGCGCAGTGAATAGTGAACGGTGAACAGTGAACAGTGAAACTACAACGAATAAAAAAAGAGTGAATTTAGACAGTTTTTGCATTTGGCATTTATGGTGATGATTTAAATATTGTAAAGTTTTTTAGAACATCACCAGTTCCTGTAAACGTCCCTATGATGATTAGAATCAGATATGAGAAGGCCAAAAGAACAAAACCACCTATTGCATAGGTTAATGTATTTTTTGCTCCTTCTACCGCTTTTGGGTCACCCCCAGATGTTAAATATTTAAAGCCACCAGATAAAAGCATTAAAAAAAGTCCAATACCACCTAGAGCTAGTAATGCAGTAACTACATTTCCAAAAACATCTTCAAGTTGTGACAATTCTGCAGGTGGTGGTCCCATATAAAAATAAGTTTAATCGAAAATTAAGAATTGAGCAAGAGAAGATTATTTACCCACTGCTGTAGGAAGATTCAACTTAAGAATATTTACTCCGAAGAAAGTATCAATCAATTGAACTATAGCCCAAGCAGAAAAAACTATAACTAAACCAACAAGAGCCGCTGTAATTTGATTTCTTGCACCTTCTGTGTGAGCTTTATCTCCACCAGAGACAATCCATTTAATACCTCCAATAACTAAAATAAAGAAAAATGCTAAAGCCGCTACAACCAAAATTAACATAAGAAATCCAGAAACCATTCCGGGGATACTAAGACTTTTTGCAGGATCAAAATTACCTAAATCTTTACCAAGATCTATTGTTTGAGCTAGCTTGATTGAATTTGCAAGTAAAAAATTATTCATGCGTCTATGAGTATTATTGAATAACTAATGGGCCTATGTCAATAGACAAAATATCAATTCCAAAGAAAGTTTCAATTAGTTTAACAATTGCAAAAGTTCCAATTAGTAATACAAAACCTACAATTGCATTTGTAATTCTACCCTTTGCATTTTCAAGACCAGCTTTATCTCCACCAGATAATATCCATGTAACTGCTCCCCAAAGAAGCATGAAGAAAAAAGCCAGTGCACCAAAAACAAAAATCAACCCAATAAATTTAGGAAGATACCATTCTATAAACCTTGAAGTGCCAACAAGACTTCCGGCCTGTTGAAATCCTTCAAGAATAGAACCTTTCAATAATGAATTTGTTATTGTGCCATCTGGGATAGGGCCAACTGAACCAGCCAATAAATTGTTCGTAATCATTTTTTATTTAATTTGTAATAATCCAAATAAATATTGGAAATTAAGTATATTATTCAATCCAAAGATATTACCTATAAATCCAATTATTAATATTGCAAATAACATTATTACAAGTCCAATTAATCCAGAACTAAGTTTTTTCTTAGCTTGCTCCATTGAATTTTTATCTCCACCTGATGTAATAATACCGATTGCACCTATAAAAAATATAAATACAAACCAGATTATTCCAATTAACGTCATTAATCCAATAGCACTAGATATAAATGTTGCAAAAAGACTCGGTGCTTCTCCTGCAGTTTTACCTTCAAGTCCCAAAGGACCAAAACCATAAAGTCCTTGTCCGTCAAATAAATTTATTGGTTCGCCTGCTGCTATTAGTTTTATCATGGTGTTGGTATTGATGGTTGTAATAAGAATAATGGATTGTTAAATAATAATTGTCCAAAGATTGCTGCAAGTACAAAAGATCCAGCTGCAAAAGCAAGTCCCATCAAAGTCTGGTAAATTTGTGCCCATGCTCCAGAAACTTTTTTTGCATCATCACCCGCACTCATAAAAGCATATCCTGCAAGAACAAGATTAAATAGGGCATAGATACCTGCACCAACTATTAATGCTCGTAGTCCAAATTGAATTAATTTTCCAAAAGCAGGACCTGCTTCGGCTCCATAGATAGTATTTAATTTTTCAGGAACTTTTACTGCTCCAAATGGATTTGTTTGTGCTATTAAATTATTCATATTACAAAGAGATTAAACTTAATCCTGTTATTGTCTCAATCAATTTTACTATCCAATATGAACAAAATACAACTATGAAGCCAATTAAGGCAGAAGTTGCTGCCTTTTTACCTTTTTCAACAGTTTGAGGATCTGATTTTCCAGCACCTGCAATCATTCCAATTCCTCCAGCAATTAAAATAAATAATAAAATTATTCCAGCAATTGAAATTGCACCAGTAATAATATTTGAAACATATACACTTATTCCTGAAGCATCCTTCAAATTAGTTGAGGATGTATCTATAAATTTTGATCCAATATCTACAGCTTCTGTTAAATAATTCATATTAGTTAAATAATACAGTATTAATTCCTAAAAATTTCATAACAAGCATAACTATCCAAAATGATGTAAATAAAATTAATATTCCAATAACAGATGTTGTGAGTTTGGCTTGTGCTGCTTGAAAAACTTTTGGATCTCCTGCAGATGTCATCATTTTAAGACCTGACGAGATAATATTAAAAAGTAAAATTATTCCTGCAACGCCAAAAATATATGGGAGAATTTCAGTAATTATCGTAGCAAATTTTAAATTAGAACTATTTAGATCAACAGTACCTCCATTTGTTGGGACTTTTATATCTTTAAATGGTGAATCTTGCATGTTTATTTAAATATACCCAGTATATCAATTCCTATAAAATTAAGTATAAAGACAGAGAAAATTAGCATAATCAAACCTGAAATTGCTGATGTTAATAATTCTTGCCCCGCTTTTAATCTGTCTGGAACTCCTTGACTTGTCATTACCATGAAACTGGCATAGACAATTAATAAAAATGCAATTCCACCACCAACTCCAATAGCCCAACCCAATATCCAACCCATAAATTCATTAGTATTAGAAACTGGTATACAACCAATTGCTGTATTTATTCCACAATCCTCGAGTTGAGCAAATACTGGTTTGATTGAAAAGCTAATTAAGGTTAAAAATAAAAATATTGC
>Ga0180009_10007877_pt1 | contig 10740 bp, 9 predicted proteins | sample OS_PC_MetaG_FD_123537 | JGI IMG/M metagenome (GOLD analysis project Ga0180009, IMG submission 123537) | Groundwater microbial communities from the Aspo Hard Rock Laboratory (HRL) deep subsurface site, Sweden - OS_PC_MetaG | ecosystem: Environmental > Aquatic > Deep subsurface > Groundwater... | reverse complement strand
TGCACGATGATTTTGGTAAAATTTTTGAGCGGCGGTTCTAGTATCATCTGTATTGAGGCGTGTCAATAAGGCTCTCCATAGCAATTTGGAGGGTTTTTTTTATGTTCGATTTGGGAGTTTGGGGGAAATCAAAACGGGCGGCGGAGCCGCCCCCTAATCTTGTTTATATAAATGAATTAAAGTCGCAAAAGGTCATATTAAGGGGGATTAAGTGTAAGTGTAACAAGTCATGGTGTCCGATTTGTTCGCTTAAAACTGTTATAAACCGCTTCTGTGGATATGTGAAAGATTGGGATTGGCGACGTGTAAGGCATATAACTTTAACCATTGATCCCAGTTTATTCGAAAGTCCTGAAGCTGCTTATGATTTGCTTGTTAAAAAGAAAAAAATTGCGGGCATGATTCGGAACATTGGAAGAACCCTTGAAAAAGTCGTCGTAGATTGGTGCTGGTTGCTCGAATGGCATAGGAATGAGTTGCCCCATTGGCATTTGTTCGTTCTCGTAGATAAAGCGGGTTACAGGGGCCAGATAGGGGCCGATAAAATACGGCACTACTGGACTTATGGTAGGATCGAGGAAAAGCCCATTAAAAGTGAATCTCATTGGAAAAAGATGACGGATTATTTATCAAAGCATGGGTATTTCCAAAAAGATAAAGCGCATCAGTCAAGGCTGCCGGAATGGGTCAGGGAAAGAAAGTCTATTATAAAAAGATTCGGTAGGATGAACAAATCAAGGGGGAATGAAGGATCGAGAAATGAAAAATTGAGCGAATCTAATAATGAATTTGATAAGCTTATAAATGAGTCAAAGCTGTGTGAGTGGTTCGAAAGAAAGGAGTCAGAACAATTTACAAAAACACAGGGTCAATTATTGGATGATTGTGGGAATAAAACTGATGTCTATTGGGGGCTCGATGGTTTTAAGAATTTTTGGGGCCGATTAGATATGCCATACCATGAATTTAAATGCATGGATGGAAAATATATGGAGGGGTTAGGGTATGTTGTTGAAATGGATAGGGTTAAATTGGAATTGCTTAGGGCAAGACACTTTTTGTGTTCGGTTCATTAAACCAGCCGGATATGGATAAAAATTAGAAAATGTTGATTACATCACAAATACATGATATCTCAAATCAAAATTATATTGGAGGTATCTGTATGCGTGGTTGTATTTATACGGATCAAAGATGCCCCATTTGTGGCGGTTCCCTTGACCATGATGACCGCCGGCGGGGTTTGTTCTGTGTTAATCATCCCGAACAGATGGCAACAGGCCGTTTTCGAGTTCAATTTGGAAGGAATACTCGAAAGCGGTTTTCTGTTTATAGGGAGGCCGAAAGGTTTATTGATGGTTTGAGATGGGAGGTTGACCAGGGCACTTATGACCCAAGGGATTACAGGGCGGATTATCCATTAGGATTTGAAACATTGGCAGAAAAATGGCTTGAGGTCAAAAAGAAAGAGGTTAAGAAAAAATCACATAATAATCTTAGTAATTATATGGATCGGGCCGTTGAAGCTTGGGGACAAAGAAATATTAAATCAATCGGGTTCGGTGAAATTCAGGATTTAATCCATGATCAAAACGTTTCGGATAAAACAAAGTCAAATATGCGATCCGGACTCCATGGTTTTTTTAGTTGGGTCTGCAAGCGTGAAAAGATCCTGATGCCGGAATTTCCGGAAATCGGATTCGAACTTGGATTTAGAAACATTATCGATAAAGAAACACAGGAATCCATAATTGATGAGGTCAATAGGCTTACCTATAAAACGAATCCTAAAATATGGCTGGGAATCAAATGGCTTTCAACATACATTTCAATCTGTCCCGGGGAGCTCCTTAACCTTAAGGAAAAGGATATTGACATCAAGTTGGGATACTTCATCATACCGCATCCCAAAGAAAAACGGCCGAAGCTGGTTCCGATTATTGATGAAGATATTGAAATTTTAAAAGACATGCCAAGAGGTCTTCCAGAACTTTACTTTTTTAGGCACGTTAAAGGGATCTCCGGAGTTGAAGGCGGTCAAAAGTTTGGTGATAGATATCTTTATAAATGGTGGAAAAAGGCTTGTGAAAATTTAGAGGTTGAAGGCGTTGATCTTTATGGCGGAACACGTCACAGTACGGTAACTGATTTAAGAAATTTTTTCTCACCAGAGGAGATAAGGAGTTCAGGGACATTACATTCAACGAACAAAGCTTTTGATAGATATATGCAGATCAAACGAGAAGATTCATTGAGGATATATGAGGCTGCAATAAAATTCAGAGATTATAATGATCGATCAAAAAAAGAGAGATAAGGGATTTCCAATATCTGAAGGTGAAAAATATTAGATTATCAGATCTAATCCTCATGCAAATATTCATAAAATTATTGCGGCATATGGCAAGCAGTGCCCGGCTAATAAATAATGTCAGGACGTTGTCTGATAATATTACAAATTGTATGTTATCCAGAAATTTTTAATGGTAATAGCCAAAAAAGCAATATAATTACTTTTAGGATTCGCATTTTACTAAAAAAAATAAAAAAAGGACAAAAAAATGCAATTAGATGAATTTGAAATAAAAGCTCTCTTTGGAAAATATAATCATACCATATCATTTCCCCATAGGGATGAAAATGATCCGAATCCATCTCTTGTAATTCTACATGGAAAAAATGGCATTGGAAAAACAACAATTCTTAAAATGATAGATGGCATTCTAAAACTGGATTTTAATATATTCAGATCTGTGCCTTTCAAACATTCTATATTAAAATTTTCAAATGGAGAAAAAATAAAAGTTGAGTTTACTAAAAACTCTAAAGAGAAAACAGAATGCCTGCTTGTTACCTATAAAAGAAAAAAAATTTATCTTAACTATTATCAATCCGGCCCACTCCACGAAAATGATAGGTTAAAAATAGATACATTCCGGGAGGAATTTCATTCTAAAACGAACACCATTAATTATGAACTAATAAATACAGAACGGCTGACTCAAAAACCTGATGATGATATTGAAGAATATGATGCTCCCCATGAAATAATTGTGGAAGGCGACACCTTAATTAGAAGGAGTTTTATACACGGAAGAATACCATCACGATTAAAAAAAAGGCCTTTAAAGAGAAAGCCTGAAAAGTTATCATTAAAAGTTAGGCAGTTTATAGGTGAAGCACAGGTAAATTATAGAAACTATTTCGCCACAACAGAACCAGATTTGTTTCCAAAAATATTAGAAAGAATCACAGAACAAAAAGAAAAAAAATATCACGCAGATGAAATGTTAAAAAGAATTGAGCTTTTAAGCCAAAGAGACCGTTTGACCGAGCGATTTGGTCTTGAATCAGAACGTTGGAACAAAAACAAATTGGCTGAGGTGCTTAAAAAATCGAAAGCTAAAAAAGTTGATAGCCATGCCTTCATGATAATTGATTCTTATTTAGAATATTTAGAAAGCAAAATAGCACAGCGTGAATTAATCTCAAATCGATTGAAAACTTTTGAAGAAACACTTTCGAGTTTTATAACTGATAAAAATATAACAATCGATTCAAAAGAGGGTTTATCAATAAAAACAGGGGAAGGACAGCCCCTTAGGGAATCTCAACTCAGTTCTGGAGAGTATCATCTATTATTTTTATTGGTTTCATCCTTAGTAACAAAACGAAGCGGTACAGTAATAGCGATAGATGAACCAGAAATGTCAATGCATATTTCTTGGCAACGTAAACTTGTTGATGCAATATTAAAATGTGCTTCAATGGCACAACCGCAGCTTATTCTCGCAACTCACTCTCCTGATATAGCAGCTGAGTATCCCGACAATCTAATAAATCTCATTGATTGAAATGATAAGAAGACAACCAAAAGCAATAATAATGGCCGCAAAGATGGACCCTAAGCGAAGAGAGCTTTATGTTGAAGGGAAAAAAGATCGTTTGTTTTTGAAATGGTTAACACTTGGCCGTATATCAACAAATAGCAAGATCCTTGATTCCAGTTTCGTTGAAATTGATGAATCTCAAGGAGGAGAAAAGGAAAGATTAATTTTATTTGCAAAATTGGCAGAAGATAAAGCTAAAAACATTAAATTTTTCATCGATAAAGATTTTGATAGATTTTTATTGCGGGACTATCCAAATAATCTTTGGTCAACTGATTTGAACGATATGGAAGGGTATCTTTTTGAGGAATCAAATATCAATAAATGTTGTTTGTTGGGTTGTCGCTTTGATAAAACAGACCCGATGATAATTTTCAATAAAGCTATAGAATATGCTATTAATATAGGTTGTCTACGACTTGTATCAAAAAAGTTCGATTTAAAATTAAGTATAAACAAATCAAAAGTAACTAAATATATCAAAAAATCAGGAGATAAAATCCATTTTAACTTTAAGAGCTATATTGTTGCTGTAATTCAAAATTCTGGTCAAAGGCAGGATTTAATAAATAGTATATCTATGCGTCTATCCGAATTAAAATCAACCCTTTCCGGTATTGATCCTATATATCTTGTTAGGGGCAAAGATGTTATCTTAATTTTTTCTCGAATCTTAGCCTTAAAGGGCGTTAAACTAACAAATTTCGAAGAGATATTTTGGTCGTCAATAAATGAAAAAAATTTACAGTCTTATAAAAATTTATCAGACGTAGTTAGTTACCTTTGCGAATCTGTGTAATATTCCAAATTGAAGCTTCGCCAGACAGCGAAAGGCTAATGTTATAGTCTTTTTCATTATTGCAGATAGCGGCTATTAGTGTTCATAGTCAGGAAATATTCTGAAAGTTTAGACTATGGCAAGCTAGTGTTTAATTTAAGCTTCAATGTTTCTGTAAAACATGTTGAGGGACACATGAACAAGCCCGAGACAATAAAAAAGGAACTCAGTGCCTTATACAATGAAGGCATTGAGTTGGCCGAGGCCTTTCAAAAGAAGGAAGAGAAGCAGTTTCAGTACGACTACCAGTGCTGGTACACGAAAGCACTTAGGGCGGTCGCGTCCCTCGCTGCAGATCGGCATTCTGAGTTCCGTGGTTACTACGAAATTGATCAGAAGCGAAAATCCTTAGGTTATGGCAACTATGTCATACAGGACTACTTCAAAGGCGTCGTTCCAACAGGCTATCAGTACCGGGACTTCGATGACCGCGCCGAGGTAACGACCTGCTTCTTCAACCAATTGACAATTCTATATTCCCTTGCACAACGGGTGGACTCTGTTCTCGGAAACATTGAAGGCGAGCTTTATGCAGAGCTTCAAGACAGCGAAATTGCTGTCGCTCGTCGATTGGCAAAGGTCAGCCTGCGAGCAGCGGGGGCTCTTGTCGGTGTCGTGATTGAAGGCCATCTACAGAAGGTCGCGCAGGAACATGGAGTAAAGATTACGAAGAAGTACCCTACAATCGCTGATCTCAATGATCCGCTCAAAGCTGCAGCCGTTATCGATATACCAGCATGGCGGAAGATAACCTTCCTGGCCGATTTGCGCAACCTCTGCTCGCACAAGAAGGATGCTGAGCCTAAGAAAGAGCAGGTTGAAGAACTGATACAAGGTGCGGAGTGGCTCACGAAGAATGTCTTCTAACCCTTCGTTCCAACGTACTGGCATTGTAGTATCTAACGGCTATTAGTTCTCATCAAATTAAATAGATAAAGCTGGGGATTGTTTTTTAAAGTCCCCATATCTTTTAAGGATGTAAATTAAGAAAGCAGAGTTAGTCAGTGGGATACGAGTGGGATACCAAAAAGGAATGCGTAAATCAGTTAATGTACCGAATTTATTAAAAATAAATGGTGGAGGCGGCGGGAGTCGAACCCGCGTCCGAAAATATTCCACACAGGCGTCTACATGCTTATCCGAAATTTTGGTTTTTGTCCTTCAGATCTCCTTCCGGCCGGATATCTGAAGGCTTAGCCCGCTGAATTTCGCCTACCCTGCCACAGGCATTCAGGGCCGGCTATCCTGCTAGTCGACGCCCTGTCCGGGTCCGCAGAAAAAACCCGGCAGAACGTTAGCCTAAGCGGCTAAAGCGTAATTATAATCGTCTGCGATTATATTTAATTCCCCGCCATTTTTTACGAGTTGACAGGACGCTCGGCATGCAACCAATGCTTCTTTATCCCCGTCGAAGCCGTTTCGCCCCCAAATTTGAGGTAGGTAAAGAATGTATGAAAAAGATCAAATGGTTGTCTAAAGTTAAGCGATCATAGCCTAAAAGTCAAGGGTATAAAGCTGGGAGACGGGGAAGAAATAACAGTAACGAGTTACAAGTAACGAGTGAAGAGGTAAGAAACAGGAAAGAATTGGGCAGGAAACAATAAGAAACCAATCACTTGAACCCTGGTCCTATCCCCCTTTTACCAGAAGGTCAGTGATCTTTGCGCGCCCGGTCCAGCTCCCTTTTATCATCGCGCTCGCGCAGGGTTTCTCTTTTATCATATTTGCGCTTGCCGCGGGCCAGGGCTATGGTCATTTTGGCCTTGCCCTTCTGAAAATAAACCTTCAAAGGGATCAGGGACAGGCCCTTTTCATTGACTTTGCCATAAAGCCGCTTGATCTCATGTGCGTGCAGCAGCAGCTTGCGGGGCCTTAAGGGATCGTGGTTGTCATAATAGGCAAAGGGGTAGGGGCTGATGTGCATCTGATGGACAAAAACCTCTCCGTTGGTTATTCTGGCGTAGCAATCCTTAAGGTTGACCCGGCCCAGCCGCAGAGACTTGACCTCGGTCCCCTGCAAGACCATGCCCGCTTCAAATTCATCTTCGATAAAATAGTCGTGGCGGGCCTTGCGGTTGACGGTAATAATTTTTATGGGCTTATCGTTCAAGAGAATCCTTTGGCATGATCTTTAAATAAAACTTGCTGAAAAATTTTCATGAAATAACCGGGATAGCCGGTCACCCGGAGTAGATCATGTCTGAAAGTACGCTGCCATAGGTGTTTTGGACCATTTTTTCGATATCGGCCGCTGTCACCTGTTTTAAAACATCTTTCACAAACAACCTGGCGTCTTTTAACTTCAGCGTGCGGATCATGCCTTTGACGACCGGAATCGATTGCGGGTTCATACTCAATTCGTCCATTCCCAGGCCCAGCAGGATCGGTATATATGCCGGGTCTCCTGCCATTTCACCGCACATAAAGACCTTGATGCCCTTGTCCTTGGCCACATCGGCAACGTGCTTGATCATTCGGATATGAGCCGGATGAAGGGGGTGGTAGAGGTGGGCGACCTGACGGTTGCCCCGGTCGATGGCCAGGGAATACTGGATCAGATCATTGGTGCCGATGCTGAAAAAGTCAACGATCTCCGCCAGGGCATCCGCCATTATTACGGCCGACGGAACCTCTATCATTATTCCGACTTTTATATCCCGGTTAAACGGAACCCCTTCTTTGGCGAGTGAATCGGCGGACTCATCCAGCATCTGGATGGCCTGGCGGACTTCATCCACGCTGGATATCAAGGGAAACATGATACGAACGTTACCGTGGGCCGCGGCCCGTAAAATAGCCCGGAGCTGGGTCTTGAATACATCCGGCTTCTGCAGGCAGTAGCGAATAGCGCGTAAGCCCAGGGCCGGGTTGGCTTCGCTCAAACCGGTGGCGTTGGCAAGGGCCTTGTCTCCGTTGATGTCGAGGGTTCGAATCGTCACAGGCATGGGGGCCATGACCTCGACAACATCCTTGTACTTGTCATAAAGTTCATCTTCGCCCGGAAAGAAAGGGCGGCTGAGATACTGAAATTCCGTCCGGTAGAGTCCAACGCCGTCGCCGCCGTAGTTGATGACCGCAAAAACTTCTTCGGGCAGTTCGATGTTCCCCATGGTCTGGAGCCGAAATCCATCCACTGTTTCCGCCGGCAAATGACCGCTGCGGGCGATGAGGGCCTTATATTCATCATAGCGGATCCGGCGTTCTTCATATTTTACCAGTGTCTGTTCGGTCGGGTTGATGATGACGAGACCGGTGGTGCCATCCACAATAATGACATCATCATTTTTGATCATGCGGGTGGCTTTGGCGAGCCCCAATACAGCGGGAATTTCAAGGGTGCGGGCAATGATGCCGGTATGAGAGGTCTTTCCGCCCAGATCGGTCAAAAACCCCATTACCCGTTCCAGATGTATCTGGCTGGTGTCGGCCGGAGACAAGTCGTGCGCCACCAGAATGACTCGCTTGTCAATGGCTGAAATATCGACACCTTTGACGCCGATCAGGTTGCGCATAATCCGATCGGCGACCTGCATGATATCGGCGGCTCGCTCCCTAAGGTAATCATCCGATATCGCCTGAAACATGGACCTGACATTGGATGCCACTTTTTTCAAGGCCCACTCGGCGTTGACCTGCTCGTTTTTAATGGTATCAATGGTGCTGCCATAGAGCATCTTGTCTTTCAGAAGCACCATGTGGGTTTCGAGGATGTAAACGTGCTGGCGAAGTTCTTCCGGCGTTTTCCGGATGATGCTGTGCAGCTCCTCCTTGGCTTTTTCCACGGCGGACTTAAACCGTTTTATTTCGGCCGCAAGGTTTTTGCCATCGACAGGGTACTTTTTAACGACTTCGACACCTTCGGTATCCACCAGGTATGCCTTGCCGATGCATATGCCCGGAGAGGCGTTGATACCGGTTAGTTTTATTTCGGTTGCTTTTTTTGCTGGCATGTCAGATTATTCCCCAAACCCGCTTGTAACAAGCTGTTCCAACTCGTTCAGGATTTCAGCGTCGCTGTGGTCCTCAATCTTGATTGTAATTTTAGAGCCCTTAAATCCCTCCAGCGTCAGTATATCGATAACGCTGGCGGCATCGACTTTCAACGTGTCTTTCAGAATCCAGATCTTACCGGTGGCGCGCTGGGCAATCTTTGCAATCTTGGCGGCAGACCTTGCGTGAAGTCCCAGTTCATTGATGATGGTGGCATCTCTAACAAAGTTTTTTCTGTTATCGTCCATTATCGGGTTTGTGATTAAAGTCCAACCAGTATGGGCTGCAGCCCCGTGCCGGGTCATTTGGTCCGCAAGCGACCAGTCTGCCTGTCGATGCAACGCAAGTATCACCCGCTCGCAGGGGCGATGGAAAAATTCATAGATTCCAAAATAAAAAAATCTAACAACCCCCGCCCCAATTGTCAATCTGAAATCATTGACAAAGACAGGAATTGCTGTTAAACCAATTTTACATTGAAAGATTGCAATATATTGTAATTATGTAATAAATTTAGAACTAAGGCAGATTGCCAAACGGTTGGCCGAACCGATCTTATTTGTGGGGAAAGAATCCTTGCGCCGGGCTTCTATACCCGGTAGACAAGCGGCCGGGAAGAGATAGGCATACCGGGGTTCCGATGTCGATCTGAACACGGATGCGTCGGTTGTCCGTGGGGTGATTACTTCATGCTGAAGGGATACCAATGGAAAAACAATTCTTGATCGACGACTTCAAAATCGGGGAGTCCTGGCGTCTTTTTAAAATTATCGGAGAGTTTGTTGAGGGCGTAGAAAATCTGTATGATCTCGGCCCGGCGGTCAGCATCTTCGGGTCTGCCAGAGTTCAGCCGGACGACCCGATATACGGCAAAGCCGAACATCTGGCCGCTCTGTTTGCCAAAAATAAATTTGCCGTTATTACCGGCGGCGGCGGCGGCGTGATGGAGGCCGCCAATAAGGGCGCCGCCGAGGCCGGCGGCACATCGGTCGGGTTGAACATCATCCTGCCGTTTGAGCAAAAGCCCAATCCTTATGCAAACATCAGCCTGGAATTTAATTATTTTTTTATCCGCAAAGTCATGTTCGTTAAATACGCCATGGCCTATATCATCATGCCCGGCGGCTTCGGTACGCTGGATGAACTGTTTGAAGCCGTTACGCTGATTCAGACACATCGGATCAAGCCCCTGCCGGTAATTCTGGTGGGATCCGAGTACTGGTCCGGATTGATCGACTGGATCAAGCTCCGGTTGCTGGATGAAAAGCGGATTTCTCCCGACGATCTTGAAATTCTGCAGGTCATGGATGAACCGGAAGATATCGTCAAGTATGTTCAAAAAGTTGTGATCCTCTAAAATCTTTTCTGACACTCGGTGCGGCCGGTTTGCTTGTGCAAACTAAAACGGCGGGCGGGATTGAAACCACCGGTTATGGCAAACACCGTATCTTAGGGTACGGGTGAGCATGGAGGTATCAATTTTTTTCTTGATTAAACCAGGGACATTCGCTATAGGTTTTTTTATAACTTCTTTTCAGTATATATTTGAGAATACATCGATTCATTCATCTGCGGCTGATGAATGCCGCCGAGCAGACCCGGAAGCAAAGGGGTCGAGAAAAACCAGCGACCATAGATGCCAGCAATGCTTTCAGGTGCCGGACTTTATCCTGAAGGCAGAACGCTGTCAGTTTCATTTCGCAGGAAGATGAGTCTGTCGAAAACCATTTTCGCTCTACTACCATCAATCCCGGCGAAAAAAAACAGCTGTCTGATTGAAACCGGCAATATCATGTTCCGTGCGCCCGAATGGGTATGTTTCAGTGCGGTTTTTTTTCGCTTCTAAATGAAGCCCCCGTTTGCAGCGGGGCGCTTTATTTTAGATAGGAGATGCTTTGGAAACCGAGGGGTGATCAGAAAAAGGGAGGCCTAAGGATTGATCGGATCAGAAGACATTAAAGACAATGATGTTCTCCTGGAACTGGAGGACATTCATATGAGCTTCGGCAAGGTATCTGCGCT
>Ga0180009_10007876_pt1 | contig 10740 bp, 12 predicted proteins | sample OS_PC_MetaG_FD_123537 | JGI IMG/M metagenome (GOLD analysis project Ga0180009, IMG submission 123537) | Groundwater microbial communities from the Aspo Hard Rock Laboratory (HRL) deep subsurface site, Sweden - OS_PC_MetaG | ecosystem: Environmental > Aquatic > Deep subsurface > Groundwater... | reverse complement strand
TTAAACTTTTCGACTTCAGCTTATACAGGATAGTCGTCCTGGTAAAAATACGTCATCGAATTTACGAATTAGAGCACTAAGTTAGGCAGATGGGTCGGCGTTTTATTTATGCGACACTTGGTAAAAATGGATACTATAAAACGATACTATCGGGTTGACCGCAGAGAGATCTTTTTCATTCAATCAATTATAGAAGGTTATGACGGACTTGCAACAATGTCCACGGTCGATCCGAACAGAGGGTTAATTAGGCTGATCATACCTACCGATGCGGAAACGGATGTATTGGATATTTTGCAGGATTTAAAGATTTCCGGAATCCTGATGGAAGCGGTGGTTCGGGAAGATTCCACCACGACACTAGGGCACGAAGAAAAAATAATAACTTTGTGACTTTGTGGCAAATTGTTTTTAGGCACTTTTCCGGCTTGTCCGGGTTAGGTTTAGTCACCGATGAATTCCAAACGATTGTTTATCAACACCATCGGATGTCAGATGAATGTGTATGACTCCGAATCTATCGCAAGAGTTCTCCATCCCATGGGATTTGAGAAAACATCCTCCCTTGCGGCAGCGGATATGGTGATTATCAATACCTGTGCCATCCGAGGTAAAGCCGAACAAAAGGCGTTTAGCTTTTTGGGGAGATTGGCCGGTTTAAAGCGTGAGAAACCCGGTCTGATTATCGGAGTGGGCGGGTGCGTAGCCCAGCAAGAGGGACGACGCATTCTTGGTAGAATGCCGCATATAAATTTCGTTTTTGGAACCCAGGCAATCATCAGGCTCCCTGATATTGTAAACCGGATTGTAAAAGACGGGGAGAGAATTGTTGACATCGATATGTTGGACCAAGTTCCTGAGCTTGACTTTCCGGAAGCTTTTGAGGATACGAATTTATCCGAGATTTCGAAATTTGTAACAATTATGCGGGGGTGTGATAATTATTGTGCCTATTGTGTAGTTCCATATGTCCGTGGCAGGGAGAACAGTCGCCATCCTGAGAGCATTATAAAGGAAATCGAAGGGTTGGCAGAGTCCGGTGTTAAGGAAGTTACATTGCTTGGTCAAAATGTGAACAGCTATGGTCTCAAAGAGGGACTCTGCTCGTTTTCTGAACTTTTGGCACAAGTGAATGACATCAAAGGACTTAAGAGAATCCGGTTCACCACCTCACATCCAAAGGACCTTTCAGAAGAGCTTATTTATGCATTCCGAAATTTTGATAAATTATGCAAACACATTCATTTGCCGGTCCAATCCGGCTCGAACCGGATTTTAAAATTGATGAATCGCAAGTACACCCGGGAACAATACCTGGAAAAAACAGATAAACTTAGGATTGCCTGCCCTGAAATAGCCATCACTTCGGATATTATCGTCGGTTTTCCAGGAGAGCGACAGCAGGATTTTGAAGATACGCTGGATTTGATTAAATCCATCCGATATGATAGTCTATACGCATTCAAGTATTCAGATCGACCCAATGCACCTGCCGTCCGGCTTCCGGAAAAGATATCAGAATCTGAAAAAAAGAACAGGCTTGAGCAGGTGCTGAGGCTCCAAAAAGATATCACGATAGAGAAAAACCAGGTTCTGATCGATTCCGCACAGGTTGTTCTTGTCGATGGGTTAAGTAAAAAGAGCCGGGATTCGGAAATAAGGCAATGGAGCGGGCGGACAGCAACCAACAAGATTGTCAATTTTACCTGCTACAATCATGATCTTGATCCCGGTGAAGGTCTGATCGGTGAGTTGATCCGGGTTAGAATCGATGAAGTCTTGCCGAATTCACTCTGTGGAAGAAGGAGTCGGACCTCGACGCTACATAGTGCGAAAGGAGAAAACTAATATGCTGCGTAAGGTGACCATCGCGGGAATGACCATGGACCCGTCGTCAAACACCCCAATCATTATATTAAAATCAGAGGAAGATGATCAGGCTGTTCCCATATGGATCGGTCTGCTCGAAGCGACATCCATAGCGTCCGCGCTTCAGAATATACAATTTGATCGCCCTATGACTCATGATCTGTTCAAGAATTTTCTGGACAGCATTGATATGGGAGTAAGCCGTATCGAAGTTTGTGATCTGAAAGACAATACATTCTATGCAAAAATATATTTTGATTCCAAAGAACGCTCGTTCAGCATGGATGCCCGCCCCAGCGATGCCATTGCCATTGCTCTTCGGTTTAAAGCGCCTATCTATTTGGACGATAAGGTGATTGAAAAATCGAAACTGACCGAGGGTATTTCCGAAATGGTTGACGAGAGTGAAGAAGGCAAAAAGTGGGCGGAATATCTGGAAAAACTCTCACCGAACGATTTTGGAAAATATAAGGTATAGCTTTTAGCCAAACAAGTGCGGACGCATCACATAAAATCCATCCATTCGTTAAGGTTGCTAATCCTCCTTAATCGGTTCTCAGAATCCCATTTATACTATTAGCATGAATATCGGTATATTATCTCATGAGAATATTCGGTGGAATTTTTTTTGAAAAAATGAGAAAAAATGAGAAAATCTGAGATTTTCGTAGATTGGGATTTTGATAGAAAATCAGTATGGAATACGAATGTATCGGAAATGGTTAAGGAAATGCCATATTAATAAAATTGTCGTATTTGTAAGGTCTTGTACGGACAAAAATGTATTATTTTCGCTATAACAGATAGATACGGCATCTATATCTGCCAAGAAAAGAATTCTGAAAATCGAAGCTTGTCGGTTTTGACATCACCTAGATGTTTTTGTAGAAAAAATACCACTTTTTATATTTCTTATTTCCTTCCACAGCCGGGATCTTCTTATGAGCACCATACTGGTTATAGATGACGAAAAAATGGTTCTGGAGATTATTGAGACTGCTTTGACCACCTTTGGTCATTATGTGGAATTGGCGGAGGACGGCGAAGAGGGAATCCGAAAATTTGACGAGGGGTTATATGATTTGGTGATCACTGACCTTATCATGCCCAATGCAGACGGCAAAGAAGTGGTGGATCACATAAGAAATTCCAAGAAGAGAAAAACCCCTATCATCGGTATTTCAGGCACACCGTGGATGATGGAAGGCAGCGGTGTGGATTCAATCTTATCAAAACCGTTTCCCATTAAAGCGCTGCTCGATACGGTGCGGACCCTCGTGCCGGCAACAGTTAATTAATGCCCACCCGCAAAAGCTTTTTTGCCCAACCCTTAAGTTTCTTTTGCGTATTCAATGACATTCTCGATAATTGCATCTAGGTCTGTTTTTGGTTCAAAGCCGATCAGGGATTTAATTTTTTCTATACTGGGCACCCGCCGTTGCATGTCCTCAAAATCCTTTTCAAACGCCTCCTCGTAGGGAATCAACCTGATCGTTGAGCTCGAACCGGTTGCCTGAACCACGCGCTGTGCCAGATCCAATATGGAGATTTCTTCAATGCCCCCTATGTTAAAAACCTCGCCGCCAGCGGCATCGGCCTGCATCAGCCCCATTAATGCCTGTACCACATCCTTGACATAAGTAAATGTTCGGGTCTGTTTTCCTTCACCATATACTGTGAGCGGCTGGTTATGCAACGCCTGATCCACAAACCGGGGCAGAACCATACCGTAAGCGCCGGTCTGTCTCGGCCCTACCGTGTTGAACAGACGGGTAATGGCAACCCAGAGTCCCGAGGTTCGATAATATGCCAGAGCGGAAAACTCATCCATCAATTTAGATGCGGCATAAGACCACCTGAATTTGCTGGAAGGCCCGTAAATGATATTGTCGGATTCCACAAGGGGGGCGTGCAAGTGTTTTCCATAGACCTCTGAAGAGGAAGCAATTAATACTTTTTTCTTAAACTTGGAGCATAGCTCCAAGACTTTTTCAGTCCCTTGAATATTGATTCGAATCGATTCCAGGGGATTTTCCAGTATGTAACGAACCCCCACTGCTGCAGCCAGGTGATAAACCACTTCGCAGGTGCCTGTGAGCTCCAGCATCACATCATTGTTAAATATGGTATCCGTAAATACGAATAGTCGCGATTTATATCGCTCGTCTTTTTGAAAAGATGTGATATTTTTCAATGAGCCTGTCGAAAGATCATCAATGATATAGACTTCATCTCCGTTTTCGAGATGGGCTTCTGCTAAGTGGGAGCCGATAAATCCGGCGCCGCCTGTGATTAATACCCGCATCAGAGTTTTCCTCAGGATATTATGATGGTTTTTTTATTTATCTGGATGCCTTGATAGTGCTTGTCCGATTTTAACAAGATTTCACTTGTATAGGATTCCCCTTGGTATGGCAACCGAAAATATATGGAAGTGGATAGCGCAATCGCCCTTTTACGATGCAATGGGTTTCCCGGCCACCTTGACACATTAACCTCCAGTTTATATAATTAAAATAAATGATAGAAGACAAATCGCTCATGTGACACATTGAAATGTGCTTTTAAATTTGAAGGAGGATCGAATGGACGACAAATGTATCTTTAACTGTGAAATCTGTGGAAATGAATCAGAAGCGCTGAAAGATTGTCCGCCCGAATGCTGCGGAAAGCCAATGGCGGAAAAAACTGACCCGCTACCGGTTTGTGAAGTATCGGCAACTGCGGAACATGCAAGACTTGATGACGATTTTGGCGAGCCCTGCGACGACGGCCGTTCCGGCAATGTCTGATGCACTACTTGATAAACCTGATTCCATCTTCGAGGCTCGTCATAAGGCGGGCCTTTTATACTTTATCAACCCCCCTTACTCCGATAGATCTTTTAAAAACAGGTGGTGATATTCATTGTCCGATAAATGATTTTTCATCAAACTGGATAACATCTCGAATAATTGGCTCAACTCATCATCCGTTAATCGTGGTATAATTGTTTCCAGAAGCCTATCATCTGAGAATTTCTGAAGATAGTACATGATTGTTTTTTCATCCGTTTCACGATCATATCCTAATCCTATGAATCCTTTAACGGTTTCGACAAATCGATGAGAGTGGATCGTCATTGGGTTACCTCCAAAATCGGTGGCCGATTGCATCTAAATTTTCAAGACTACTTAATCTTAGCGTATATGCATACAATAAATACAGGGGAAATGTCGAAAAACTGATCCGCACTCATTATACATCTTGAATTATGATTAAGGTTTTGGTTTAAGATTATTAACGCTTTTTACGTTGCCATTGATTTTAAGGTTTATTTTTAAACGTATAACGGGTCCGTCAATATCAACATCTCGTCGGCTGATTTTTTCTTTGGAGGTCGAATCATGGAATGGAAAGATTCAGAAGATGCTGAAAGCTTAGAAAAAGATCCTAAGGGCGATTTTTTGGAGGATGAAGACTATCCCGTCTGGCAGAAACCTAAAAAAAGTTTGTTCGGGGATAAGTTATTTAAAAAAATTGAGATTCCATTTATTGCCATGGGGGTGGGGCTCGTTGTTTTGATAATTCTGTTTGCTGTTTCCATTTCCAGTAAAGACAACCAAAATTTCGATAATCAGGTGGCATCCATAGAGAAAAGGCTTCGCCAAATTGAAGACCGATTAAATAATCTTGAACTGAATACCGGCAGTGGAAAGCAGATCGCAGAACAAAACAGTAAACTGGTGGAGGTTAATGACAAAATTTCGAGACTGGAAGCCTCCGTTGCCCTCAGAATGGATCAAATCGCAGCAGAGATGAACCGCATTCAAAAACGAGCGTCATCCTCTGGTACCCCTCGGATTTCTGCAACTGATGTGAAAAAAACCACAGCAACCAAACCGGCCCAAACAACAGCAACCCCTAAATACCATCAGGTACGTGCAGGTGAGACCCTGTACAGCATCGGGAAACGTTACGGCTTAAACTTGGAGGAGTTGTTACGATTAAATAAAATGAAGTCCAAGGAGGTTATTTATCCCGGGCAAAAATTAGTAGTGGAAAAATAGCACACCAAATTAAAAATCCTCATAGGGTTGAACCTATTTTATGTTCTTAAAGTATCCTTGCAAATCATGGCTTATAAATATCTCAATTTTTTCAATATTTTTGTGATGTGAATAAAATATATCCCCCCATGTCGCTCTTTTTACAAGATTCAGCACGCTTTCCTTAGCCCGTTCCCATGTGTGTTCTTTGTACGGGGTATCAAACAGAACAAACCGGTCCACGTTTTTCTGAAATTTTTTCGAATATATAGGAAAGAGAATCCTGCTGAACAGAAAGCCCATAATGATGATAATCAAACCCAAACCGACCGCAGGAACGGGTGCATGGCGGATATCCACGGAGCGGGAAATGACTGCGGAAACGAGGGTTTCGGCAGGAAAGCCGGTTAAATTTTTCAGGATGATGTCCATCAGGGACACAGACAACAGAGAGAGGACGAGGGTTATCAAGGCCATTCTTTTGATCAAACGTCTACCTCCCGTGCAGAAACGGACCATTGCTTCCATGACCATCTTCAATTCGTTGGTTTGCTTGTCAACACGTTGAAGAATGTTGCTGACTCTGAGTTCCGGTGCAGCAAGGATTTTCTCACTCAGCTCCTTTCTCTCATCCATCCAGACTTCCAGCGGCTCTGACCTGCCCGTAGCACTTGGGGAATATGTCAAATAGATACGCGGGATATCTTTTCGCCCCGTCATCTGTGACAGATTCCAGCACAAAGTGCCGTATGATCGAACAAGATCGGCAAGATTATCACAGTCGTCGATACGGCTCATGACAAAGGCGATACGATCTTCACCCGAAGTGCCAGGAAGGGTATTGCGAATGGTGCTGTAGGTTTCTTTAATAGTGCCGGCTTTATGGGGATCAAACATCAATACAATAAAATCGGCCAATTTAGTTAAGTCCCCAACGACTCCTAAAAAATCGTATCCTCTTCCCTTTTCCGTAACCGAATCCATCATGCCCGGACTGTCCACGATAACCAGATTTTCAAGTAACGGTGATTCGACAAACTTCATTCTAAAGTGCGCCAGCAATTGTTCACCGTAAGATTTTAACGAGGAAAACGGCAGTCGATCATCGTTAACCAGCGCGGCTCCGCGGACCTCTCCTGCCTTATCCTCCGGTCCCGGCGCAGTTATGATCGTAAATGAATCGTCCGTCGGAGCCTGGCCGGTACGCTGTATTTGTTTTCCCAGAAGTTCGTTGATAAATGTGGATTTGCCCGATGAGTAGTTCCCCAATATCAAGACAATCGGTTTCCATTTTAATATGGCATCAAGATTACTGGAATCTATGTCATACCGTTCAAAGAACGGAAACAGAACTTCCCGAACCTTGCTTTCGATAGTACCTTGCAGTGTTTTTTCATTCATAATGAACAGCCTCAGCTTTGGCTTTTAGGAATGCAATGTCAAAGTTCAATTTAATTTCTAATCTCGAGATTCTTGCAGATGATCATACATCTTTTGCCGTAATTTGGAAATTAATAAGTAAATATTAGATATTAGATAGTTACGTCACATGAATCATTAAATAACCCGCGAATGAATGTTAACTCTCCTTTTACACCGGCAACACTCTTTATTTTGAAATCTTCTTCAATCACCAGCGGTACTTCTAAATGTTTTATATCTTCTATCGTCTCCAGGAAATCCCGAGATACGGATTGTAATGATTGATGGCTTTTTCTTCGGTACGTTCCGCTCAAATGTATCTGAGACAGCCGATTTCCAAATTCACGTATTAACCTTGCGGTTTCATATTTAGACCATAAATAAGCGTGGGATATGTCCAGACAGAATGAAAATTCCGGATATTCGTTAAAGATCCGGCGAAGTTCAGGAATACTCGTATGTCTGCCGGGGGGAAGATTTTCAACGGTTATATTAAAATCCAGATCCTTTAATAGAGCGAGTTGTTCACATGGGGCAGGATGAAACACAACGGATTTCGCATGAATTCTCTTACACAGAGCCGATATGACATTCAGTTGTCTGAGGATCATTTCTTTACTTGCATGGGATAGGAACAGATTGAACGGTGCATGTATGGTGGTATAGGGAAGATCTCTCAACCACTGAGCGTCGATACCGGATAAACGAAACGCAGTGAGTTCCTGTTCTGTCGGAAAAATGATTTCAACACCCGATATATCCAGTGTTTTTAGGTATCGGATCAAGTTACTTCGATCCGGGGAAGTTGACCATCGCCAAATATTTCCGAGGGAAAAGCTGATTATTCGTTCCAATAACACCTCATTTTTCAAGCTTCTTGATTCTGTATCCTGAACTCATCCAATATATTCAATGAGTTGAATCAAATCGGTTATCACAAGATTCGCAGAGATATCGCTGCATCTCGGGTCATTATCCCGGAGGCGAAGCGACCTGTCATCACCTGCAAATAGTGCGGTCTGAAATCCGACTCGATCTGCAGGATAAACGTCATTGAGCATGTCGTTTCCCACGTAGACTACGGATCGAGGGTTGATGTTATATTTTCTCAATCGTTTTACCGCAATATCAAACAAGACCATGGACGGCTTTGCATGGCCGGTCTGATATGAATAGATAATTAGATCTGTGAAGAAACCGAGATCTTCAGGGTCGGATCCGAGATACCAGTTGAAAAGCAATGGGGTGTAAAACTGGGCATTTGATATGATCCCCATGGGTATGCCGCTGTCTTTGCAATGGACGAGTATTTCTTTCAGGTGCGGCATGGGATAAACAGGGTTGGCCAGCAGCTCAAACTCAACAGCATATTCTCGAACCGATTGTCGATTATTGATTCCGAGCACCTCAGACCATATGAGGTCGATTTCAACCTCCGGGTGATCCACTCCAATTGCCCTGAGCCGTTTGTGGGTGGCCCGTATGGCACTGAAAAAAGTTTTAAGGATAGTGTCCGGAGGGGTATCGATATGATTCTTTATCAGGAGGTCTTTAAGGCCGGCTGATATCCGGGATTTTTCCTCGGCAATACCGATGTCTCCGGATTCACTGATAAATAATGTGCCGTAAATGTCAAACAATACCGCTTTTACGGGTATTTCGAGCTGCCCGACCGGCTCTAACCCAGTGGGAATGGGGACCAAGGATTTCGGTAATCTGGCAATAATCGATTCATTCAAATTCGTCACTCCATTTCAGGAGGCTAAAATTATCCGGAATAAAAAATTCCGCCAGGAGTTTTTTCTTGTCAATACGATGCGTTACCGGAGTGGACGCTACCTTTTGATAGATTGAAAGCAGCGTGTCTCTGTAGGTTTCTCTATTGTAATGTTTCAGGATGAGTTTCCTGTTATACTCGATCATCTCATTTTCTCCGGCAACTTTCCCCGGATGTTTCAAAAACGGATTAATATCCTTTAGTCGATCCTTCGCTATCGGATCGGAAAGCACTCTTCGGATTACCAACTGCTGAAGCCCTTGGCTGAGCAAACCGAAATCAACGGTACCATCCCGGGTAAATGAATGAAAACAGTGTTGAAGATCTCCAAGGTTAAGATCGAAATTATATAACGATCTGACTTTTAGAATACAATTCTGCCACTTTTTAAAAAACATTTCTTTTCCGATCCATTTGATAGGGATTTGAAGTCGATCGTATAAGTGGTCCAGCCGAATGCCCTGCGCCTCGAAGTCTCGGCATATTTTCGGGATTTTTCTTCCCCAAAGCAGTTTGCCTGCCGTCCAGGGTTCGAGAAATGAAAAACCGAACCCTTCATTGATACTGGTGGTGATAAGAAATTTTGCGGATCCCACCAGTTCCCTGAAATCATGATGAAGCCCTTCTTCAAATTTGACGCGGATTCCCATATCCGATACAAAATTTTTCCAGCGTTCGTAACTGACTATGTCTTTCGGGCTGTTTGGTGGAAGGGTGATGGATAATTGATAGCCGGAATCCATAAACAAAGAAAGCAGGACGGCTTCGCCGATATTCTTCCTTCTAATGGCACGCACAGGATACAATACCCGGACATTTTCACTCTGATGTTGTTCAGCTTGCTCTATGGGATTTATGGTATTATGGATTCTATGAAGCCCTTCTTTTTTGAGGCCCGATCTCAACAATATATGATAGTCTCTTGAGTTAATGACGCCGTAATGGCAATTTGAAACATATTCCTCTGAAAAATAGACAGCCGGGCGGCCATCTTCCGCAAAATCATGAATTTGAAGAAACAAGGGTATTTGCCGATCCTTCAATGCCGTCAGTATTTTTAAGAATTGCATATTTTTTGCAAGGGTTGGATTGTGTACGTGGATCAGTTGGCAGCCCTGGTTCCATTTTGAAAATACGGCGTCTATGACTTTTTGGGCGGTTATTTCAGGATCGGGTGTATAATTGAGACGGTCACTGTAACCAAGCTCCGGGATGGTGCATGTCTCTGCAGGGAAGGGTGTTTCGGATGCTTCGCCGGAAAGGACCAGGACATCACACCGGTTTTGGATCGCTTCGATCTGTTGTCGCATGACGGTGGTCACACCGCCTGTTTTCAGGTGATAATGGATGAAAGCGATTTTCATGTTCATATTATGTATCAGAATCGAGTCTCAATTGTCCATTTATTGTTACCTGGTTATCTACAAAAGCCAAGTTGATTTGTGGAATAGGCGGTGAAGGTGAGCCGATTCGCAGCAGTATGACTGTCTGAGTGCATTTGGGGGCGTTACATCGAACAGTATGAAGGTGCTGCTATAAGCCGTAACTGCTTGTTATATAACGCGATGCTTTGGTTCAGTCGGTGCTCTGTTCGGTGTTACGCCCCCTTATGTGCGAGTTTCATACGTCTGCGAATCGGGTTGC
>Ga0180009_10007875_pt1 | contig 10740 bp, 10 predicted proteins | sample OS_PC_MetaG_FD_123537 | JGI IMG/M metagenome (GOLD analysis project Ga0180009, IMG submission 123537) | Groundwater microbial communities from the Aspo Hard Rock Laboratory (HRL) deep subsurface site, Sweden - OS_PC_MetaG | ecosystem: Environmental > Aquatic > Deep subsurface > Groundwater... | reverse complement strand
CCAGACGGGCAATAGCGCCAAAGGCTCCTTTCCGGCCCTGCCATAACAGGTTTCGTTCCTCTTGATTTTTGGCGATCTTGATGTCCCGGCACTGGGTGGTCATACAGATCTCTTTGATCTGCTCAGCCTGCTCCTTAAGCCCGACTATCATGCCTTCAACTTCAATAATCAATACAGCCGCCGCGTCCAGAGGGTACCCGCATGGAATACTGGCTTCTACTGCTTCAATTACTAAGGCATCCATCATTTCAAGGGTATTTGGGAGAATTCCGGCTGATATGATTTTTGAAACAGAAAGGGCAGCTGCCTGGATATCATCATAAACAGCTAACATGGTTATAACGGATTGGGTTTTGGGCAAAGTACGCAGAGTCAGCTCCGTAGTAATGGCCATGGCTCCTTCGCTGCCTACCATTAGACCACGCAGATCAAACCCGGGAGGATCCAGGGCTGGCCCACCTATTCTCAGGATTTCGCCGTCCGCCATCACCATTTCCATGCCCAGGATATGGTTGGAGGTGACACCATATTTCAAACAAAGGGGGCCGCCTGAATTTTCTCCAGCATTTCCACCAAGAGTGGCCACTTTCTGGCTGGCCGGGTCTGGAGCGTAAAAGGCACCTACCTTTGCCAGGGCCTGCTGTACTTCCAGATTGGTCACCCCTGGTTGAACAACGGCATATCGACTTTCAGGGTGAATGCCCAGGATCTTATTGAATCGAGACAGGCAGATCACAAGGCCGTGGGTGATAGAGATGGTGCCGCCGGATAAATTGGTACCAAACCCCCGGGGAACAATATCAATTCCTTCTTTATTGGCAGCCTTTACTAATTGGGAAACCTCCTGGGTATTTGCCGGAAACACGACAACCCCGGGATTCCCTTTTACCAGGGAGGCATCATAGGAGTATAGTTCAATGCCGGTATTGGTAACAGACACATTGGATTTGCCTACTATTGTTTCCAATTCGCGAATAAAATTTTCATTAACCATGGCTTCTCTCCTACAAACAGAACTTTTTATTTTGCCTGCATTTACTTTAAATTTTCTTCCACTTAACAGCCAGAAATGCACCTTTGTCAGAATTATTCTTTTTTCCTTGACGTTCAATTTCAGGAATATCTGAAAGGCAATCTTCCTTTTGAAAATGAATAGCTGTTTTTACAACAGGATTTGCTGGAACAAGACAGCGCATATCATCCGGAGACCTGAAAAATATTTTTTGAAATAAATCATGCCCGTTTTCTGCTGCCTTGCGCCTTTGCTCTGCCCATGGGCTGAGACTGTTCAGGGTGGTTAATACAATAGTCCCTCCCCGTCGGGTCACGCGTTCAAGCTCGGCAACAGCCTTGTTTGCATCCTCTATAAATTCAATGGCTGTCATGGACAGAACTTTATCAAAACTATTATCTGCAAAGGGCAACGCACACATGTCTGCGCAAATACCCGTGAAATCAGTTGTAACTATTTCAGCAGTTTTGACAGGGCTGCCAATCTTCCCTATTTTATGAATGGCCTTCCTGAGCATGGGTTCGGATATATCAATGCCTGTAATCCTGGATCCATGAGCCATCACATCAATGGTGAAAACCCCGGTGCCACAGCCCACATCAAGAATTTTTTCCCCGGAAAGGGGCTTGAGAAGTTTAAGCAGCAGCTCTGATTCATACTGCTTAACAAGAATACCGCATTGCGTTTCAAACCAGCAATCATATCGGTCGGTCCATTTATCGAAAAGAGTGGTTGTCATCTTTTTTCCCACAAGACCTATTAGGATTTCACAGAGGTAAAACTATGTTTTATTAATCTGCCAGATCTTGTTTTGAGTAAAACCCAATTGCAATAAAGCTTCTAAGTAACGGAATTGATTTTGCTCTTAAGCGTCGCATCTTTATCCCCTCTGTCATCGATTTTCAAATCAACAACAATACGTTTCGCCCCCTCATCAAGATGGGCCTGGCGTACCTCTTTGACCAAAGCAAACAGGGAATCCATGTCAGGGACTTCAATGGCAGTGGACAGTCCCCCAACACTATAGGTATACCCTGAATCTTTTATCACCTGGATTCCTTTTCTCACAAAGGATCCTAAACTTGTACCCTCGCCTATGGGGTATACGGACAATTGTGCTAGAATCATTTTGTCTTCCCTTTAGGATTTCACAGAAAAATGATCTGTTATTTCCTGGTTTTATTTTTTCCTCTTATTTCCATTACAATTTTGCAATGGATTGCCGACTATGAGAACCCGCGGACTTATGGTTAAAAACCCGGGTCCCCACAGGTCAATGCTTATTTAGCATCGGCAGCACGAATCTCTTCCATGGTTCTTAAAATCTGCATGGCATTTTCATATACAGGAGTATCCACCATCTTGCCAAGATAGGTAACTGCGGCTGTGCCTTTTGCAATACCCTCTTCTTCAAATACTTTTTTTACTCCTTCTGCCCATTCAATACTGGCTGCAGAGGGGGTATAAATCTCATGGGAGGGTTCGATCTGACTTGGATGAATCAGCATTCTGCCTTCATATCCCATCTGGCGACCTTCTTCCGTGCTCTTTTTATACCCTTCTGTATCCTGATACGCCACATATGGGCAATCAATGGCAACGCATCCGGCAGCCCTGGCGGCAACGGCAGTGTGAAACCGTGCATAAAGCTGTTCCTTGCCTTCAGATGTCAATGTAACCCTCATGTCTTTTGTGAAATCCACTGCACCAAATATCAGGGAGTTGACTCTGGGGCTTGCAGATCCAGCTTCATAGGCATTGATAACGCCTTTGGCTGTTTCAATGAGAAGCTGAATGGCAACGGAGCCGACTTTCATACCCCTTCTCTGTTCCAGTTCTTCAAGTTTCCAGTCCAGCCGTTTTACATTCTCCCCACTTCCGCACTTTGCCAGGCAGACACCATCAAGGCCTGGATATACAACAGCCTCAAGGTCGTCATTGGTCATCTCGGTTTCCCAGTTATTAACCCGGACATAGAGATATTTTGCTTTCTGTGACGCTCTGCTTGAATCAAGATATTTTTTAATCATTTCACGACCCTTGGCTTTTTCCGCCGGGGGTACTGAATCTTCAAGATCCAGAGTTAATATGTCTGCTTCAATGCTGACGGCCTTGGTAACCATTTTTTCGTTATTGCTTGGTACGTAAAACACAGATCTCATAACTGCCATGATAATTTTCTCCTTTTAATATAATTTGCTATTTAATTATGCTTTTTTAATTATGCCTGATTTAATTATAACCTGAATTAATTATAATTGGATCAGTTCTTTAATTTTAGGGGCAATCTTTTCAGGGCTGTCCACGATGTGGGCTCCTGCCTCAGTCAATGCTTTGATCTTGCCCTTGGCAGTCCCTCTTCCTTTTTCGACAATACTGCTGGCATGGGAAAACCTCATACCCTCGGGTGCCCAGGCACCTGCAATAAAAACAACAAGCGGTTTTCTAAACTCGCCCTTGGCAACACACTCGGCTGCTTCCTCTTCAAGGGTTCCGCCGATTTCACCAAAAATCGCCACTGCTTTTGTCTGGTCATCAATTTCAAACATTTTCAATACATCAGCCATGGTCATCCCCAATACTGGTTCTGTACCAATGTGAAGAGCTGTGCTGATTCCAAGGCCTGCTACCTTGAGTGCCCAGGGCACGGTACCGGACTGTCCACCGCTGCGGGAGATAACCCCAACTGGACCCGGATCAAACAATGCTCGAGCCCATTCCAAACTTCCGCCCAGCCAGCCAATGGCGGCCCTGCCCGGACTGATCAGCCCGAGACTGCCCGGCCCTAAAAGCTTTACATCATTTTTCAAGGCATAATGCACCATTTCAATAACATCCTGAACGGGAATGCGCTCAACCGGGGAAACCACAAATTTAACGCCGGCATCAATGGCTTCATAAACTGCACTTTTCAAAGCAGGCCCAGGAATGAATGTAACAGCGGCATCAATCATTCCCACCTGTTTGATGGCTTGTTTTATAGTATCAAACACTGGAATCCCATGGACCTCTGCGCCTCCGCGACCCGGTGTCACACCAGCCACCACTTTTGTACCATACTCTTTCATAAATTTTGATCGCAGGGAGCCTTCTCTTCCTGTCAGTCCCTGTACCACAACTTTTGTATTTTCATCCAATAATATGGACATGTCTCCCCCCTGCTAATTTGTTCCGTGTCTTTGCCTGTATTCAGATAATCCTTTGATCGGTGCTTCAATGGTAATGGCACCCTTCCCCTTGAACCAGCATGCGTATTCGCAGGCAAGGCATTCTGTTCCTTTGCGTGCCAGCTCATCAGCAGAATCTTTCACAAAGGGTTTTCCATCTTTCAAACCCAGAATACCCCTGCTAAAAATTTTACAGGCCTCCACACAGGCATGGGTTGTGCAATCATCACATTTGGATTCATCTATAATGATTTTTATTGTTCTCTCATGAAATTCCATTTGTTTCTCCCTCTAGGATCCTGAATTTTCTGTATGGTATTCATCGACCAGCGCCCTGACCCTGCCTGCAATAAATGAGGCATCATAGACATGCTCCCGATCATATATTTCGATTCTGGCATCCAGGCCTGCCAACCCTTGCTTTAAAATCTCCTGGGATTCTTTTTCCTTGTTTCCGCACAGCAGAAGAACCACGGGAAATCCCGGCTTTTTAGGCAGCTCTTCCCTTAACGCCTTGACCACCCCATGGGCATGGTGCCATTGTTCCTGGTTGGCCATCATGAATCCTGCAAGAAAATATGCCTCAATACCTGGCTGGGACATAATCAGTTTGGTGGTTCTATACACTTTGGATGCTGTTGGATTTCCACTGGTATCTGCATAATCTGCTATTTTTAATCCCACCCGGTTAAGGGCATCCATACCGATCATGGCAGCACCTCCGCCAATGCCGTGGTATCCCACATAACCGCCTTTGGCTACCTCTTCAGGGGTTGTCATCTCAGCAACATAGCTTGTGCCCCTAAAATCACTGGCCTCAAATGACCAGCCAATAAGGTCAAACTCAGTGGGTTCCTTTAAGAATTCACGTCCGATTTTAATACCCAGTTCCGGGTGTCTGAAAAGGGCCTGGTCATCAACAGCCATGCGGCAATCTGCAGCCAGCACCCTCCCATCAGATGTTAATACAAGCGGATTGATCTCAAGGGTCCGGCAATCCATCTTCTGGAAAACAGTGAAGAGCTTGAACACTATATCTGCAATCTGCCTAAGCGGCGTGCCAGTAACTCCCATTGATGCCACCAGGTTTAATGTATCATATGGCATTAATCCTTTGATTACATCCACATTCATGGTTGCGATTTTGTCCTGGGATACAGATTCAATATCCATGCCCCCTTCAGGGCTGAACATCAGTACGGGCCCCCGAACCTCCTGGGCTGAATTAATAATAATCCCGGCGTAAAACTCCTGGACAATGTCCAGTTGTTCCTCAACCAGAACCTGTTTAACTGTAAGCCCCTTGATATCCATTCCTAAAATTTCCCGGGCCAGGCTTTGGGCCTGTTCCGGTGTGTCAGCAAACTTGACCCCACCGGCTTTTCCCCTGCCTCCGGCAAATACCTGGGCCTTGACCACAACAGGTCTTCCCAGCTTCAACGCTGCAGCCTTTGCTTCTTCAGGGGTGTTAGCCACCATGCCTTCAGGAATAGGTATTTTGGACTGTTTAAAAAATTCTTTACCCTGATATTCTAAAAACTTTGCCATTTATCCTCCATAACCAAATATTGATATTTTTTTCCAGCTTTGTTTTTTTACTGAAAAATTACCTTAGATCATAGTCAAGGCGATCAATCTATGTTGATTACCATCTGGTCTGACCTGATACATAAAACCACATCAATCCATCATTGTCAAATAGTTTTTTCGGAAAAATAAGGCTTTCTTTTAAAACAATTCTGATATTTTCTCTGGCAAATTAATTTTCAGGATTTAATTTAATAGCTATTCAGTTTTTTGGCTGGTCGTACCAGATTAGATATAGCTTAAACCAGTTTATTGCAGTTGACATTTCACAAACGGCTTGATACCGCCCATTCGTAGAATATTCAGAACATACTCTGACAGGAGCTGACCAGAAGGAGAACACCAAGGTTGATGGCATTTCGGTAAAAAATCCGTGCAAATGATTCCGAAAGAATTAAATATTCATTGGTTTTTGTGATCAATAGCTCTTTGAATGGCGATGCCACTTTGATCTGCTATTGCCATAGCAAAGTTGATATCGGCGCTGGAAAAATATCTGATTTCAGCAGTGAGTAGCCGCAAAACACCAATGATTTCATCTTGAAAAGATATAGGCACAGCTAAGATGCTGCTGATACCCTCAGCTTTTGCTTCGTTGTGATAAATGGTATGGACGTCTGCTTTGGCATCTAATATAATTATCGGTTCCCCCTCTCTAAGATAATAGGTAGCAGCTTCTTTATCCAAAGGCCCTCGTTCCAAATAGGTTTTGCTTAAACCGTAGGCTGCTTTGAGCTTTAATTTACCCTTGCTTTCAAAAAATCTAATCGTAGCTGCTTTCAAGTCCATAATTACCGGTAGACGAGTAACGATAAGATTCAAAATTTTATCTAAATCATAAGTTGTATTGATTAGTTTGGTCATCTCATGAATCATTATAAAATAATTTAGTTGGTTCTCCTGGTCTTTGAAAATGCGTGCATTTTCAATTGCAATTCCGCATTGTTCACCCAATGCTGCGACGAAATCGATTTCGTCCTGATTAAAACTGTGAGGAGTCTTTGTAAGTAATCTCAAGACACCTTTAATCTGCCCTCGGATCGGAATAGGAACTACTAAGATGGTTTCAATACCCTCTTGCCTCGTCTCCTCTTGATAAGATATACGGGAGTCCTGGGAAGCATTTTCTATTAGAACAGCTTTGCCTTTAAGTGCTTTAAAAACAGGGTCTTCGGCATCAATGGCACCACGATTCAGATACGCATCGCTGAGTCCATAGGATGCCATTAATATTAATTTTTTTTCAGAGGCATCCAGCAATCTGATCGTTGCTGCATCAACTTCAAGAGCGACAGTCAACTTTTGCGTTATTAATTTGAAAACTTCATCAAGATTAATGCACGATGTAATTGTTCTAGTCACCTCAATAAACAATTTAAGAAATGTTGCGTTTTTCTCGGTATCACTCATAAATCTGCCCCTATATTTTTCAATCATCCTCGAAGACATTTGCTCAAAACTGATTGTAAATTATTAGTTCAGTATTTTTATCATTCTAATTTTTTTTTTTCAATCATTAAATAAACGCAGGGCAAACCTGATCTGTCGGATGTTTCAGCGCAAGACGCAAGAAAATTCTACTTTAGCTCACTCTTTGGTTTGACCATCACAGTCCCAGTCAGACTATCGTCGGCGGTGCCCGAATCTGTAAGGATGTATCGGCCGATGCCAGTAACCGCGCTGCCAGGTCCAGCGGTCCCCAAACCAGAGCCATGCTCCTCCCACCCAGACATAGTCTGGACCCGGAGATAGAACGACCACATTGGTCTGTGGTGGCGGTGGTGGAGTAGCCCCTACCACATCCGCCACTTCGGCAGACTGAATCTGGGTCGGCGTGTTTATCATGAAGTCAATGATCCTTTCACTGACCCCTGCGTTCTTCAAATTGATGATGTCCGCTGTGCTGAGGTGATAGACCGTCCGGGAGTTGCGAATCTGACAGATAACAAGATCATCCCCGATTCCTGCTTTCACAAGGGACTGGACGTCCGCCACCGTCAACGGCTGCCACCAGCAAATAATAATAACATTTCATAATTCTATTCCCCTTTGGTGTATATTAAGCGATATAATTTCTTAGTAAAATTTTTCTTTGCTGTCCATATTATAACCCTTTTAATCTTTTTTCTCCATATTTTTTTAAAGACTGCCTTCCAAGTACCGCTTAAAAACAATGGAATTATCGCATCCATGTTGCTAATGAAAAACACAGTGAATAATCTGGATAAATGTGTTATTGGATAACCTGGTCATTGTTATGCTTTTGTTGTGAAGCTAAAAAAAACTGATAGCGGAGACTGTTATGAGAAAAAACAAATTGCGGGAATTGTTAGAGGTATAGGCGCCGGTTTCCGATACTTAGTGCCCGAACTAAAACCGCTAATTTTACCAATTATTGAGTTGGCTAAACCATGACCCTTTGGAACTTTTAAATTATCTAAACCAAAGGAACTTTTCACAGAATCGCATTCTTCAAGGGACCTGATAATATCATCATCGAGGTGCTTCAACCGCTGTAATCTATTAATGCAACTTCATCTTACCTGAAATCTTCCGTCCGATCAGTGGCTGGTGCCGGTGCTGGTGTCAGACTTGCCAGTTTTTGGTACAACTCAGTCGTCATGTTGATTTCAATGGAACGTAACGAGTCTTCCAGCTGCCCCACATTTCTGGCTCCCAGAATCGGTGCCGTAACGCCTGGATGGGCAGCAACCCAAGCAACGGCAAGACTTACCGGGTTAATATCATTATCACGGGCAAAGGCCTCATACCTCATTGCAGCATATAGCATCCAGTCATCACCATATCTTTTTTTATACATTTCTACGTTGCCAAGCCGATTCTGAGAAGATTCTATTTTCTGACCATATTTTCCTGTCAGCAAACCACCACCCAATGGATTATAACTTACCACACCAATATTCTCAGAAAGAGCAAGGGGCAGTATTTCAACTTCTGCCTGGCGTTTGACAAGGTTATACATTGGCTGTATGCACTTAAATGAGGCCCAGTCATGCAGCGCTGACACGCCAAGCGCTTTGGCCACCTGCCAGGCGGCAAAATTGCTTGCTCCAATATAACGTATTTTTCCCTGGGTCACCAACTCATTAAGGGTGGCAAGGGTTTCCTCAAGAGCTGTGTGGGGATCAAATCTATGTAAGAAATAAATATCAATATAAGAAGTATTCAGTCGTCTAAGACTTGCTTCCAAGGAAGCTATAATGTTTCGCCGGGATGAACCTTTTGCATTGATATCCGTGCCCATTTGGCCCCAGGCTTTGCTGGTTATGACCAACTCATCCCTGGACCCTGCGATCAGGTCTCCCAGGATTTTCTCTGCCTTGCCCTGACTATAAATATTAGCGCAATCAAAAAAATTAATCCCAACATCCCGGCAGCGATTATACATGGCCGCAGATTCGGCTTTATCAGCCTCATTTCCAAATGTCATTGTACCCATGCATAACTGGGACACCCGGATCCCTGTAGAACCAAGAAATCTATATTACATTTTCCCTCCATCCATTTGTTTTGTTTTTATTTAAAATATCTTTCAAACAAGCAAAAATAATAGTTTCCTATCCAGTCATCCAACCATTGCGACCCGACTTTAATTTGAATAAAGGTTAGTCACCGTACACTATGGTATCCTCTTTTGCTTCATAAATATGATTCCTCATAATACGCTCACACAACTGAGGATCTCTAAGCTCCAAAGCCATCAATATTTTTTTATGCCCGCTAATGCTCCGCCGGACACCGTCATGATGGGCAAGCGTATTTTTGCGATATCGCAAAACATATTCCCGCATGTCTTCTATGATGCTGAAAAGTCTCGGCTTTTGTGAAGCAAGCATGCCATAAAGCAGGTCATGAAACTCTGTATTATAATCAAAAACATGTTCTAATTTTCCTGTTAAAAAGGCTTGCTCAGCAGATTGAACAAGTTCCTTAAGCGATTGTATATTTTCCTGGGTGATGATTTTACATATGCAGGTCAGGGCATGCCCTTCCAGTACTGCTCGGATTTCAAAGAGTTCGCTCATATCCTCCACAGAATCCTCGGGCACGCAAAACCCTCTGGCACCTGCCACCTTGACCAGGCCTTCCAATTCCAATTTGTGCAGGGCGTCCCTGACAGGTGTCCTGCTCACTCCAAATTTTTTGGCCAAGGACTCCTCTGTCAGCCTTTTGTTAGGTCTAAGCTGACCAGTTAGCAACTGCTTTTTCAAAAGGCTGTATGTCTTTTCCCTGACAGACAGAGGACTTTCAGGACTTTTTGACAAGGGTTTGATCATTATTGTATCCAAAAAATTAAATTATTATTTATTTGTAACCAATATAACATTCTTGGTCAAGAACATAATAACATCAAACATGTGCTTGATATAAAAAGATTAGCACTGTATTCCCAGATACATAGACAAATTATCTTTAAGACATTAATGAATATTTCACAGAGATTAAATATTGCATTCTATAATATTTTTGGATACAATATTTTTGCTGCCATCACACAGGGTGACTATTAGCAATAAAAACAAAATATTTAAAAGGAAGCGGGCTATGAGGATATCAAAGGAAAAATGCGTTGGCTGTGCCAATTGTGTGCCTATCTGTACCGTTGGGGCTATCTATATTGGTGAAGATGGCTTAGCTGAAATAAACGCTGATGAATGTGTGGAATGCCACAATTGCTATCGGAGTTTGAGTTTTGAACATCTACAACCAAGCCTTACCAGAACAATCAGAAGGCTTCTGAAAAAAATAAGCCTGCGATTTCAACCTGATCCTGATATATGCCCCACTGAAGCTCTTGTTCCAGAAGACCTGGAATGGCCACGCATTGTTCGGCAAGCTTTTTCCGATCCCATGGTTACCCATGAGTCCACGGGCGTGCATGGCCGGGGAACTGAAGAAGTCAAGACCAATGATGTCAGCCATAGGATTAAAAAGGGCGAAGTCGGGCTGGTG
>Ga0180009_10007874_pt1 | contig 10741 bp, 5 predicted proteins | sample OS_PC_MetaG_FD_123537 | JGI IMG/M metagenome (GOLD analysis project Ga0180009, IMG submission 123537) | Groundwater microbial communities from the Aspo Hard Rock Laboratory (HRL) deep subsurface site, Sweden - OS_PC_MetaG | ecosystem: Environmental > Aquatic > Deep subsurface > Groundwater... | reverse complement strand
TGCCCATCTCCTATCGTAGGCACCGTCTGCGGTGAACCGCTCGACAACAGCACGGACGCATCGTCTTCTGTAATTCGTCTTGTACTTCGGCGTCACCGTCAAGCCTGATCAGGGCTGACGCTCGCAACTGTGAAATGATATAACAGACGTCGTCGCTGAAGCGATCGAGGCCGAAGCTCGGTGGGCTGCTACGGCCGGATCGTTTGGCCCGAGAACCGCCATAGGAGCGCATCGATGAGTTCGTTTCCCACGGGATCGGCTTTGGAGGATCGACTCGAGGTCGACCTGCAGTTCCTGGACGACCTGCTCAGCAGTGTCGTCATTGCCCACTCCGGAGAGGACATCCACGGCCGCCACGAGGCGTTGCTCGGTCTGGGGCGGCGGCGCACGCCGGACCGTCCGGCCTGGGTCTCCAACGCCCTGTGTGAGGCCACCGGGCAACTCGATGATCAGGGCTTGGAGCTGGCGGCTCGTGCCCTGACCACCGGTCTGGATCTGATCACCCTGGCCGAGGAGATGCACCGCGTCCGGACCCTGAACCAGCGCGAACGGGAGCTGTTCCCGCGCTATGTGGAAGGTTCCATTCCGGCGGCGGTGGCCGAGCTCCGACGGCGCGGTGTCACGACCCCCGAGATGCGCGCGCTGCTCGCAGGGCTGAAGGTGGAGCTCGTCTTCACCGCGCACCCCACGCAGTCCAAGCGCCGCACGGTGCTGGCCAAGCTGCGAGCGCTGGCCAAGCTGCTGTACGAGATCGAGACCCACACGCCCCCGCCCTCAGTGCGGCGGCTGCTGGAGGACGACCTGGTCGTGGAGCTCACGGCGCTGTGGAACACCGAGCTCAGCCGTCCCGAGCGTCCCACAGTGCTCGACGAGGTCCGCACGGTGCTCTTCTACCTGGAGCGCACGATCTGGGACGCGGTGCCCCGGATCCACCGCATCCTCGCCCAGGCGCTGGCCGAGCACTACCCCGACGTCACACCGCCCGACAAAGTGCTGCGCTTCGGCTCCTGGGTCGGTGGCGATCGGGACGGGAACCCGTTCGTGACCCCCGAGGTGACGGCCGAGACGGTGGAGCTGCACCATCGCATGGCGCTGCGCCAACACCTGGCGCGCCTCGAGGAGCTCCAACAGGAGCTGAGCATGTCCAGCCGCCTGGTGGGCACCGACGAGGCGTTGGCGCAGCTGATCCAGGAGGCGGTGACCGGTAGTGGAGCCGACGGCAGCCCCCGCCTGCGTCGGCTCCGCGACGAGCCCTACCGGCTCCTGACCCTGCGCCTGATGGACGACCTGCTAGGCGGCGACGTCCAGGTCGTGGACCCTGCAGGGGCGGCCCGCGACGCGACGCCGCCGGTGCGCGCCCAGGACCTTCAGGAGCCGCTGGACGCAATGGATCGCAGCCTGCGTGCCGTGGGCGCGGGCGCCGTGGCCGATGGGATGCTGCGCCGCGTCCGGCAGCAGGCCATGGTCTTCGGCACGCACGGCGCCCGGCTCGACATCCGCCAGCTCAGCCAGGTCCACACCGCGGTGCTCGACGAGCTCCTGGACCGCCTGGGGCTGTGCACCGGGTACGCCGGCCTCGACGCCGCGGCTCGCGTCGCCTGCCTGACCGGTTGCCTGCAGTCGTCTGCGCCGGACCTCGGGCAGCTCGAAGGGCTCACCCCCGCGGCCGAGGAGACCCGGCGTCTCTTCGGCACGCTGCGCGACATCGTCACGAGCCGCGGACCGGAGATTCTCGGGCCGTACATCGTCTCCATGACGCAGGGGCCCGAGGACATCCTGGCCGTGCTCCTGCTCGCGCGGTGGCACGGGCTGTGTCTCCACCCGGACCGATCCCGGGAGTGGATGACCTTCGCGCCCCTGTTCGAAACCGCCGCAGACCTCGATGCCGCCGGGACGATCCTGGAGCAACTCTTCGCCTGTGAGCCGTACCGCGAGCACATCGTGCGGGCGGGCGGCACCCAGACGGTGATGATCGGTTACTCGGACAGCAACAAGGACGCCGGGTTCGTCACGGCGAAGTGGTCGCTGTACGAGGCCCAGGAGCGGCTCGTCACGGTTTGCGGCGTTCACGACGTGAAGCTCCAGCTCTTCCACGGGCGCGGTGGCAGCATCGCCCGCGGGGGAGGACCGGCCGCGCGCGCCATCCAGGCGCAGCCGCCGGAATCGGTGCAGGGATGCATCCGCATCACGGAGCAGGGTGAGGTCATCGAGCGGCGCTACGGGCACCTGGCCATCGCCCGGCGTCATATTGAGCAGGTGGTACACGCCGTGCTCATGGCGAGCGCCCCGCCGCGGGTCCGCGACGCGGCCATCCGGCCCGAGTGGCGCGAGGCCATGGGGGAGATCTCCCGGGCCGGACACGCCGCCTACCGCGCGCTGGTCCATGAGACGCCCGGGTTCCTCGAGTACTGGCAGGCCGCGACACCCTTCCGCGAGATCAGCCGGCTGCACCTCGGCTCCCGGCCCGCCAAGCGCGCAGGAGCCACCGTCTTTACCGAGGTGCGGGCTATTCCGTGGGTGTTCTCCTGGACGCAGAGCCGCAACACCCTGCCGGGATGGTATGGCCTCGGGACCGCCCTGGAGCAATATGCGCAGAGCCCCGAGCGCGCCCTGCTGCTCGTGGAGATGGTCCAGCAGTGGCCATTTTTCCAGATCCTCATCGGGGACGCCCAGATCGCCCTCGCCCAGGCCGACATGGAGATCGCGGCCCGTTACGCCGCGCTGGTGTCCGACGAGCGAGTCCGCCACTCGGTTTTCGAGCGTTGCCGCGCGGAGTACGACCGGACCTGCCATTGGGTGCTGCAAGTCACGGCGCAGCGGGAGCTGCTGGAGCGGAGCCCGGTGCTCCGGTCCTCCATCGAGCGCCGGCGCCCCTACACCGACCCGCTGAACTTTCTCCAGCTCTCGCTCCTCGAGCGCCTGCGTGCGCTGCCGACTCAGGACAGTAAGGAGGCGACGCGGCTCCAGCGCACCGTCGCCGTAACTATCCTCGGCATCGCCGCGGGGCTACGCGCCACGGGCTGATCCCTGCGGAAAGTGTCCACGACCGAGTCACACCCTGCACGACGCGAAGGCAAGCACCACACACCTCGACTTCCCCGGGCGGGCTTCTCATTTGTCGGATCCTAGCCAACCGGTGAGGTATTGCCAGCGAAGTCCGAGAGCAGCAACTTGGCCAGTCGGGGGCGCTCCTGCCGCAGCGGCAGCAGGCACTGGAATTGAGATACCAAGCATCTCGTGGTATCTGGTCAGCGTGGACAAGGAGAAATGTGCATGAGAACCGTGATCATCATCGCCTCGACCGTGCTGCTGCTTTGTGGGTGCGTCTATGACGGAAACGAGGGGATGCCGCGCCCCCGAGCCGCTCCGTGGAGCGGCCGGGCTGCCGAGACCGCCCTGCGGCAGGAACGACTGTCCGCGGTGGCGCTGGGCCAGACCGTGCGCTGGTCGAAGCGGCAGCTCGTGGAGCTCAGCGGACCGGACGGAGCGCTCCGGCTGGATTTCCGGGCCGTGGGAGAGGTGCTCTTTTTCGGGCCGCAGCGGATGCCGTACCGCTACCGGGGAGAGAAGCGGATCGACTGGCGTCTGAGCGCCCAGAGCCTCGTGGTCAACGGTCGGGTGGTGGGCATCGTGGTCGACAAGGCCTCGGACGCGCGCGCCGCCGCCTTGGTCCAGCAGCACGCCAGGACTCTCGAGTCCCTCCATCTGGTGGGGCTGGCGGGGCTGCGACCGGCGAAGCTTATCCAGGCGTTGAAGGACCGGAAAATCAGCAACCTGCAGGTCCGCCTGGTGTGTTCGGCGGAGCACCCGGAGGACGTCTCCCATGTTGCCGAGCTGGGACGGGCCGTCCGGGCGCTCTGGTTGGAGGGTGAGGTTCGCCGAGCGCACCTGCGCGCCCTGGCGAAGCTCAAGGGCCTGGAGACACTGGGGCTCCACGCCCGCGGAATCAATGATCACCGACTGCCGGCGCTACCCGTGCTGCCGGCCCTCACCAGGCTCAGCTTGAGGAACCAGCCCGTTGGAGATGCCGGCCTCACCCTGGTGATCAAGCAGTACGGGCTTGTGAGCCTGGACCTTTCGGGCACATTGGTGACGGATGCGGGGCTCCGTTTCGTGGCCAAGCTACCGCAGCTCGTGTCCTTGCAGCTCGCCCGTACGCGGGTGAGCGATCAGGGGCTGCAGCGGATCGGGTCCATGGCGCGACTCGAACGCCTGAGCTTGACGAGGACCCGGACCAGCAGTGCTGGCCTGCTGGCGCTGTCCAAGCTCACCAGGCTCAAGGTCCTTCGTCTGCAATTCACCGACGTACGTGGCGGAGGCCTCGCAGCGCTGGCCAGCCTGCGCGGCCTGGTGCAGCTCGATCTCAAGGAGACCCGGGTGGGGCGCGCCGGCCTGCGCGCCATCCGGGACCTTCCCCTGTTGCGATGGCTGTCAGTCCGGTCCACCCTCTGTGGAGATCGCGCGCTCGTGTCCGTGGGTAAGCTGACCACGCTGCAGTGGCTGGACGCTTCCGACACCGTGAGCTCGGGAGCTGGCTTGAGCCACCTCGGCGAGCTGCAGAGCCTGCGGTTTCTGAATTTCTCCGGGAACGTGGTGACGCCGGGATCCCTGAAACCCCTGGCGCTTCTCCGCGCCCTGGAGCAACTGCTGCTGGACCGCACTCACCTCCGCGACGCGGACCTGACGGCCCTTTCCGGCGTCATTGGCCTGCACCGCCTGGACCTGAGCCGCAACGGGATCACCGACGCTGGGCTCGCGTCCCTGGGTGCCATGATCAAGCTGCGGCGGCTGGATCTGTCCGTGACCCGCATCACGGGAGCCGGCCTGAGCCACCTCAGCAAGCTCACCGGCCTGGAGCGCCTGTCCCTGGAGCGCACCCTGCTCACTGACGGCGGGCTGAGCCAGTTGGCACGGTTCACGCGTTTGCGCCACATTGACCTGCGGGGCACCTCGGTGACACCCAAGGGGTTATCCGGGCTCCGCAGCAGCCTGCCTCTTGCTACCATTGTCGGCAGTGTGGGGAAGTAGTTCCGTCGAGGGAGCCTTCGTGATATCAATCCGGTTGCTATTGTTGGATGCCGAAGCGCGGTCCCGAGACGCGGTGGTCGCCCTGCTCGCGACCGCCAGCAGCAGGTCTTCGAGGTCACCTGTTGCGGCTCTCTCGAAGAGGCGCGCGCGGCCGTCCAGGACAGTGTCAGACGCACTTTGAAAAGTCCGGTCGGTGATTTCAAGGGAAACCCCGACGGCTCGCCCTGATTCAACGGCTCCCTCTGATTCCAATCGCAGCTATCCGCGCTGTTGCCCTCCGCCGAAGAGTGTGCTCAACTCGAACCGCTTGAGCTTGGAGGATAGACAATGGCCTATTATCGACCGCTGACGATGCTTGTTGTGGCTGTCACCCTGGTGGGGTGCGGGCGCAGCAGCTATTTGATTCCCGGGCAGGACAGCCAGGTGTCGCCTAACTGCGGGAACGCAGTTGTTGAGCTCGGGGAGGATTGCGACGGAAGCAATCTGGGCGGGGAGTCCTGCGTGAGCCAGGGGTACTCCTCGGGAGCCCTGGCCTGTAGCAGCCAGTGTACTTTTGATGTGTCCGACTGTGATTCCACCGGGCCCGTGTGTGGGAACGCCATCCTGGAGACCGGTGAGCAGTGCGACCGCGGGCAGCTTGGCGGCGCGAGCTGTTTGAGTCTCGGATTTATGGGCGGTCAGCTGGGATGCTCGGAGGGGTGTGCCTATGACACGTCTAACTGCGTCGGTGAGGTGACGGTGTGTGGGAACGGTATACAGGAGGGTCTCGAGGCCTGCGACGGCGCCGATCTTGTCGGGGAGAGCTGTGAGTCGCTGGGTTATGACGGGGGCACGCTCGGTTGCGGGGCGGACTGTGACTTTGACGTGTCGGACTGTTTGGTGCTGAACTGCGGGGATGGGCAGCTCGGGCCCGGTGAAGACTGCGACGGCGCGAACCTGGGGGGCGAGTCCTGCCTGACCCTCGGCTGGGACGGCGGCACGCTCAGCTGCTCCAGCGTGTGTACGTTCAACGAATCCGGGTGCTTCCAGAACACCTGCGGGAACGGGGTCATTGACGCGGGCGAGCAGTGCGACACCGCCAACCTCGCCGGGCAGACCTGCCAGACCCTGGGCTTTGACACCGGCACCCTCGCCTGCCTGCAGGGCTGCACCTTCGACACCTCGGGCTGCGCCTTCGTCCAGTGTGGGGATGGCCAGGTGGGGACCGGAGAAGATTGTGACGGGGGCAACCTCGCGGGCGGTACCTGTCAGAGTCTGGGCTTTGACGGTGGCGCCTTGCTGTGCACCGCTTTTTGCACCTACGACACCAGCGGCTGCACCACGGCGACGACGTGCAGCCCCACCGGGGGCGCGCTGGCCTGCGGGAGCGTGTCCACCGACAACACCGCCACCAGCCCTCTGGCAACCGACGTCATGGAGACCTACAACGGCGCCGGTTGTTTCAGCCAGTGGCAGATGCACGGCCCGGAGATTGTGTACTCCTACAACCCCGGTGCGTCCGCCGAAGGCGTGATGATTGAGCTCACGGGCCTGTCGGCCGACCTGGATCTCATCGTGCTCGAGGAAGACGGCAGCGGCTGCAGTCCGGACCTGGACTGTCTGGAGTGGAGCTATGGTGGCGGTTCGAGCGACGAGCAGGTCGTGTTTTCGGCCCAGGCCAATCACACCTACTACGTGGTGGTGGACGGCTTCGCCGGTGCCGAGAGCAGCTACACCCTCAACTTCAGCTGCACCGGCGTCGAAGTCTGCGACGACGGCGTGGACAATGACGGCGACGGCCTGGCGGACTGCGCGGACTCGGACTGCGACGGGGATCCTGCGTGCTGGACGCGTCAGATCTGGGAGCAGTTCCCGGTCAACACGCCCACCGACACCTGGGATCTGGACGGAACGACCGTGTACTTTGTGCCCTCGACGACACTCCCCAACGGCTACAACTGGTCCGTGCAAAACGGGGTGAGCAACTACCCGGCGCCCCCCGGCACCGGCCTGGTGGACAGCCAGGTGATCAGCTTCTCGTCCCAGAACGACTCGGTGTTTTACAACCTGCCCGGGGCATACACGTTTACTTTCTTCGGCCAGACGTACAACGAGATCTATATCAACACGCACGGAAATATCACCTTCGGCGCGGGGGACACCAACAGCCAGGAGAGCGAGGCAGCCCTGACCAACGGTCTGCCGCGCATCGCCGCCCACTGGGACACCCTCAACCCCACCCAGGGCGGCACGGTCACCGTGGACGCCTTCCAGAACCGCCTCGCCATCACGTTTGACCAGGTGGTGGACCCCTTCGGCGGCGGGGCCACCGTGTCGTTCCAGATCGAGCTGTACTGGATGGGCGCCGTGGCCATCACCAACCTCACGCATGCCGGCGTGGACGGCCTCATGGGCATCACCGAGGGCGGGGGCGGCATCGGCGCGCCTGAAGTGGATTTTTATCAGGCGCCGGTGGTGAAGGGATTTTACGAGCTGTTCAGCAACAACGGCAATGACAGCTTCGACCTGGCCGGGATCTCCCTTACGTTCACCCCGGACTCCGCCCAGACCGCGGGCTACACCCACGCGGTCAGCGGCCAGGCCACCTGGCCCTACGCCCCAGGCACCGGCAATGTGAGCAGCACCCAGATCCAGTCCCAGTTTCCCAACGGCGACTCGTCGGTGCCGCTCACGCTCACGGGCCCGCACATCGTGTCGTTCTACGGACAGACCTACAACAGCCTCTTTGTGGGGGCCAACGGCTATCTGACCTTCGGCGCCGGGGACAACTCCTGGACGCCCACCGCCGAGAGCCACTTCGATCTGCCGCGCATCTCCGGCCACTACTACGACTGGGAGCCCGACGACGGCGGCACGGTCACCGTGGACGAGTTCCTCCTGGCCGGCGGCTACGTGCTGGTGGTGACGTTCGAAAACGTCCCCCACTACAACAACCCGCACCCCACGGTCAGCTTCCAGATGGCATTGTCGGCAAACGGCACCGTGCGGCTTTATTACCACGACATCAACACCCTGGGCGGGCTCGTGGGCATCAGTGACGGCGGCACGGGCGTTTTCCCCCCCGAAACCAACTTCCAGCCCTGACCCCCTCAAGCCCTGAGGCGAATCACCCGGATCGTGTCAGTAGGGAACCGTGACGTAGTACGAGTTGGTGCCGCGCTGGACGATCATCATCACGGAGCGGCCGCTCAACAACCGCAGGGCCGCCCGGTTCATGTCCTCCACGCTCTTGATGGTGTAGCGATCCAGGCGCTTGATCACATCCCCGCGCCGGAGCCCCACCTTCCAGGCGCGCCCGTTCCGCACGATCTTCCGAATCACTACGCCGTCGCGGGTCTGCAGCCCCATGCGCCGGGCGTAATATGCGGCGCTGTCCAGGGTGACGCCGAGCCGCTGCGCGAAGAGGGCCTTAGCCTGCCTGGGCGACAGGCTGCTCACGTGGAGCCTCACGGTCCGACGGCGCATCTTCACCCAGATCTGCTCCCCGGGGATGAGCTTCCGCACAAGCCGGCGGAAGGTGTACACGTCCACGATGGTCTGGCCTTTGATGGAGTAGATGATGTCGCCGCGACGGATACCGACCTTGGCCGCGGGCCCTCCCGGCTGGACCCCAGACACCGCCACGCCGGGGCCATTGTAGTCATAGACGTCCATTCCCAGGTAAGCGCCACGCACCTTACCGTACTTGAGCAGGTCGTTGACCACTCGGCGTACCCGGTCCACCGGGATGGCAAAGCCGATGCCCGGCCCGCCGCGGTGCACCGCCGTGTTGATGCCGATGACCTCGCCCAGGATGTTCACCAGGGGCCCGCCGGAGTTGCCCGGGTTGATGGCCGCGTCCGTTTGGATGAAGTCGTTGAACGTGCGCCCCTTGATCTTCACGGTGCGCTTGAGGGCCGAGACTACGCCCTTGGACGCGGTGTGCGACAGGCCAAAGGGGTTGCCGATGGCGATGACCGTCTCGCCCCGCATGAGGTCATTGGACGTGCCGAGCTTGGCCGCCGGGAGCTTCGCATACGAGATGATCTTGATCACCGCCAGGTCGAAGTTCCGCGCAGCGCCCACCACCTTGGCTTTGTAACGCCTGCCGTCAGAGAGCTTCACAGTGATGTCCGTGGCCTGGGACACCACGTGCTCATTGGTGACCGCGTAGCCGTTGGCGCTCACAATCACGCCCGAGCCGAGCGAACTCGTCCTGTGCTGCTGCTGGTAGCGGTGTGGATACCCGTAAGGCGCCCGCTGAAAAGGATTCTGCCGCACGACCTTTTTGGTGGTGATGGCGATCACGGACCTGCCCACCCGCTGGATGGCCCGAACCGTGGCCGTGGTCCGCAGAGCCATCTTCTGGGCCGGGGTCAGCCGATCCACGTCAGGAGCGCGACGGGACCTCCTAGCCTCCGCTGTGCCGCTGAAAATCGGCAGGCAAATACCTGGAATCATGGCTAAAATCACAATTCGCTGGCCAATCCGCATTGACGAATCCTTCCAAACCTGGACCCGCCGCAGAACACAACGGGTGATGCTAGGGTGCCGCATAACACACTGAACCCTACCACGGAACTGTCCTACGCCAATTCGGAGCGCATCTTCTCAACACAATGTCATCAGACAACACGCATCTTGACGGAGGCCCCACAGACCACTAACAGTAATACTGCATGAGTCGTTCGAGCAAATACGTCGCAATTGCTCTGGTGTACCTGTTTGTTCCGGGCGCCTTCGATGCGACGGAGAACCTGGTTCACCTCGCCACCCATGGCGATCTCGCCCACAGCGGCGACCATGACAAACATCGCATGCCTGCTGGCGAGCATGACTGCTCGGGCCTCTTTCACTCCTGCCTGTGCCACGCGTCGATCCTGGTCACGCTGGCTCCGGTCAGGGCCACGCTCACAGCGCCGCCGCCTCGCGACGAGCGCCCGCTGAGCCTTCACGTCGACCAAACGACTTCAGGCTATCCCGACCTTCTCTTCCGCCCACCCATCGCCTAGCGACCTCCATTCGAATCGGGATCCGGCAGCCGAAGAGCCGCGCGTAGCGTGAACCGCGCCACCACGGAGACGGCCGCCGATCTCCTGGACGTACGGTACGACAGCGGGTCTCGAACCGGCGGCAGTCTTCGGTCCAAGGAAGAAAACCGCCGGGGTTTCACGAGGCCGGTGCGCTGTTTTCAAGTGGAGCGCGGAACGATGGCTTGGAACTGGAAACGACTTTGGCCCTTGGGGATGCTTGGGCTGCTGCTCTCGGGCTGCGCATCCTTCACCGCCCCCTCGGCTTGGCCCACCTCCTCTGCGCTGGGCAGGGACCTGACGGCTTTTCGTCCGCGGTCGCCGAGCCCGTCGACCCGGGCCAGGCGTCGGTTCAAAGAGCCGGCGGGGACCCTCACCCTACGCCAGGCCATGGCCGCGGCCCTGCTCCGAAATCCGGTGCTGAGAGCCACCGCCTGGGCCGTACGCGCCCGGGAGGCCGCTCGGTTGCAGGCCCGGCTGCTGCCCAACCCGGAGCTGGAGGTCTCGGTGGAGGACTTCGGCGTCTCGGGCCAGTTGAAGGGGGCCCGCGAGCTGGAGCTCACCTTTGCCGTACGTCAGGTCATCTGGCTCGGTGGCCAGCGCGCGCGGCGCACCCGGTTGGCCGGGCTGGAGAGCCGCGAGGCGGGCTGGCGATACGAGCTGCAGCGACTCGTGGTGCTGACCCGGACGGTGCAATCGTTTAT
>Ga0180009_10007873_pt1 | contig 10742 bp, 10 predicted proteins | sample OS_PC_MetaG_FD_123537 | JGI IMG/M metagenome (GOLD analysis project Ga0180009, IMG submission 123537) | Groundwater microbial communities from the Aspo Hard Rock Laboratory (HRL) deep subsurface site, Sweden - OS_PC_MetaG | ecosystem: Environmental > Aquatic > Deep subsurface > Groundwater... | reverse complement strand
ATTGTCATTGCGAGCGAAGCGAAGCAATCTCACAACCTGTTGATAATCCACAAGATTGCCACGTCGCTTTGCTCCTCGCAATGACCAGAATTGAGCAAAAATGGGGGTTGTGCAAAGGTCTCATTTCAAAGCGCTAACTTCTTACAATAAAAGGGGAATTATAGATGATCATTGGAGCACCTAAGGAAATTAAAGACAATGAATACCGAGTTGGGATTACACCTGGAGGTGTGTGCCAGCTTGTTCAGGCAGGACATCAGGTGCTTGTCGAAACAGGTGCGGGACAGGGCAGCGGTTTTTCAGATGAGGAATATGAAACTTCAGGAGCAAAAATCGTGGCAACCAGCGCCGAAGCATGGGGCGCTCAGATTGTTGTAAAGGTAAAAGAACCTCAAACCGTAGAGTATGATTTTTTGAGGCCGGATCTCGTACTTTTTACCTTCCTGCATCTGGCGGTAAACGAGCGATTAACGCGCGAGATGATGGCTCGAGGAGTTACCGGAATAGCATATGAAACAGTTGAGCTTTCAAACGGGCATTTACCACTGCTGACCCCCATGAGCGAAGTGGCCGGACGTATGGCAATCCAGATCGGCGCCCACTACCTGGAAAAAGAAAACGGCGGCCGTGGCAAACTGCTTGGAGGTGTGCCCGGGGTACGCCCGGCTGACGTAGCGATTATCGGTGCAGGAGTTGTAGGCACAAACGCAGCCCAGGTAGCACTTGGCATGGGAGCTCATGTAATGGTAATTGATATTAATTTGGATCGGTTGCGGTACCTTAACGATGTATGTGCAGGAAGACTGATCACTCTGAGCTCAAATCCTCTTAATATTGCCGAAACAGTTCGCAGGGCAGACCTGCTTATAGGCGGAGTCCTGATAAAAGGCGCAAAAGCACCAAAACTGGTTACGCGCGAAATGATAAGCACCATGAATTCAGGCAGTGTAGTTGTTGATGTTTCTGTTGATCAGGGCGGCTGCATAGAAACTACAAAGCCCACAACCCACTCAAATCCAATTTATCTTGTTGACGGTATTATCCATTATTGTGTATCCAATATTCCAGGCGCTGTTCCGAGAACAAGCACATATGCTCTCAGCAACGCAACCCTTCCATATGTTTTAAAGCTGGCAAATATGGGACTTGAAGCTGCAATTAATGCTGATCCATCACTATCCAAGGGCATAAATATCTATAAAGGAAAAATAACTTACCAGGCTGTTGCCGAAGCTCTTGGTTTGAAAGCAGACAAATTGGACTAAAGGAATGCGGTAATTATGAAACTACATATATACAAAGCAGTTATTATTTCTCATGAACGCATGGTTAAAGCACCATCTGCTCTGGCAGCTGCTGTGTTCTTTGGAAAACATGCACATAAAAGCGCCAGATATGGAGCATTAATTTATGAAAAAGACGGGAAGCCTTATACTGAAAAATGCTTCTGGATTAAATGGCAGTTGAAAATGGAAGAACCTTCCGAAGAACATCTGGCACAAATAGAGAGGGAGCTTCCCTTTTGTGAATTTGTGGATGAAGGAATTAATATCTTGGGAAAAGTGCCGGAAGCCGGCATGCCATGAAAAAACGAATATCTGATATGCCTAAATCAGACCGTCCAAGGGAGAAACTTCAGCTCAAAGGCGCTGAATCTCTCTCAGATCTTGAATTGCTGGCTGTTTTGCTGGGAAGCGGGACAAAAAAAGTTGATGTAATGGCGCTGGCGAGCCGCATATTAAAAGTTGTTGATCAAAGCGGCGGCACGGCTGATGTTAATGCCCTTCAACAGATCGAAGGTGTTGGATCAGCCAAGGCAGCACTTATTGCCGCTGCTCTGGAGTTTGCCCGCCGCAGGATCAGGCCTGAAGGCACAAAAATTTCATCTCCTGCTGATGTACTTCCGCTGATCAGCCATTTTGCAGACCGAAAACAGGAACATTTTATATGCCTCTCACTCAACGGTGCCAATGAAGTTATAATAAGCAGAGTGGTTTCCGTTGGCCTTGTCAACAAAACACAGGTGCATCCAAGAGAGGTCTTTGCCGATCCGATCACCGATCGGGCAGCCTCAATAATCGTAGCACATAACCATCCGGCAGGAACTTTAACTCCAAGTAAAGAAGATATTGAAATTACCATGCAGTTAAAATCTGCCGGGAAAACTCTTGGCATCAAGCTGCTGGATCACATCATTTTTAATCATAAAGGCTTTTTTAGCTTTCAGGAAAATGGGGATCTATAGACTTTCAGATAAATAATTTCACTGTGTTATCGGTCGGACTTCTCGACGACGTACTAACATGTACGCCTTACTCGAAGTCCTTCCTCTAGCCTTGTGAAATGAATTATCTGAAAGTCTATATAACAGTATGGAGAAAAATATATATGTCTAAGCCGAACAGTACAAATCCCGAGCCCTCATCAGACTTCATACGGAATATTATTGCAGAAGATATCAAGGCAAATAAAAACGACGGCAAAGTAATAACCCGATTTCCACCGGAGCCTAACGGCTATCTGCATATCGGCCATGCAAAATCCATATGCCTTAATTTCGGGATTGCAGCTGAAAACAATGGAATATGCAATTTAAGATTTGACGACACCAACCCAGGCAAGGAAGCTACAGAATATGTTGAATCGATAAAATCAGATGTCAGGTGGCTTGGATTTGACTGGAATGACAGGCTTTTTTATACATCTGACTACTTTGAGCAACTGTATCAGTTTGCCGTTCAATTGATCAAAAAAGGCAAGGCTTACGTCTGTGATCTGAGTGCCGAGGAAATAAGAAAGTATCGAGGCACCCTGACAGAACCGGGCAAGAAAAGTCCTTTTCGTAACCGTTCAGTTGAAGAAAATCTCGATCTGTTCGAGCGCATGCGGGCAGGAAAGTTTGAAGACGGTTTTTGTGTTCTCAGGGCAAAAATTGATATGTCATCACCAAATCTGAACATGAGAGATCCTGCTCTATACCGGATAAGGCGTGTTAGCCATCACAGAACAGGCGACAAGTGGTGCATTTATCCCATGTATGATTTCAGTCACTGTCTTTCGGATTCGATAGAAGGTATCACTCATTCAATCTGTACGCTGGAATTTGAGAATAACCGCCCTTTGTATGACTGGATTCTTGATGAACTTGAAGTGGAATGTCATCCTCGGCAAATTGAATTTGCCCGGCTAAATCTCAGCTACACAGTAGTGAGCAAAAGAAAGCTTATAGAGCTTGTAGAAAATGGGCATGTAAACGGATGGGATGATCCACGAATGCCGACACTTTCAGGTATCAGGAGACGTGGTTACACACCTGAGTCAATTCGAAATTTCTGCGACTGTATTGGAGTTGCCAAAAGGGACAGCATGGTTGATATGGCTCTTCTCGAATACACCGTCCGGGAAAATCTGAATAAAATAGCCCCACGCGTCATGACAGTACTTCGCCCTCTTAAGGTGATCATTGATAATTATCCTGAAGATCTTGTCGAAGACCTGGAAGCCCTTAATAATCCGGAAGATCCAGGCATGGGAACGCGAAAAGTACCTTTCTCGCGCGTACTTTATATAGAACAGGAAGATTTTTGTGAAGACCCGCCAAAAAAATTCTTTCGCCTGGCTCCAGGTCGCGAGGCGCGTCTGCGATATGCATATTTTATTACTTGCGTAAAAGCGGTGAAGGATGAAAAAACAGGTGAAATAGTTGAACTTCACTGTACTTACGACCCTAAAACAAAAGGCGGAGATTCTCCAGACGGACGCAAGGTTAAGGCAACTTTGCACTGGGTCTCTGCTGCCCACTCAATAGAAGCTGAAGTGCGCCTTTACGATCATTTATTTAACACTGTAAATCCCAGCGATAAAAAACAGGCTGAAGATTTCAAAGATTGTCTGAATCCAAATTCAAGGGAAACACTTACTTTGTGCAGGGCAGAACCGAGCCTGGCAGGCGCATTGCCGGGAAGCAGATACCAGTTTGAAAGACTGGGCTATTTCTGCGTTGATTCAGTTGATTCGTCTGAAAGTAAACTGGTATTTAACCGGACAGTTACACTGCGTGATACCTGGGCGAAGATCCAAAAAGCTCAGAAAAAGAAATAAATATAAGTGGTCGAGTAGTCGGGTGGTCGAGTAGTCAAGTAGTCGAGTAGTCGAGTAGTCGAGTAGTCAACCACTCGACCAATATCAAGGAAATAATGACACAGCCTTGCGCAGGCGTTCTACAACGCGCTTCTGCCCAATGGCAATTAGTATATCAAAAAGACCCGGCCCGACTGTCTGCCCCGTAACTGCCGCACGAATTCCATTTATCAATATTCCTGCCTTGATATCCAGTTCTTCAGCCATGTCACGTATCACATTCTCGGTTTCTTCAATAGAAAACGACTCAATAGACTCAAGGCGGTCTGCCAGAATCGAAAACCAATTTTTCAGGCCGTCATGCTTTAAAATGTTTTTTTCCAGAGCCTTTTCTTCTATTTGATACTCATCTGAAAAATATGCCCTGCCAAGTGTGGCAAACTCCGTGGTTACATGATAACGGCTGCGAATGAGGTCTATTGTGGCAAGATACCAGTCACGCCTTGCTGATTCAAATTCAGGATTCCAAATTCCAGCCTTTTCCAGTTCCGCTCTGACGTAGGGCTCAAGTTCTTCAACAGGAATATTTCTTATGTAATGAGAGTTTATGCTCAGAGCTTTTGGATCTGTAAAAAACTTTGGATCATTTTTATTAACATTAAAAACAGAATTAGCCCTGTTTACTCCCTCTAAAGAAAATGCTTCAATAAGTTCCTCTTTTGTAAAGATATCTCTGGAATCAGGTGTTGACCATCCAAGCCGGACCAGGAAGTTTACTAAAGCCCAGGGCAAAAAACCATGCTCCCTGTAAAAATGTACAGCGACCAGTTCTCCGTGAGTTCGTTTTGAAATCTTAGCCTTTTGGGGATCAAGCGTTAAAGACATATGGGCAAATTCTGGAATTGGCGCACCAAGAGCTTTGTACAGCAAAATCTGCTTTGGAGTATTTACCAGGCCATCCTGACCCCGGAGAACATGTGTTATCCTGTCCCTGATGTCATCTACAGTATTGGAAAGAATGTAAAGAGGCTGCCCATTAGATCGGACTATTACAAAATCGTCTATATCTTCATACTTTTTTTCAATAAAACCATATACTATGTCTTTAAAACATACAGAACCTTCAACACGGGGTACTTTCAGACGAATCGTGTATGGAATTCCTTCCGCCTCTTTTGCAGAAACCTCTTCTGGTGTTAAATTCCGGCATGTGCCGTCGTAGTGCAATGAACCTTTTTTCTTAAGAGCTTCTTCGCGCTTTATATCGAGCGTCTCTTTAGTGCAAAAACATTTATATGCATGTCCTGATTCCAGGAGTTTCTGTGCAGCAGCCTGATGTTCTTTAATGAAGTGAGACTGAAAATACGGCCCTTCATCCCAGGTAATGCCAAGCCATTTCAAGCTCTCAATAATTCCCTCAATGGATTCTTCTGTAGACCTCTCTACATCAGTATCCTCTATTCTCAAAATCAGCTTGCCGCCTGTTTTTTGGGCAAAAAGCCAGTTAAATATGGCTGTTCTGGCACCGCCGATATGTAAATATCCGGTCGGACTGGGTGGAAAACGCACTATTACTTCCTGAGTCATTTACCATCACCTTTCTTTATAATTACAGCAGTCGTAGAGTTTCTTTTTATCAAGCATATCCCTTCGTTGTGCCTTTGTGGCTGAACTATTACAAATAAACATATACAATCTTTTTGGGAACTTATTTACTGTGCCTTACTTTATAAATATAAGCAATACCGCTGAAATTATCGCTAATATAAGACCGTAACCAAATGTCGCTTCAGGACTTACTTTATCCCATAGTAATCCCGCAATATATCCACCCGGAAGGGCCACCAAACCTATTGCTGTATGAAAAACTCCTAATGCAGTTCCCTTTAAATGTTGCGGCGCCAAATCGACCACAAAGGCTCTCTGACTACCATCAATCATAGCATAACATATTCCATAACTTATAAAAAAGAATAAGATGCTATAAATACCGGAAGTAACTAATAAGCCGAGAGATGTTATACCAAACAGTACATACCCTCCCATTAAAACAGGTTTTCTCCCGACTTTATCTGATACTATTCCCAGAGGTATTACACAGATCGAATACACAATATAAAATACTACATAAAGCAAGATTGCAGTGTTATCGGCCAATCCTATGTTCTTTGCCCTTAACAGAAGAAAAGCATAGCCGAAATGTCCCAGCGCAAATAGTGAAGAAACGATAATAAAGTATCTTAAATTCAGCGGTAATTCTTTTAAACTCAGCTTCACGGACACTTTTTTTGTCTCTTGTTTTGCCGGCGCATTTTTTTCTTGAATAAAGAAGATAATAAATACCGAAATTATTCCAGGCACCAGGGCAAACAAGAAGATATTTCTATATCCCCACATTGGAAGAAGGAGCAAAGCGAGTACTGCCCCTAAAGTCGAACCGATGCCATCCGCAGCCCTGTGAAATCCGAAGGCTTTACCTCGAACAGATTCATCGCAGGATTCCGCTACAAGCGCATCCCGTGGCGCGGTCCTTATCCCCTTTCCAATCCTTTCTATTACCCTGACAAAAAGAACAAAAGTCCAGATGTTCGCCAGCGCAAATAATGGCTTGGTTAAGGAGGACATACCATAGCCGAACAAAACAAAAGGCTTTCTCTTCCTGATCTTATCCGACCAATAGCCTGATACAACTTTTAATAAAGAGGCAGTTGTTTCTGCTGCACCCTCTACAATCCCGACCGCATAAGCACCGCAACCCAAAACGGTTGTCAAAAACAATGGGATCAAAGGGAAAACCATCTGGCTGCTCAGATCAGTGAACAAACTGACTAAGCCCAGGATGAATATATTTTTGGTGATTCCGGAAAAAAATTCAATCTGCCTGTATGGTCTCATTAAAGCTTTCCCTTTTTTGCGAGATCCTTAGCGCCAGCTCTTATACCTTGTCTTTGGTCATGGCGGCCAACCCTACTTCGGTTAGCAAGATCTTTTTAATGATATCAAACATAATTTTCCTCGTTTCAATGTCTTAAATGTTCTAAAAAGTTTTTGAGAACATTCTTGCAATCATCAATCTTTGTTCTTTTATTCTAAGGGCTTTACCTGAGCTTTTTCCAGCGTTTAAGCATTTACTCCTTCTTCTCTTTTTTAATAGCCTCTTTTGCTCCCTTCCACATACCTGAGATAGCCCCCTTTGCTGCATCCGCAGCTCTTTTCCCAAATTCCCTGGCCTCTTCAGCCACGACATGGGCAGCCTTTCCGGCAAGTTCAGCGGTCGCTTTGGTTGCATCCTTCCCGGCCTCTTTAGCTTTCTTCAACTCCTCTGCAATACGATCTTTCATCTGACTTTCTGACATGATCTCTACCTCCTTAAGATTGATGTTGGTGTTTGCTCTCAAAAGACACTAAGTTTATATCCTGAGAACTCAAGTGGAGCAAAACCTTCACATTACAAAACTTTTACTTTTTTGAAAATATTAAAGGTATTTGTTAATATTATAAACTGAGGCCTATATTCAAAAAAAACATAGAGTCCGCGCCTGACTCACAAGAGTCAAAGATATCTTCCACACCGCTGATCTGGATAAATATTCCGCTTTTAGTGAAATAATTAAGGCCTATTAAAAGCTCGGATATCCTCTTTTCGAGCATATCAAGACCGGTATCTTCAAATGGCCTGGTGATCCAATTCATCTGGGCTATTGCAGAAAGCTGTTGAGTAAATCTGTATTCAGCCCCAATCATAATGGTATAGAATTCCCTTAATGAGATCCCTGCGTCATCAAAGGCGTCACCAGGGAAGGTAACATCTGCGTTCAAATAAGCACTCATCCTGTTTATATTTTTCTGCAATAACAAGCCGAGCCCCCAGTCCGTCTTTCCGCTGCCAAAGGCTCGATCTTCATCTCCTGTCGGCAGTTTAACGGCCAGCCTTACACTCAAGCCGGGCAAGATATCAGACCCTTCCCTTTGCCCTCAAGACAAGATCCTGCATGCCTGTGCTGTTTTTAGAACCTGACATGAAAACCTCATCGTCTTTTTTAACAACATAGGCGAATTCGTTGGCATCCTCCTCTTGCCTCACCTTTCTGATTTTTCCGGACATCCTCTCAACCTCACGGATGGGTTTGTCCATAAATCCGGAATAATGATGAGCTGCAGGAAGGGATACTCCAAGCTCTAAACACGGCGTAACGCCATAGCTTACTTCCAGGGATGTTCTGATCGTTTCCATATCAACAGTGGCGGCGTAGTGTTCTGATTCCTGGGAAAGAAACGTATTGGTGATGGTTGTGTTAAGCCTGATGGAGCTATGTCCTTTGGGCAGTGTGTCAGCCCTGTCTGGTATTGGTTGAAGGAAAAGAAGCTGGATAGGGCTCTGATTTACGAGTGAAATAGGTCCGGATCTTTCCTGCCAATTTTCCCAGGTGTCTTCGGAGAATGCAGCAATAGGGCACAAAAAGGCTAATAGCAAACTCGCGCAGGTGATTTTGTTTAAACAATGTGCTGCTGCTTTTGCCATTCTAAGAATGTGACTATACAAACAGGAAAAAATTACCTTGGTTTTCATTTTGGAATCTTTTTATATTATTCTTTACAGAGGCCATCCGAAAACTTTTAACCCGCATTTCTCATCAAACCTATAGAAACAGGCTGCAACTTTTGATATAATAGTAATTAACCCCATAAATTACTATAGTTAAAAGGAGCAGCCTATAAAAATGGAGTATATACGAAAAAGAATTAAATTTCAAGGTCTCAGAAATCGAGTGTTCAGAAATCTAGAAGTTATTGGCCGGTTTGACAATGGATCGATCAGTTCTGATGGTTGAATCGTCTTGATAAAAGACGAACTTACTGATAATAAAATATAAGAACATCTGTAATTCGCATATAAGTGATCCTAAAGACCATTTGTCTTTAACGGAAGGACCGGAGGAACTATGAACCAAAAGATTAAAAAACCAAATAAAAAAGACAGGACTTTAGAATTATGTGGAGATATATGTTCTGAAAAAGAGGTGTAAATCCAGATATTCTAAAACAACTCATAATGCTTAAAGACTTTTATATCTATTGCTTTTAAATATAAATATGAAATCAATTCCATTACATATGCAACATGAAGAAGGGCAGATATGGACATATACACGTTCATTTATGGAAACAGATAATTATAAACATAAAAGAAACGGAAGAAAGATCAAAAGTCATTGGACCCTGTTTGAGAGACTGGTGCATGTATTTGGTTTTTTTCTTAAAATAAGCAATGATTCTCCATTAGATCCCAAACAGCTTATAGATAAACTTAGTTTTGTATCAGGCAAGTGGGAGCGTTTTGGGTGAAGGTTTCTTTTATGAAAATAATAGCAAAGCTATATCCTGTTTTCATTGCTTTTCTTGCTATTTTATTAGGCGTATTTGCATATGTCTCAGGAATTCCTTTTTTAGATATAATGGAATTAAAAACAATAGATTTAAGATTCAAATCCAGAGGAAGTATTGAACCTGGTTCAAATATTGTTTTGGCTGTAATAGATGAAAAAAGTATTGCCAAAGAAGGGAAATGGATATGGCCAAGATCAAAAATAGCTGATCTCGTAAATAAGCTTTCCGAAAAAGGAGCCAGAGTAATTGCATTTGACATAGGATTTTTTGAACCTGATGAAGAAAGAATCGTCCAGGTAATAAACAGCATACAAAGTGAAGCTAAACATATTGATATTCATAACAAGAGCTTTGAACAATATCTGGAAAATCTAAAATCAAAATCCGACAATGACAAATTGTTAGCTGATGCAATTTTAGACTCTAAGGCAAAAGTGGTGCTTGGATATTTTTTTCATATGAGCCCAGCAGAATCAGGGCATTTTGATGAAAAAGATATGCGCATTCATCAAAAAAATATCAGTGGTTCTAAGTACAAATTTGTCCGTTATTCATCCGGCAATGCCTATAACGCCCCCTTGATAGAAGCGAACATGCCTCAGTCCAACATTAAGACAATCTCAGAAGCAACTAAATACTCCGGTTATTTCAATATGATATCGGACCCTGATGGTGTTGTGCGGTGGATGCCTGCGGTTTTACGATTTAATGACAACCTGTATGCTCCTTTATCTTTAATCGCTGCCGGCGCCTATCTGAATGAACCCCTTTCATTTAAAATAGCTGAATATGGTGTAGAAAGGCTGCAGTTAGGAAAGACAGCTATACCTACAGATGCACTTGGACGAGTTCTTATCAACTATCGAGGAGAAGAGAAAACTTTTCCACATATACCTGTTACAGACATACTGAAAGATAATATCCCCGAAAATGCCCTTAAGGACAAGATAGTATTGGTAGGAGCAACAGCCGTAGGCATATATGATCTGCGTGTAACTCCTCTTGAAAGCGTCTTCCCGGGACTGGAAATCCATGCAAATTTCGTTGACTCTATTCTGTCAAATGACTTTTTGTTTTATCCTGCATGGGCTCCATTATTTGATATAACAGCTATTATTGTTGCCGGCCTGCTGCTGGGAATTGCACTTCCACGAACAGGAGTAATAACAGGTGCTTTGTCTGCCTTAACCCTGTTCACAGGTTATATATTATTATGTCAATATATGTTCTCAGAAAAAGGTTATATACTAAATCTTGTTTATCCGCTGCTAATT
>Ga0180009_10007872_pt1 | contig 10745 bp, 7 predicted proteins | sample OS_PC_MetaG_FD_123537 | JGI IMG/M metagenome (GOLD analysis project Ga0180009, IMG submission 123537) | Groundwater microbial communities from the Aspo Hard Rock Laboratory (HRL) deep subsurface site, Sweden - OS_PC_MetaG | ecosystem: Environmental > Aquatic > Deep subsurface > Groundwater... | reverse complement strand
GGCAGCATCGGTCAGCCCTCCTTCGCAAATCCTCCGCAGGGTTTCCCAGCCGTCCATGCCGGGCATGGCCAGATCCATGAAAATGGCATCGGGGCGGAAACGCGGGATGTCCTGCAGGCATTGCTGCCCGCTGGCGGCCTGCATCACCTGAAAGCCGAGCGGCTCCAGAATGTTGACCAGCAGTTCGCGGTCCACCTTCTCGTTGTCCACCACCAGAATGCGCCGCCGCATGCCGACGTAGCCGACGCGCTGCGCCAGCGGCAGTTCGGTCACCAGCTGCCCGGCGTGGATACGCGGCAGGAACAGGCGCACTTCAAAGCGGCTGCCGGCGCCAGGCTGCCCGGTCACGGAGAGCTCGCCGCCCATCACGTCGGTCAGCATGCGGGCAATGGTGAGGCCGAGGCCGGTGCCGCCGGTGGCGCCGACGTGGGCGGCGCTGCCGCGCGAGAAGGGCTCGAAGATGTGGCTGATTTCTTCGGGCGCGATGCCGGGACCGGTGTCCTCGATGGTGAAGAATGCCATTTCGCGCTGGTAGCGCAGGTGCAGGGTGACGCTGCCGCTGACGGTGAACTTGACCGCATTGCCCAGGATATTCAGCAGGATCTGGCGCAGCCGCCGTTCGTCCGCGCGCACCATGGCGGGCAGCGCGCCGTCCGGCAGGTAGTGGAAATCCAGCCCCTTGTGGCGCGCCTGCTGCTCAAACATGCCGACCAGCTGCTGAACGAAATCCGGAAATTTGAGCGGACGCACGTTGAGCGTGAGCTTGCCGCTTTCAATGCGGGCGATGTCTAGCGTGCCTTCGATTAGCGACAGCAGATGGTCGCCGCTGCGACGGATGACGGTGATCGCCTGCCGCCGCTGCGGCGGAATGGACTCGTCCTGATCCAGAATCTGCGCATAGCCGAGGATGCTGTTGAGCGGCGTGCGCAGCTCGTGGCTGATCGAGGTGATATAGCGGCTCTTGGCCTGGTTGGCCTGGTCGGCCACGAGCTTGGCCTGCTGCAGCAGCGCATCGGTGCGTTGGTGGGAATCGATCTCCTGCATCAGCAGTTCGGTCTGGCGGTTGGATTCCTCCTGCGCCACCTGGCGACTTTTGTGGGTGAGCACCAGCCACCAGGCGACCACGCCCGACACCAGCAGCAAGGCCGCGAACGCGCGCTGGTACGACTGCTGCAAGGCCGGCAGCAGGGCGGCGGTTTCGTCGGTCAGCGCCAGCATTTCCTGGTAGTAGAGCAGCCCCATCAATAGCACCAGCAGCGGCACCACGCCAGCCATCAGCAGCAGGTAGTGACCCAGGCCGGCGTCGAGAAACGGCCGCGCCTGCGCCGGCAGAAAACGCTCCAGCAGCAGCGCCCACTGCTCGCCCAGCCGCGCGTGCGGCTTGCACAGGTCGTGGCAGCGCGCGTCGAGCGAACAGCACAGCGAACAGATGTTGTCCTGATAGGCCGGGCACCGCGCCAGATCGTCCGCCTCGTAATCCTTGCCGCAGATGCAGCAGCTGTGCATGGCCGCCGCGCCATCCACCGGCTCAACCGGACGCGCAATGTAATAGCGGCCGCCGGTGAGCCAGGCCAGCAGTGGCGAGCAGACCAGCGCCGCGCCCAGCGCGATGAAAATGGCGAAGGGCTGCAGCGTGTCTCCGAACAGCCCCACGTAGGTAGCCACCGACAGCCCCGAGGCGATGCCCATTGCACCGACCCCGACCGGGTTGATGTCATATAAATACGCGCGGCGAAACTCGATGCCGGGCGGCGACAGCCCGAGCGGCTTGTTGATCACCAGATCGGCCACCACCACCATCATCCACGCCACCGCCACGTTGGAATATAGCCCCAGCACCCGGCCCAACGCCTGGAACAGGTCCAGCTCCATCAGCATCAGCGCGATCAGGATGTTGAACACCACCCACACCACCCGCCCCGGATGGCTATGGGTGAGGCGGGCGAAAAAATTCGACCAGGCGAGCGAGCCAGCGTAGGCGTTGGTGACATTGATCTTGAGCTGCGAAATCACCACGAACAGTACCGTCGCCGCAACCGCCCATTCATATTGGGGGAACACGTATTCGTAGGCGACCAGGTACATCTGGTTGGGGTCGACCGCGCGTTCCAGCGGCACCATGTGGCTGATCGCCAGCCAGGCCAGCAGCACCCCGCCCATCATCTTGAGCCCTCCCGCCACTGCCCAGCCGGGACCGCCCACCACCACGCCGGTCCACCAGCGGCGATGGTTGGCCGGCGTGTGCTCGGGCATGAAGCGCAGGTAATCCACCTGTTCGCCTATCTGGGTAATCAGCGCCAGCCCCACCGCCATGGCGGCGCCGAACAGATGGATGTCGAAACCCGTGCTGCCCTTGCCGGCATAGCCGGTGATCCCGGCAAACGCATCCGGCTCCTGCACCAGCAGAAAGACAAACGGCAGCACCAGCATCACCAGCCAGACCGGCTGGGTGATCGTTTGCAGCGTGCTGATGACGGTGACGCCGTGGGTGACGAGTGGGATCACCACCAGCGCGCAGATCAGATACCCCCACGCCGGCGGGATACCGAACGCCAGCTCGAGGGCATAGGCCATGATGGCCGCCTCCAGCGCGAAAAAGATGAAGGTGAACGACGCGTAGATCAGCGAAGTGATGGTGGAGCCGAGGTAACCGAAGCCCGCGCCGCGAGTGAGCAGGTCCATGTCGACACCGTAGCGCGCGGCGTAGATGCTGATCGGCAGGCCCACCAGAAAGATGATCAGCCCGGTCGCCAGGATCGCCAGCGCGGCGTTGACGAAACCGTAATTGACCAGCAGCGTGGCGCCCACCGCCTCCAGCACCAGAAAAGCCGCCGCGCCGAACGCGGTGTTGGCGACCCGCGACTCGGTCCATTTGCGGTAGCTGCGCGGGGTGAAGCGCAGCGCGTAATCTTCCATGGTCTCGTTGGCGACCCAGGTGTTGTAGTCGCGGCGAACCTTGATCACACGCTGGATGGCCTTGGGGGAATGCTCGCTGCCGGTCTGTTCCATCGGGGTACAACTCATGCCTGATATCGGGGACGGAACCACGAATATATCAGCGCAGCGCGCTGGCGGGCGGGTAGCGCGGCCTGGCGATGCAACCTGCCGCCGATGCAGTCGATTCGGGCGTTGGGTTGATTTTGATAGCCTTGGCAATGGCTGTGGCCTGATATGCGGCAACCCATCCGGTCATGGAGCCCTGTCCATGTGCCGAGAACCCCCTTCGATGACGGGCTGGCAGTCATCCTGATCTGCAGTTCGGATGCGCGTGGCGGCTTGGCTTTTTCCCTGGACTAAGATGAATGGATCGCATGCACCATGGAGACAAGCAATGGACAACGAGATCAGAAACCAGATCCTGGCGCTGCTGGATCAACACCGGATCATGACGATTGCCACCTTAAGGCCCGATGGCTGGCCGCAGGCGACGACCGTCGGCTACGTGAACGAAGGGCTTACCCTCTACTTTCTCTGCGGCCTGGACAGCCAGAAGGCCACGAATCTGGCGCGCGACGACCGGGTGTCGCTGGCTATCGATCACGACACGCCGGATCTGATGGCGATTACGGGTCTGTCGATGGCGGCACATGCACAGGCGGTGGTCGACCGGGACGAAGCCAGCAGGATTCTGAGCCTGTTCCCGCTGAAGTACCCTGAGAACATTGCCGTGCCAATGCCAATACCAATGCCGACACCGGAGGAGATCCGGATATTCCGCGTGACGCCGACGGTCATCTCCGTGCTCGACTACGCCAAAGGCTTCGGCCACACGGAACTCGTTACCTGCTGAGCAGATCTTGCGAGAGATGTTGGGCCGTCCGGCAACGGAACGGGGCTGGACGGGCGAATGACGGGTTTACCCCGAAGTACCCCCGACCGCTTTCCCCACGGCGCAGATATTCTTGCCCAGTTCCAACTCCTGTGCCTCGCGCTCGTCCAGGCTGGCCAGCCCCGCATTGGCCCGCTTGATCTCGACATAGGCAGGGGGAAACTCCGGCAGGTTCGCCAGGATGTAGTTGCAGAAACCCGCTTCGCCCTCGGCCAGCTTGAGCAGGCCCGGATTGTGGTGCTTCAGATCGCCCAGCGTAGCGTGGAAGACGCCTTTGTCATCGGCTGTCGTGATATCGCTGAAATGGGCCGGCAGCACCAGCGTCTCGGCCGGAAGCTGGGCCATCCGCATCAGCGACTCGTAGAGCAGCGGCGCCCAGGCCTCGGCCTTGCCGCCCAGATCCGGGCGGGCGATCGACTCCAGAAACAGGCTGTCGCCGCTCAGCAGATAGCGATCCTCGATGAGGAAAGCGACCATGCCCAGCGTATGGCCGGGAAAATGCAGCACCTTGACCTCGGCCGCACCGACCCGAAACGTCTGATCCGCCTCTAGCGGGCGGTACGCGATGCGGGCGGGCAGCATGTCCAGCGGGTGAATCGCGTCATAGGGATGCAGATGATAGGGAATCTGGTCGCCCTGCCCCAGCGCCGGCCCGCCGCTCAGGTGGTCGGCATGCAGGTGGGTATCCAGCACCCGCTCAATCCGTGCGCCCACGGCGGCGGCCAGCTCGTGATAGTGCTCGATGTGGCGACCGGGGTCGAACACCGCGGCGACATACTCGCTCACCAGCACATGGCTCAGGCAGCCACGGGCCGGGCGCACCATCTGGTACAGCGAAAAACGCTCGGTCTCCACCACCGGGCGCCAGGCGTAATAGTTGCCCCACGCCTCCATGCCGCCTTCCAGGTTCACCGCATCGAAATCCAGGCGGCGCAGCCCCTCGGCCACATAACTGGAGGTATTGCCCTCGGCGCAGACGGCAAGGATCGGCCGGTCATGCGGCAGCTGTTCCATCAGCTGCGCCCGCACCCCGCGCATCACCGCTGCGGTGACATCCTCCTGCTCGCCCTCCAGGTCGAGCAGCTCAAAATAGGGAATATTGAACGTGGGAACGAGATGCGGACCTTCCACCCGCCAGCGTTCGAATTCGTCGCGGTTGCGCACATCGAGAATGAACATCGGCTCGCCGCGCAACAGCCGTTCCCACACCTGTTGCGGACTCGCGGCGGTCGTGACTTGCTTCAACATGAGACACCTCCTTGCGGAGCCTCCCAACTCCGAAACATCGCGCGGTTCAGACACAGCGGCATGCGTGTTGACCGAGCGTTTTATCGATATTGAAAATATAGACGACGAGTGGCTGCTGGGAATCCAGATCCGCGGTTAGGTATCAACAAAGGTCGCAATTCGACCCTGAAGAGACGGTCGTGCCTTGCTCTCCGAACGTCCGTTAACTCAGCCTTCGCGGACGTTTAACTCAAGTGTCGGAATTCTTTACGCACCCTTGCACTTCGCGCTCTCTGCTTTATTAAAATGCATAATAATCAACAACATACTTGTGTTGGCGTTGTTATTGCTTGTAGGCCCACGCAGATTTTAAGAATGTGCTACAGAGCCAATCAGGCCACAAGACGATATTAAATGTATTAAGGGAAACTTAATGAAAAGTGTGATGCTTCTCGCTGCCATTGGTGGCCTTGCTCTTATCCATCCAACCGAGCCTTTGGCCGCGGAAGCCACCAAGTTCGTCATCGATCCCGCTCAAAGCTATGTCAACGCTTACGTTTTCAATGGCTGGGTAAATGATGGCGATACATGGGACAACTCTGGTGTGTACTGGCGCGTTGACTGGACGCTTTCGACCTTCCAATTAACGGGCTCATTTACGGTGGAGACGATTCCTTCTGGGTCGAGCCCGGAATGGAATCGGCTCTATCTACTTCAGAACGAGGTCGTGACTGACGCGCCGGAATATGCATCTTTCTATCTGCCGGACTTCTACTCTGTGTCGGGTGAGAGCGTGAGTTACTCGAGTCACCCCTGTTTTGATACGGGCTTTTACGCCCCGCCAGGCGAATACTGGTCCTGCTCGGGTGGGCAAATGGGCCAAACCCGGGCGGATGAAGGTACGTATATAAATGGCGTGTTGGAGCTAGATGGCGCCGTCTCTGATAATTGGTGGGGGCCCAACAGCTATAGCATCATGTTGCCTTATGGCACAGAGCCCGATCCCGACCTTGCGATTGACTACAGCTACGTGAATGACTTATTCCAGTACCACATGGTGGCTGTGTCCTCGGTTCCCGAGCCTGAACCGAGCTTGCTGATGCTGGCAGGGATTGGCTTACTCGGTTACGCCGTCAGACGCCGAAAGTCTGTATAGATACTATGAATTTCAGACATGCGGGGAAGTGCCCCCCTCGCGCTGGTGCCTACCGGCGCTCGGAGCGCCCCTCTAGCTACACGTTGACTATCCGCTTAGAGACGCCAGAGCCGAGCTGTACAGTGATCACACCCACCGGCCGTTTCTGGCCGATAGTACGCATCGCATAGCACGACCTACTATTCACCCAATAATGTGATGCACCGGCAGCTTGCTCATCTGCCATTCACCGGTCTTCGCGTCGTACCGGGACCCGGTGAAAGCGTGCCACGCCGCATCATCCAGCCTCGGAAAATCCCCCCGGTAGTAATAGCCCGGCCAGCGCGTTTCCTGCCGGTATAGCGTATGCCTGAGCACGGCCTCCGAGGTCCAGACCCGGTGCTTGAGTTCCCAGGTTCGCTGCAGCTGGTGCAGGCCATCGGCGCCGATATGGTCGAGATCTTCCTTCAGCATGGTCAGCAGTTCGAGGCCGCGATCGAGCATCGGTTCGCTGGTCATGTACTGCGTGCTGATGCCGCCGCCGTACTCGTCCATGATCTTCTCCAGCCTTTGCAGGCCATGCAGCGGCGAGATGTAGCTTGGCGCCACGCTGCCGGCGACGATTTCGTGTTTGCCGATGGCGTGGTTTGCCAGCGGCTTGAAAATTTCTTCCCGTAGCGTGTTGATCTGCGCTTCGCCGGCTTGGGGCAAGTTGCCGGCCAGGGCCATGACATAGCGCACCGCCGCCTTGCCGGCGATGCGGCCTTCGGTGAAAGAGCCGGACGAAAACTTGTGGGCGGAGCCGCCGATGGTGTCGCCAGCGCCGAACAGGCCTTCGACTGTGGTCATCCGGTTGTAGCCCCACTGGTAATCACCCGGCGCGCAATCCTCCGGCCCGCTGGCCCAGGCGCCGGAACAGGTGGCATGGGAGCCCATAACGTAGGGTTCGGAGGTGATCAGCTCGGACGGCTTTTCCTTGGGGTCGATGTTCTGCGAGGCCCAGACGACGGCCTGGCCGACGGTCATGTCGAGAAAATCCTCCCAGCCGATTTCCTCCTTCTCCCGGGTGTCGATCGCATTCTGGGTCTGCATGTAGATGGGGCCCTTGCCCGCCTTGATTTCCTGCAGCACGGCATGATTGCGCAGGCAGGTCGGCAAGGGCGTGGTCTCCGCATACTTGCCGACGAGGGATTTCATTTCATCCAGCATCGAGGCTTCGAAACGCTCGCCGTAGGCGTTGGTGGCCAGGGCCTTGAGCAGCAGGAACCAGGCGCCGACCGGGCCGTAGCCGTCCTTGAAGCGGGCGAGCACGATGCGGTTCTCCATCTGGATCATCTGGGCGCCGGCGCGCAGGACCAGGCCGTAGGCCGATGCGCTGCTCCACGGCGCATACCAGGTGCGCCCCATGCCTTCGCCGACCGAGCGTGGCTTGAAGATGTGCGACGCGCCGCCGGCAGCGACGATGACTGCCTTGGCCCGGAAGACATAGAAACTGCCGTCGCGCACGTTGAAGCCGACGGCACCGGCGACGCGGTTGGGATGCGTCGCGTCCATCAAGAGATGCGTCACCATGATGCGGTTGTGCACTTCGCTGGCGGATTTTCTCGCGGCCTCGGCGATGATCGGCTTGTAGCTCTCGCCGTGGATCATGACCTGCCATTTACCTTCCCGCAGATAGTGGCCGGTCTCCGGGTTGGTCATGATCGGCAGACCCCATTCCTCGAACAGATGGACCGTGCCGTCGACATGGCGGGCGATGTCGTAGATCAGGTCCTCGCGCACCAGCCCCATCAGGTCGCCGCGCGCGTAGCGGACGAAGTCCTCCGGCTGGTTTTCATTCCAGCGCATGCCCATGTAGCAGTTGATCGCCGACAGGCCGTGGGCGACGGCGCCGCTCCTTTCGATGTTGGCCTTTTCGACCACCGTGACCTTGAGGTTGCGCCCCCAGTAGCGCGATTCGTAGGCGGCGCCGCAGCCGCCGAAGCCGCCGCCGATAACGAGGATGTCGGTGTCGACGACGTGGGTTTTTCGGGAGGAGAACAGGCCCATGGCATCAGCCCGGTTCCGCTGCGGTGCGCAGCGTCGGCAAGGCATCCACCTTGAGCATCGCGGGTTCGTGCGCGAGCAGTGGCGAGTTGAGCGCAGCGGCGTCGGGCGCGGCATATTCAATTGGCGGCTTGATCGAACCCCACGGCGTGGTGCGGATCGGGAAGCTGAACGACTTCTCGCGCCCGTCGCGGTAGCGGATCTTCCACGAGATGGTGCCGCTCGCCTCTTCCCGCAGCACCCGGACGCTGTGGCCCAGCGGCGCGAAGTCGGCGTAGCCGCGCACGTCGATCGCGTGCTGCGGGCAGGCCTTCACGCACGAGTAGCACTCCCAGCAGAAATTCGGTTCGACGTTGTAGGAGCGGCGGTAGACCGGGTCGATGTGCATGATGTCGGACGGACAGATATCCACGCACTGGCCGCAGCCGTCGCAGCGCGTCATGTATGTGAATGTGGGCATCGCTCACCTCTTGGCGCTGTCGGCGTCGGCAGGCTGGACGAACCGTCCGCCTCCTCCACCCGTTTCTGGAAGGCCACCACCGGCTTGTAAAACATGTGGGCGAACTTGGACCAGGGAACCGAAACAAACAGCAGCGTCGTGAAGAAGACGTAGAGGCCGGCGAATACCCGGGTCGCCATCGAGCTGCCCGCCATCGCCACCAGTTCGAACAGCAGTGCGAATGTGACGCTGGCGAGCAGCGTCACGATGAACAGGTCGGCACGCACCAGCCGCCACGGCGGATGGCCGTCATGGGTGACGTTTACCCGGAGCAAGAAGAAAAACCAGTAACCTCCGACCAGCGTCAGCAGGACGCCGATATTCCACAGGACCGGCAGGACCAGCGGCGGATGCGTGTCGGTTGGATAGACGAACACCATCACGACGGTGGTGACCAGATAGACCACGAAGCCATAGAACATCAGGCCATGGGAAATCCTTCGTTGCGGGTTGCAGAATTCGCCGAACGTTGCGATGTCGTTGACGAGCGTCCGGGTCGCGATGGCAGCCAAATCTGCGCCGTTAAGCGGCTGCTTTGCCGCAGCCCTGGTCCGCTGCCGCTCCTGCAGGAAGAAGGCGAGCTTCTTGTCGTGAAGCAGATCGAATAGCGTTCCGATCACAACCGCGAGCACCATCAAAACGACATAGCCCTGCATGACCTCAGCGGACACGAAATCGGTAAGCGGGGTGAACGGATTGGTGGTGAACACATGACCTCCCCATGCCAGCTGCGCCCTCTTGGCGTGCTACATCACGCGGACGATATTGCCGCACGAAACGTATGTCTGAACGTCGGCTGCGCTCTTGTGGATGTTGATCGCCGACGCGTCTTTCAGAAGGGTATCGATCGAAGCCGCCACCACGGTGACGGACCTGCCGTTTTTCACCTCTTCCAGCGGCCACTTCGGCGCCTTGTCCAGCTTGTCGCACGATCCCGAGTGGATGTGTGCAGGTTGCGCCACACCAGCAGGCGTATTCAAAAGTTCTATGACAACCCGGGTTTTATCCCCCTCTGGAAAAAGCGTGGCGCTGCCGGATTGTCCTGAGTTGTTTTGTGCCTCGAGCCTGACCGTCACGGAATTATCCAGGACCAGCGCCGCATGGGCAGACACACTGGCCAGCAACACAAGCATAAACAGTCTGGACATGATGCGCTCCTCGAAATTCGATGAGGACCGATGTATAGCAGTCTGCAAATAAAAAACAATTTGGCCGATTCGCCAATTCTTGCACTTATAAGCTGCGCCAATAGTCTTGAGAAATTCGGTCCTGTCTTATCTGGGGGAGAGTCACCCATTCCGGGCACTCGGCAAGGGTCTCTGGGGCACGAGACATGGAACGGACACGCCCGGATAGTTGACTAAGATGGTGGGATAAGGGTGACCAAGGACGGGTCATGAATGATGAAGCCGCGATCCGGCTGGGTTTCTTCTTCGGCGTGCTGGCGCTGATGGGCGTGTGGGAATGGCTGGCGCCGCGCCGCCCGCTGTCCACCTCCAGGAGCCGCCGCTGGCGCGCCAATCTCGGGATCATTGCCGTGGCCACGGCCGCGGTGAGGCTGCTGATTCCGGTCACGGCGGTGGGCATGGCGCTGCTCGCCCAGCAGCGCGGCTGGGGATTGCTCAACCAGGTCGAGCCGCCGTACTGGCTGGCTGTGCTGATCGGCGTGCTGGTGCTCGACTGCGTGATCTATTTCCAGCACGTGGTTTTCCACACGGTGCCGGCGCTGTGGCGGCTGCACCGGATGCACCATTCGGACCTGGATTTCGACGTCACCACCGGGGTACGCTTCCACCCGATCGAGATCGTGCTGTCGATGGGCATCAAGCTCGCGGCAATCGCGGCGCTCGCCCCCCCCGCGCTGGCGGTGCTGGTGTTCGAGGTGGCGCTGAACGCCGTCACGATGTTCAACCACGGCAACGTGCAGCTGCCGGCCGCGATCGACCGCGTGCTGCGGCTTTTCGTGGTGACGCCGGAAATGCACCGGGTGCACCACTCCAACCTGCCGC
>Ga0180009_10007871_pt1 | contig 10746 bp, 6 predicted proteins | sample OS_PC_MetaG_FD_123537 | JGI IMG/M metagenome (GOLD analysis project Ga0180009, IMG submission 123537) | Groundwater microbial communities from the Aspo Hard Rock Laboratory (HRL) deep subsurface site, Sweden - OS_PC_MetaG | ecosystem: Environmental > Aquatic > Deep subsurface > Groundwater... | reverse complement strand
TTCCCATCCAGAAAATTGCAGAGAACAGCGCCATCCTGTGTAATGTCAATCTGGCACCGGACAGGGACGGCATTTATCGGAAGATACCTGTTTTCAGCTTGTTTGATCAGACAGCGCAGCCGGCCATGGGCCTGGGACTCTTTTTGGCCGCCCATCCGGGTAGTGAAGCCGCCATGACCAGGGACGGGCTTGTCATCGGCAGCCATGCCATTCCTGTGGACAGTCAGGGCAGAACCATTCTCAAATACCGGGGACCTTCCGGAACCCATACCACTTTTTCTGCAGCCTGGGTGCTTCAGTCCGAGATCCGGTTTCGATCGGGGAAGGCCCCGTGGCCTGGAGAAATTGCAGCATTCAAGGACAAGTATGTGATGTTCGGGTTTTCTGCTCCCGGCCTGTTTGACATTCACGCCTCTCCTGTTGACAGCCAATGTCCTGGGGTGGAAATCCACGCTACCTTCTTGGACAATCTGCTGTCCAATGATTTTATCAAGGCGGTTCCCTTTCTTTTGGTTCTTTTTATTTCCGGGGTCCTGGCAGTTTCCTGCGGCATGCTGATTGCCTTTTTTACCCGAGCCTGGTCCCTTGTCGGCATGGGCATGGGATATCTGCTCTCCCCTGTGGCAGCCGGCCTTGCGGCCTATGGGATGGGATTCTGGCTGCCGGTGGCCCTTATGGAAACCAGCCTTGCCTTAACCATTTTATTGGTTCTTTTTACCAATTATGCAGTGGAAGGACGACAGCGCAGGTTCATTAAAACCGCCTTTAACCATTACCTGAGCGCCCAGGTCATTGATCAGCTTATCCATCACCCGGATCAGTTGCGCCTGGGGGGAGAACGCCGGACATTGTCGATCTTTTTTTCTGATCTGGAATCCTTTACCAGCCTTTCAGAAACCTTGGAGCCGGAAGCCCTGACCCTGTTTTTAAACCAGTACCTGACCGCCATGACCGATATTATTCACCAGGAGGGCGGCACCATTGACAAGTATGAAGGGGATGCCATTATTGCCTTCTGGAACGCGCCCCTTGAAACAAAAGATCATGCTGTCAAATGCGTCAGGGCGGCCCTGCGTTGCCAGGAAAGGCTGAACCAAATGCAGTCCGGGTTCAGACAACAGGTGGGTAGAAAAATTTTTATGCGTATCGGCATGAATACCGGTCCGGCTGTGGTGGGGAACATGGGCTCCCATACCCGGTTTGACTATACCATGATCGGGGATGCCGTGAACCTGGCGGCCCGGCTTGAATCCGTCAACAAGCAGTTCGGCACCTATACCGCAGTGTCTGATGCCACTCGAAACCTTGCAGGTTCCCAATTTGCCTTCAGGGAAATAGGCAGGATTGTGATCCAGGGGCGCAAACAATCCATCAGGGTCTATGAACCCATGTTCCAGGAGGTCTATGCAGCCGGTTTAAAGACCTATACGACCTTTGAACAAGGGCTTGCACTCTATTATGAGGCACGGTTTGAACAAGCAAAAAGGATTTTTTTATCCATTGCAGACAGGGACCCGGCGGCCAGGGTCTACAGCCGTATCTGCCGGCAGTATGAAACAGATCACCCACACGATTGGGACGGGGTCTGGGTTATGACGCAAAAGTGAATCACATGCAGAGTGAAAGGTTTTGTTATGATTTTTGATTTAAAAAACCCATAAAGATGGAAAAAAGTGCAGCAAGCGTACACCCTCCTGATATCAGGCAGACGGGTAAAAGTCCGAACTTTGACCAGATGATACCGCCGAGAAAAGCCCCCACAACCCTTCCGATTCCTGCTGTGGCAAAAAATGCAGACATGGTGGAAGCTCTTAATTCCGGTACAAGTTCTGTTGATAAACTCATGGAAGTAACAATGGTAAATTCAAAAGTAAAAAAGACCAGGAAAAGCCCTGCCAGAACATAGGCTAAACCGATGTCCAGAAGGGGCAAAAGAAAATAGGCCCCGCTGCACAGGGATACCCCGATAAAAACCGATTTTTTTAATCCGATCCTGTCAGAGAAAAAAACAGTGCAGCCTTCGCCCAGAATTTCTGAAAGTCCGATGAAAACCGTTCCAAACCCAATGGCCGTGAGCGTAAGATGATAAGAGGATTCCAGCCAGGCCCCGTAAATTACAAAAAGGTTGTCATTGGCAAGGGACATGAAAAAGACAAAGGATAAAATCCCGATAACTTTTCGGTCTTTAATTACGGTTTTCCAGTTTGACAGTATGGGAGTGCGGGTTTCAGAAGGTTGGAAGTTCTTTCTATCTTTTGGCATGATTTTTAATGTCACAAAAAAGCAGACAAGACAAAACCCGCTGATAATGAAAAAAGGCGTTTGCCAGGAAAATCGTTCAATGACCATTCCGGTGACAGGGATGCCGACCAGGGTGGAGCCTGCCCAGGCAAGCTCTGTGATTCCGATAATCTTTCCCCTTTTTTCAAAGGGCACAAAATTGCCGATAAAGGCCTGAAGGCTGGGATCAAATATGCTTTTGGCAAGCCCTGCCAGAAAAAGGCAGATCACCAGCATGGAATATGTCGGGATCAACCCCACGGCAAAGGTGCCAATGGTCAGCATTCCCAGCGACAAGAGCATTAAAATCCTGTACCCATACCGGTCGGCAAAGCTGGCCCCGACCGCCCCCAGAACCGATGTGGCCTGATTGACGGCAATAACCGATGTAATGGCGGATAGATCAACATTAAGACCCCGTGCAAATTCCGGTGCAAATGGATAGACAAGTCTTCGGGTAATATTGAGCAAAAGCTTGCCAAAGGTGGCAATGGTGATAAAGCCGGCAAATTGTTTTGGATGATTTGTCACAGGATTGCAAGAAGTTTGAATTTGTCAAATATAAGTAAAAGGCCGATCACGATCAGCAGGATACCGGAAACCTTGTTGAGTATTCTGATAAATTTTTTTGCCTGTCTCATGATCTCCATAATGGAATTGATAAAAATGGATAGGATAAGAAAGGGGACGGCAAGACCTGAAGAATAAACAGCCAGGAGTCCGACCCCTTTTAGAACCGTGTCCTGGTTTCCTGCAACAATTAAAATGGATCCCAGCAGAGGGCCGATGCAGGGGGTCCAGCCGGCACCAAAGGCCATGCCGATAACAAAGGTGCCCATCAGATGCAGCGGTTTTTCACTGACATGGATTCTTTTTTCAAAATTTAATCCCTTGATGTTGATAATCCCTAAAAGGTGAAGACCGAAAACAAGAATAATACCGCCGCCCATATATCTTACGACCCAGGCATATTGGGATGCAAGAGAGCCTAAAAAGGATGCAGACGCCCCCAAAAGAATAAAGATAAAGGAAAAACCAGCCACGTAAAAAAGGGTGGACAAGAAAACTTTTTGCCGGGTTTGTCTTTTGTTTTCCGTGAGCTCATCAAGGGAGAGACCTGTAATAAAAGAGAAATATGCCGGTATCAGCGGCAGAATACAAGGGGAAAAAAAAGAGAGCAGCCCTGCAAGAAGAGCGGCCGGGAAAGTTATGTTTTCAGCAAACACTATGGTATCCTTAATCTTTAATTAAACTTTTAATGGCTTAACCTATTCATTTTTCTGCATCTATCAAGGCCAATCATCTAAATTTTAATAGCCTATTTCCAGAATTGCCTATGTCGTATCAGTATCCCAATCATTTCTTGACTTCATATCATACTTTGATTACTAAAAATAACAGGTTTTGATCCAAATGGATCAATCATACCAGAATCCTGCCTCGCCGCCAGGGGGATTATGGTTCGTTAATCCGGCGAGTGGGGCTGATTTGGGATGTTAGACAAAATGAAGACTAAACCCTGTTTCCAATCAATGCTCCATTTTATTCCCTACCACCTTAAAACGCTTTTTTCCAGGATTGGTTTTAAGCTGATTCTTCTTGTTTTAGCTGTTTTTATCCTTTCCATGGGCTTGCTTATTTTTCTGGCGACAAACCTTGTTACTGAATTCGGAGAGTATTCAGCTTCCATCAATGAAAAAAATATCAAAGAAAAAACCACACTGCTGTTGTCCAGGATAATGGATGAACAGGCCATGAGGCATGAGAACACCTTTAACAAGGTGGCGCTTTCATCTGCTGTCATTGCTCAGCAGGCAGCCATCCTGTTTGACCAAAAACAAGGATTTGCCAATCAAAAAAATATCCGACACCATCTGTCCTTTTATCCTGAGAATAATTTTTTTTCAAACCCAGCCACTGAAACTATTGAAATTCTTTATTGGGGGGATGCTAAGATATCCTCGGCAATTGAAAAAGAGTTGGATGTGCTGTCCAACATTGGTCCGCTTCTGGTCAAGGTCAAGGAAAGCAGCCCTGAATCTGCAGCCGTCTATATCGTTACTGAATCCAGTTTTACCTTCTACTATCCCAATCTTCACTTTGTTGAAAAATTAAAACCTGTACAGGAAAGCAATCTTAAAAACGGTATCTGGTACCAGATAGCCAGGCCTGAAAATAACAGGGAACGTAAAACCAAATGGACTCAAATATATCAGGATGAAGCCGGTCAGGGATTTATGACAACGGCGGTAACGCCTATCTACTCAAAAGATGGAGAGTTCCTGGGTGTTGCCGGAATAGATGTTACCCTGAATAAGATTATCGAGGAAATCCTTAAAAAAAACACACTGGCAGGAGAACCCGGCAGGATGAATGGAATGTTTTCATTTATTGTGGATGCCAAAAGCAGGATTGTGGCCTTCCCCACTGATTATCTCGACATGTTCGGGCTCAGCCGGAGAGAAAAGAGTGTAGGATATGGAGATGTTCTTGAACAAAGCCTGATGGATTCCGAATATGATCAGGTAAGGGCCATAAAAGATCTGATATTCTCTGAGAATAAGCAGACCAGCCGGATTGAACTCAACAATAATCCTATCCTGATCTCATCCCAGATCATGCCGTCAACCGGATGGTATCTATGCATTGTAATCCCGGAATCCTTTATTCTTTCGTCTGTAAAAGAAACCCGCAATGCCATTGATTCGGTTGTTAAAAAAATGAATTACCGGTTTAAAGGGGTGACCATTGCATTCCTGGTTATTTGTGTGATCATTATTGTTCTTTTTTTAAGCAGGCAGTTGATCATTCCATTAAACAGATTGATTCTTGGCGCCATAAGGGTAAAAGAGGGGGATTTGACAGTCCACCTGAGCCAGACAACAAAAGATGAGATGGGCCTTTTAACCCAGACATTCAATACCATGGTAGCTGAGCTTCACAAGTCAAGTATTATGGAAAAGGAGCATACAAAAACCCTTGAACTAAAAGTAAAAGAAAGAACCCACGAGATCTTTCAAAAAAACAAAGAGCAGTCCCACACCCTGGCATTGCTTGAAAAAGAATCACTGGACAGAAATAAAATTCAAAAAGAACTTTTTGAATCCCAGGCAAAATACAAAGATATCTTTGAAAACTCGGTGGAAGGAATATTTCAGTCAACACCGGATAATAAGCTATTAAGCGCCAACCCGGCCATGGCCAGAATTAACGGGTATGACTCCCCGGAAGAAATGCTCGCTCTGGTGGATAATGTGGAAAAACTTTATGTATATCCTGAAGAACGCAAAAAATTCATCAAGATTCTTGAAAGAGACAGAACCGTATCCGGATTTGAGGTGCTGTGCCGTAGAAAAGACAACTCCATCATGTGGACCTCCCTGAGCGCCCGTGCTGTGATGGATTCAAACGGAAAACTGCTTTATATTTTGGGATCAAGTGAAGATATAACCAAACGAAAACAGGCAGAGGATGCGCTCAAAAAAGCATCTGAACTCGCCAAAGAAGCCAACCGTGCGAAAAGTCAATTTCTTGCAACCATGAGTCATGAAATCAGAACACCTATGAATGCGGTAATCGGTATGACGGATATGGTATTAAAAACTTCTTTGAACAAAGAACAAAAAAAGTATCTTGAAGTGGTTTATCAATCATCAGAACATTTACTGGCACTGATTGACGACATCCTGGATATTTCTGTCATTGAAGCAAAAAAGATTGATTTTGAAAATCGTCCCTTTGATCTTGATAAATTGATCAGGGATGTGGTGAGTATGTTGTCAAACAAAGTGGATGAGCAGGCGGTGACCCTGTCGTACAGCATCAAAGAGGTGTCGGTTTATTTGAATGGCGATACGTCAAGACTGCGCCAGATCATGGTCAACCTGATCAATAATGCCATAAAATTCACCAAAAAGGGAACCATACAGATCAAGGCCAAACAGAACCGTGGTGCAAAGAAGAACACATTGGATTCTCCGGGCCGGGAAACCATTGATATCCTTTTTTCAGTATCAGACACAGGATTTGGAATTCCACAGGACAAGTTCGACCATATTTTTGAAGAATTTACCCAACTGGAAAGTTCCCTGTCAAGAACATATGGCGGTACAGGTCTTGGGCTTGCCATCTGCAAAAAACTGGTGACCCTTATGGGGGGCGATATCTGGGTGGAAAGTGAAGTCGAAAAAGGCAGCACCTTCTTTTTTACCATCCGGTTGGCCCTTGCGACACCAGAGCAGATAAAAGAACTTGAATACCTGGCATCAACTGAGCCTGAGCCCCGGATAAACCGGATAGGCAATACATCCTCAAAAACGTATCATATCCTTTTGGCCGAAGATTTTGAGGTCAACCAGGAAGTGATTACCCCTATCCTTGAAAAACACGGATTTCGTGTGACCATTGTGGTCAATGGAGAAGAAGCACTCCTGGCTGTTCAGGAAAAAGAGTATGATCTGATTCTTATGGATGTTCAAATGCCCGTAATGGACGGCCTTGAAGCCACATTAAAAATTAGAAGCCTTGAAGATCCGTTCAAGGCCTCCATTCCGATTATTGCATTAACCGCTCATGCGCTGAAAGGAGACAGGGAACGGTTTCTTGAGGCAGGTATGGATGAATATCTGTCAAAACCTGTTCACAGCAAAGAATTAATCATGGTCATTTCAAAGTTGTTAAGTAAACAGGAAAAACAACCTTATAAGAATCCGTCCCCCTCAAAAAAAATTATAGACCTCGACTATGCATTGTCATTGGTAGACAACGATACCGAACTCTTATTAACCAGCTGCAATGCTATTGTGAAATACCTTCCCTTAAAGCTGACACAGCTGAATCAAGCTGTGTCAAAAAAAGACTACCCCCATATAACCCGCCTGGCCCATTCCATTAAAACCGCTGCCAAAAGCGTTGGCGCCCAAAAAGTGTCAAAAATTGCCTTTGCCATAGAACAGTCTGGAAATGAAGTGCAGGAGCAAAAGATTTTCAAGATGATCCCGCCGTTGAATATCCACGTGCAAAAAATGATTAAGGAACTTAAAAAATATATCCAGGGTTCAGACCGGGATGTATCCATATCATGAATTCCTTTTTTAATACGTCAGTGTAAAAAAGTTGACAAACCTAATAAATTCAGCTATTTAAAAAATAAGACCGGTCGGTTTTTAATAATCGAGATCTGTCTTCAAAGAGTGGAAAAACTTTTTGTGTGAACGAAATAAGGTGTAAAATGATGAGGCAAAAGCATGGCAAAACAAAAAAAGGGTGATCTGACACGGGCTATCATTATTACAAAATCTTTACCATTATTTGCTGTAAAGGGTTATTTTAACACGTCTGTAAATGATATTCTAAAAGTAACCGGGCTTACAAAAGGTGGTCTTTATGCACACTTCGACAGTAAAGAGAGTATCTGGTATGCAGTCTATGACAAAGCTGTGGTTATCTGGAGGTATGTTTTATTTAATAACCTTAGAAGCATTTCCGATCCATTAAAAAGGACACAAGTTCTGATTGAAAGGCATATGCGCGATTATATTGGCTTTGAAGTTTTTAAAGGCGGCTGTTTTTTTGTTAATTCGCTGATTGAAGTATCCGGTCAGTCAGAATCCATGACCAATTGTATCCTGAAAGGATTTGAAAGTTATGAAAACTTGATAACATCCTGGATACAAGATGCAAGAGAAAAAAACATATTAGTAGAAAATATAAATCCACAAGCTATAGGAAACTTTATTGTAACCTGCCTTTATGGTTCTGCGGCACTCTATTCCGGCAGCAGAAAACCTGAAATTTGGGAAAACAGCATTCTTCAATTAAATTTTTTTATTAATTCTTTAAAAAAATAATTCCTTCAAAGATTCCTCCTCGCTCCACAATTTTCTTTTACGATTTGTGGTTTCATAAAGAGCATTCACAAAGCTCTCTTTGTGTTTTTTCAGGCCCAATTTAAATCCACATCTTTTATAAAATCCACCATAACTTTTTGAGATATCCAAACAAGAGATAAAAAAAAGAAAAAATATTGACAAATCTAATAAAATCAATTACTTATGAGTCATGACCGGTCGGTATTTTTTTAATATTGTCCACTTTTCCTGATCAAAAAAGTGGATGCGAAAGGTTAAAAGCAGGATTTATTTTTCAACTTAAATTTGGAGACTTAAATAAAGGTCACCAGAAAAATTTATAGGAGTTAACTATGTATATCAATGTAAGGCGTTATGAAACACATCCGAACAGAACTGATCAAATAATTGGGAAAATACAGGAAGGATTTCTTCCCATTTTGAAAGCACAGCCGGGATTTGTCAGCTATGAAATATTTGTTGCAGGCAAAGGCGTGATTGTAACAATGTCAAAATTTGAAGACGAGTCAGGGGCAAAAGCATCCAGAGAAAAGGCAGCCGAATGGGTCCAGGCAAACGTTAAAGATGATTTTCCAAACAGGCCCATTATTATGGCAGGTGAAATCAAATTAAGTACGTAAATTCTTAACGCTGTTTTCCATTTTATTTGTATGAAAGCGGCAGCATGAGAATTTTTGGGTTTTTGATCATTAGGGATTTAATGTTTTTTCCGGTGTTTTTCAAACAGGTGATAGCGTCTGGATCTTGATATCCCGGAATTATTAGACAGCGTATTGTCTAAAAAACAAATCAAAAGGAGTTTGGATTATGGGAAATTATGTCGATGTACGATTGTACACCTTTAAGTCAGAAGAAAGTACAACCCGAACGGAAGGTCATTTCGTTGGTATCTTTGGCCCTATGGCACTGGAAGCCGGCGCGAGCGGATATTTTAACGTTGGTCATGATGATGGCGTCGAAAAAAAAGTGGCAACTGTTACTTTTTCTCCTAATAGGGAAGTTCTGGAAAGAGTAAGAGAAATTGCGGCAAAGTATGTACTTAGAGAGGATTATTTGCCTAAAAATCCTCTGTCTGTTGGCGGTGTGGTGGTCGCGTGCGGAAATGTGTCCATGGCACAATGTGTTGATATACGACTCTACACGCTCCCTGAAACAGGCAGCGTATCGCGGGTTAACGGTCATGCTGCGTCCAATTTTGGTCCCCAAGCACTGTCGATAGGTGCTGCTGGGTATATCATAACCGGAGAAACCTTGAAAAACGGCGAGAAAAGGATTGTGTCTCTTACTTTTTGTCCCAGCATGTCGGTTCTTGCTAATGTTAGAACCATGGCTAAAAGTTATGTGGGCACACAGGATTTTCTGCCTGAAAATCCCATATCTGTTGGTGGAACTATAATAAAGTGCGGAGTCGGTTTCTAAGTTTCGAACATTTAAATCTTGTTTTGGAGTTTTTGAATAAATAACTATAATAATATCTTAGACAATACGTTATCAAAAGCCAGGATGTGGCGACTGCCTCGTCCTGGCTTTTTTTGCAATGATTTTAACATTATTTTGGTGACGATGATTAAGATGCTTAAACCAGTAGTGACATAGATATGATTAATGAGCGAAGAAAAATGGATTTTGATTTTTTTGATTGGTAGGAATTCAATATTTTTTCCGGTGTTTCTCCAGAAGGTGATAGAGACCGGACCTAGATACCCCGGAAATATGGCAGGCTTTCTCGATTTTGCCTCTGGACAGTTTCATCAGGGAATCAAGGTACTGAGATTCATTGAGTCTCCTGAAGTCTTTCAGACTGGGAAATTTGATATCATCCATCTCAAGATTCTCCTGTAACCCCTGCAGGCGTTTTTTTGCCGCCAGACTTTTTTGCCGGCAATGGATTCTCAACTCAACCGGCAGGTGGTGGGGGTTGAGCTTTGGTTCATTCATGGCATTGGCAATAGATGAATGCAGGACATTGATCAATTCACGGATGTTTCCTTTCCAGTCATACAGGATAAGGGCTTCCACAAGGTCCTTGGAATGCTCTTTGGTATTTATCCCGAATTGATCACAGATTTTAGCAATATAATGCTTTGTCAATAAATGGATATCATCCGGTCGCTCCCGCAGGGGGGGCAGATGGACATGGTATGTCACAAGCCTGTAATAAAGGTCTTTTCTAAAAAGCCCTTCATCCACCATTTTTTTTAGATCCCGGTTCGTGGCTGAGATCAACCTGAAATCACACTCAACTTCGGTTTTTAGGCCAAGGGGACGATACTTTTTATTCTGCAACACCCGTAAAATTGATTTTTGAGCTGTTTTGGAAAGATCTCCCACCTCATCCAGGAAAAGGGTGCCTTTGTCAGCCTGTTTTATTAAACCGTCACTGTGGTTAACCGCTCCTGTAAACGATCCTTTTAAATGACCGAATAAAAGGCTTTCAACAAGGTTATCCGGAAGATTTGTACAATCAACCGTGACAAAGTTTGCTTCAGCCGTTTTACTGTTGACATGCACGGCCTTTGCAATCAGATCCTTTCCGGTACCCGTCTCTCCTGTAATATAAAGATTGCCTCCGGTTTTGACGGCCTTTGCAACAATA
>Ga0180009_10007870_pt1 | contig 10747 bp, 12 predicted proteins | sample OS_PC_MetaG_FD_123537 | JGI IMG/M metagenome (GOLD analysis project Ga0180009, IMG submission 123537) | Groundwater microbial communities from the Aspo Hard Rock Laboratory (HRL) deep subsurface site, Sweden - OS_PC_MetaG | ecosystem: Environmental > Aquatic > Deep subsurface > Groundwater... | reverse complement strand
GCTTCACGGCATTTAAATGAAAACCGTTATGCGTAATCAGTAATGCGTAATGAGTTAAAGAATTACTTATCACGCTTAACGCTTCACGGCATTTATTGGAGGAATAAATGGACATAATAGTTTTAAACCGGAAGGCTACTGAAAAAAACATCACCCACCTGCTCAAAAAACTTGAAGGCAAAGGGCTGAAGGCAACTATCTCAAGAGGCACCGAAAAAACAGTTATAGGCGTCATAGGCGATACATCAAGGATAACAGAGGAAGAAGAGAATGCTGTTCGGGTTATGAAAGGTGTTGAGGATGTGGTGAGAATCCTCAAACCGTATAAACTTGCAAGCAGGGATTTCAAGTCCCAGAACACGATAATAAAAGTCAAAGGGAAAGTTATCGGAGGCAAAAAAATACCTGTTATTGCAGGGCCGTGTGCTGTTGAAAACAGAACCATAATGATAAACATAGCCGAGAAGGTTAAAGCAGCAGGGGCTTCGTTTATAAGAGGAGGCGCTTATAAACCAAGGACATCGCCCTATTCATTTCAGGGCCTTGGAGAGGAAGGGCTTCAGTACCTTGCCGAGGCGAGCAGGAAAACAGGGCTGCCTGTTGTCACAGAGATAATGGATCCAAGAGATCTAGAGACAATACTGCAATATACAGACATAATTCAGATAGGTGCAAGGAATATGCAGAATTTCAGGCTGCTCCTTGAGGTCGGAATGTGCAATAAACCGGTTCTTCTCAAGAGAGGGCTTTCAGCCACAATCAAGGAATGGCTTATGGCAGCAGAGTATGTAATGTCAAAGGGCAATCAGGAAGTTATACTATGCGAAAGAGGCATAAGGACATTTGAAACGGCAACAAGAAACACCCTTGACCTCAGCGCTGTGCCTGTACTGAAACAAAAAACGCATCTGCCTGTTGTAGTTGACCCGAGCCACGGCGTCGGCAAATGGGATCTGGTTGCTCCTATGGCAAAGGCTGCTGTTGCAGTCGGAGCAGATGGCCTTCTCATAGAAGTTCATACGAACCCTGAGAATGCAATGTCAGACGGAGAGCAGTCATTAAAACCCGATGCATTCAAAAAATTGATGTCTGAATTAAAACTGATAGCCAAGGCTGTTGGAAGAGAGATATGATTCTAAAATTCATCCCGATTTATTCGGGACAAAATTAAAAATTCAAAATTATGGAATTTATATTTTAATTTCTATGACAAAACCGATTTTCAATAAAGTCACTATTCTCGGCGTAGGTTTAATCGGGGCATCATTTGCCCTTGCCATGAAGAAAAGAGGGCTATGCAGTCACATCATAGGCTGCGGTAGAAAAGAAAACAACCTCAAAAAAGCAACGGAGATGAAAATAATTGATTCTTTTGAGGTTGACGCATCAAAGGCATGCGCTGACTCTGACCTCGTTTTATTCGCCATTCCTGTCGGCTGTTTTACAGAAACTGCCAGAAAGATAAATGGCTCATTTAAAAAAGGCGCAATTGTAACAGATGTCGGAAGCATCAAAGGAAAACTTGTCATGGATATGGAAGCCCTGATGCCTGAAGGCGTAAGTTTCGTAGGAGGCCACCCGATAGCAGGAAGCGACAGAACAGGGATAGACACAGCAACAGCAGATTTATTTTCAGGCGCAAGGTGCATATTAACACCAACGGAAAAGACGGATAAGGCTGCTCTAAAAAAAATCACCGCGTTATGGGAGTCGCTCGGCGCAGCAGTTTCTGCCATGGATTCAGAGGAGCATGACAGGATATACGCTGCCGTAAGCCACCTCCCTCATATTATTGCCTACGCAATCGTCAATACAGTGGCTGATGCAAACAACTCCTATCTTAAATTTGCAGGCCAGGGGTTTAAAGACACAACCCGGATTGCGGCAAGCTCCCCTGAATTATGGCGAGATATATCCCTGATGAACAGAGAGAATATTCTTGAGTTCATAGAGCTTTTTAAAAAAAATCTCGACAGCCTCAGCGGTTACTTAAAGGAATCAGATTCTGAGGCTATTGAAAAGGAATTTAAAAAAGCCAAGGCGCTGAGGGAAGATGTCAGATAGGATTGAATTAAAAAAGGCAAAAAGATTAAAAGGCGAAATCATTCCTCCTCCAGATAAATCCATATCTCACAGAGCAGTCATCCTCTCGTCTTTAGCAAAAGGCAAAAGCATTGTCAGGAATTTTCTCAGGGCTGAAGACACAATAAGCACAATGAATGCCATGAAGATGCTGGGAGTAGACATAGAGCAACAGACCAGCAGAGCAGCAGAACAGCAGTCTAAAGGAAAAGATACTACTGCACTACTGCATTACTGCTCTACTGATCTGGTAATTCACGGCAACGGCATTCACGGGTTAAAAGAACCTGAAGATGTAATTGACTGCGGAAACTCCGGAACAACAATAAGGCTTCTCTCAGGGGTCCTTTCAGGCAATCCGTTCCTTTCTGTGCTCACAGGCGACAGTTCCTTAAGGTCAAGACCTATGGGAAGGGTCATAACACCATTGAGGCAGATGGGCGCTGACATAATGGCAAGAGATAATGACAGGTATCCTCCAATAGTGGTAAGGGGCAGAAAACTCAAATCGATAAAGTATGATATGCCTGTTGCAAGCGCGCAGGTCAAATCAGCGCTGCTTCTTGCAGGTCTCTATGCAGATGGAGAGACAGAGATATCGGAGCCGATAAAATCCCGCGACCATACAGAGCGGATGCTGTCATCTTCTGGGGTCAGGGTTGATATTGAAGGGCTCAAAATAAAGATTAAAGGCGGGCAGGAACTGAAGGCAAAAGATATGGATGTGCCCGGCGACTTTTCATCTGCGGCATTTTTTATTGTCGCTTCACTGCTGATACCTGATTCAGATATAACGATAAAAGGCGTTGGCATAAATCCTACAAGAACAGGGCTGCTTGATGTCCTTAAAACAATGGGGGCAGAGATCGAATTAACTAATACAAGGGATGTTTCTCTTAACTCGTCACTTTTTGGAGGCGAGCCTGTTGCTGACATACACTGCAAAGGCGGCAAAGGCTTAAAGGCTGTAAATATAACAAAGGGGCAGATTCCTGCTCTCATCGATGAGTTCCCGGTACTCTGCATTGCAGCTGCACAGGCAGATGGTGTAACAGAGATACGTGGTGCAGAAGAACTTAGGGTTAAAGAATCCGACAGGATAAAGGCAATGGCAACCGAGATGAGGAAGATGGGCGTAGAAGCAGAAGAACTCAGCGATGGAATAAGCATCAAAGGGAATGCAAACCTTAAAGGCGCATCCATAGACAGCTACGGAGACCACAGGATAGCAATGGCATTTTCAGTTGCAGCATTGATTGCGAAGGGAACAACAACAATTAAAGGCACCTCGGCAGTGAATATATCGTTTCCAAAGTTTTTTGAGATACTAAAAAGGTTAACACGCTGAATTTTTGAAGATAAAATTTCTGCATTGGAATTTCAAACAGGAGGCGATATGGATTCGATTGTTCCGGCAGAGGTGATAGAGAGAAGGATATATTTAATCCGTGGCCAGAAGGTCGTGTATTGACAACACCTTTAAAATGTATTACTATTAGAATAAGTAATACTAATTAGAAAGGTAAGGGTAAAGTAAGATGACGACCGCAGCAGTCAAAATCACGCAGAAGGGGCAGGTGACGATCCCGAAGGAAATTCGGGATAAGCTCAAGGCCAATGCCGTCTATTTCGAGGTGGAGGACGATACCGTCATGGTAAAACCGGTACGGAACGCAGCCGGCTCGCTCAGCGAATACGCCGGGAACGTCAAGCCGGGCGCTTCCATGAAGCAGATGAAAGATAAAGCGTGGGAGGTGGCGGTCCGTGAAAAGACCAGCAAAAAGTCTTCCTGATACCAACACCATCGTCCGGTATCTCGTTGCAGATGATGCAGCCTTGCATGCGAAGGCTAAGGACTTCTTTGATAAGGTGAAGCACGGCGATGTGAAGGCAGTCATCCTTGAAAGTGTTATAGCAGAGTGCATCTATGTCCTGACCAAGATTTATAAAGTTCCCCGTGACAGGGCTGCCGGCAGCCTCATTGATCTCCTGCACTATAAGGGAATAGCCAACGGTGACCAACGGGAGCTTATCAGGGCATTGACCCTGTTCTCGGAGCGAGGTCTTGACATCGTTGATTGCATTCTATGCGCCAAGGCCGCAAGGGGTGGGGACCACCTGTTCACCTTCGATGCGGACCTGCAAAAACTCTCGCGACAAGCGTAATCAATGGAAAAAATTCATTTCAACATAACCACCATGTCTACTGGTTATTGTCCGCATAAAGTAAAAATAGGGACAGCGACCGGTTTTCGATAGCGCAATAAGCGGCTCGCCCCGGCGAGTCTGCGCTGACGCTGCGAGAAGCTCAGAAGTGCTGAAGAATAAAGTATCACCTAAACATCTTTAAAAAATCTGAAACCTTTATGATTTTTATTGATTTATATCCGCGCATATCGCACAAGTCCTTATCGCCGCTTACGATATAATCAGCTCGTGCTGATACAGCACATGCAAGAAACTTGTTATCATCTGCATCCCTGCATGAACCGCTGATTTCCTCCTGTACGTCGACGACTTCAAAGAAGGGGAGGATTTCGTCCTCTAAAATTGTTTTTATCTCGCTCTCAGCCAAAGAAAATTTTGGATATGAGAGGACATCTTTGAATTCCTTGAACGTTGCCTTGGAAATCACAGGCACGATTGCGCCATTTTTCCAAAGCTCGGCTAATCTTGATACCTCTCCTCTGAAAAGCAAGGCAGAAACTAAAATATTTGTATCAAGGACAACCCTGTTTATCCCTTCTTTTTTCTTGTCCATCTGACCGCATCCGCAACATCTTTGCCCGTGATTCCGAGCTTTTCCATCTTGTCCCTTATGCCTTCAAGCGTCGTGTCTGTCGGGGTTATACGTACGGGCATAAGGATTATCTTCCTGTCCTTCACTGAGATGTCGAAATATTTTGTGTCGGGAAACGATTTAACTATTTCCTTCGGTAGTGTAAGCTGATTTTTTGATGTCTTCTTTGCAAGCATATCCTTACCTCCTTACAATAAGGATACATTGTTGAGGTATTTTTGTCAAATTGGTGGAAATCAAAAAGGTGTTGCTGCACATCACCAGCCATAGCAATGCTCTATTACATGCCGCGCAACTATTTCACAAAGCAGCTTGTAGCGATTGTGATATGCCTTAAAATTAGGTTAAAATAACTAAATTTATGGGAAAGGTTATTGCCATAGACGGTCCTTCAGGCGCAGGTAAAGGCACGATAGCCAAACTCCTTGCCGGAAAACTTGGATTCAGCTACCTTGACACAGGCGCGCTTTACCGGGCTGTTGCACTTACACTTAGGGAGAAGGGGGTCGAGCCTGACGACTCTGATGAAAAGATTTTAGCTGTATTGAAATGCATTACAATTACATTTAAAGATGGGAAAATATTTCTAAAGGAAAACTCTCAACTCTCAACTCTCAACTCTCAACTTCCTGATGGCAGGGATGTATCAGAACTCATAAGGTCAACAGAAACAGGCCATTATTCATCTGTATTTTCCGCAAGAAAGGTTATAAGGGACTTTCTTCTTGATATTCAGAGAAGCGCCTCGCTTAACGCCGACCTTGTCGCAGAGGGAAGGGATATGACAACAGTTGTGTTCCCTGACGCATGGAAAAAATTTTATCTTGATGCATCCGTTGAAGAGCGGGCAAAAAGACGCTATCTCCAGCTGAAAGAAAAGGGAATCGACATAACTGAATCAGAGGCAAAGAAAGACGTTGTGGAAAGAGACGTGAGGGACTCAGGCAGAGACATTGCCCCGCTCAGGAAAGCTGATGATGCTGTTCTCATAGATTCCTCAAGCATGACAATAAACAAAGTCTTAGAAAATATCCTGAAAGTTGTAAGGGCTGACCATTGACCTTAGCTTACCGGTTTACTGCGACCCTGTTCTTCGTGCTCTTTAAGATCTTTTTCAGGTTTAAGATTATAGGCATCGAAAAAGTCCCTGAAAAAGGCGGCGTTATAGTTGTGTCAAACCACGTCAGCCATTTGGACCCTCTGGTAATAGGCGCTGCAATAAGAAAGAGGAAGTCAACTTTCATGGCAAAAAGCGGGCTTTTTAAGATACCGCTCATTGGCGCCTTTGTAAAAACATTCTCATTTCCTGTTGACAGAGATACTCCGCAGCCATCTACGATAAAAGAAGCGGTGAGGAGGTTAAAGAAAGGTGAGCTGATAGTTATGTTTCCTGAAGGCGGCAGGAGCAAAGACGGCAGTCTTCTTGATGCAAAGAGAGGAACGGGATTAATAGCAGCGCTGTCAGGGGCAAAAGTTATTCCTGCTTATATTGACGGCACCAACACAGTTCTGCCTGCCGGCGCTAAGTTTATAAGGCTTTCAAGTATTAGAATTATATTCGGCGACTCCATTGAAATAAAAAACAGAGAATCAGGCAGGGATTTTCAGGAGAGAATCGGTAATGATATAATGAAGGCAGTAAGAAATTTAAAATTAAAAGTGAAGAGTTAAAAGTTATGAAAATAATAGCAGCTAAGACAGCCGGATTCTGTTTCGGAGTCAAGAGAGCCGTTGATATGGCTTTTAAGGCTGCAAAGAAAAAACAGAAAGGCATTTTCACTCTCGGGCCTATAATACATAATCCCCAGGTCATAGAAAAACTCAAACAAGAAGGGATTCTGCCGGTTGAGGACATAAACACTCCCGGGATAAAGGATATTATAATCCGGACTCACGGCATTCCTTTACAGATTATGAACAGGATTTCCGATGCAGGATTCAATATAATTGACGCAACCTGCCCTTTTGTGAAAAAAGCCCAGCATTATGCTAAACTGCTCAGAGAAGAAGGGTATCAGGTAATAATACTCGGAGACAGTGAACACCCTGAGGTGCAGGGTCTGATGAGCTATGCAGGAGATGATGCAATAGTTGTTGACAGTGAAAGCGCGCTTCCGAAAATAAAGCATAATGTCGGGATTGTTGTGCAGACCACCCAGCCGGTTGAAGCGCTTAAAAAACTATTCGGAAGGGTCATAGAACAGGCAAAGAATGTAAAGGTATATAATACAATATGCGACTCCACGGCGCTGCGATTAAAAGAAACAGCGGCTATGGCTAAAAAGGTGGATATTATGCTTGTTGTAGGAGGCAAAAACAGCGCAAATACAGCCCAGCTTGCGAAATTGTGCAGGTCACTTTCTGTTCCGACTTATCATATAGAGACAGCTGCCGAACTAATTCCTGAGTGGATGAACAACGTAAAAAGCGTGGGCATAACAGCAGGGGCATCAACACCTGACTGGATAATTGAGGATATCATAAAGAAAGTAAAGGAAATAGGAGGATAAAAGGGTGATGGAAATCAAAAACAATGAGATGGAAAGACTTTATGCTGAGACTTTTCATCGCATTGAAGCAGGCTCAATATTAAAAGGAAAAGTTATAACCGTAAAACAGGAAGGGGTCATAATTGACATAGGATATAAAGTCGACGGTTTTGTTCCGGCTGAAGAGTTTTCTCCTGAAGAGTTTTCAGATTTGCATGAGGGAACTGCTATTGAAGTGTACGTAGACACCATGAAGTATTCCAATGGCATGGTTAATCTGTCAAGGAAAGCGGCAAACCGGATAAAGGCATGGGATATTATTGAATCTGCTCTGGAGAAAGACTCACATATTGAAGGCGTAATCTCAGGGAAAACAAAAGGCGGGCTTTCAGTAGATATACTTGGGGTCACTGCTTTCCTGCCGGGCTCTCAGGTAGATGTAAAGGTAGTCAAGGACATGGACAGCCTTATCAGCAAGAGGATGCTTTTTAAGGTGCTGAAACTGAATAACAAGCGGTCAAACGTCATAGTCTCACACAGGGCTGTCATGGAAGAAGAAAGACAGAAGAAAAAGGCAGAGACGCTTGAAGAGTTAAAGGAGGGAGTTCTCCTTACAGGCGCTGTAAAAAATATCACAGACTACGGAGTTTTCATTGATCTCGGCGGGCTTGACGGCCTCCTTCACATATCAGACATATCATGGGGACGAATAATTCATCCTTCGGAATTCTTTGCAGTAGGTGACGAGATTGAAGTTATTGTGCTCAAGTTCGACGAAGAACAAAAAAGAGTTATCCTCGGTTACAAGCAGAAAAAACCCGACCCATGGAGCACCATAGACGAAAAATACCCTGCAGGCCAAAAAATAAAGGGGAATGTCGTGAACATAACGGAATACGGTGTATTTATAGAGCTTGAAAAGGGGCTTGAAGGGCTTGTCCACATATCAGAGATTGACTGGCTGCCTAAACCCAAACATCCGTCAAAATACCTTTCCATAGGAGAAACAGTAGAGGCAGTTATCCTAAAGGCTGATAAAAATGACCGCCGCCTTTCATTAAGTATAAAGCAGCTTAAACCAAGCCCGTGGGAGCTTGTTTCACATCGGTACAGCGCCGGACAGCAGATAACAGGCAAGGTAAAAAGCATTACTGACTTCGGGGTGTTTGTCGGTCTTCCGGAAGGCGTGGACGGGCTTGTGCATATATCTGATATCTCATGGACAAAACATATCAAACATCCGTCAGAGGTCATCAGAAAAGGGCAGAAGATAGATGCTGTTGTCCTGAGCATAGAGCCTGAGAAGGAAAGGATAGCATTAGGCATAAAACAACTCACATCTGACCCTTGGTTAACCGATATACCGGCGAGATTCAAGCTCGGAGATGAAGTAAAAAGCAAGGTGCTGAGACTGACCGACTTTGGGATATTCGTGGAAATAGAAGACGAGGTTGAGGGGCTGATTTACACATCCGAGATAGTAAAAGCAGAAGAACCTCTAAAAGAGGGTGACATTGTGTGGACAAGGATAATAAAGATTGACCTTGAAGAGAGAAAGATAGGGCTTAGCATGAAAAATGTTAAAAAGGTCTACGACTCGCCGACGGCTCGTAAAGTAGAGGGGGAGAAATGAAAAAAGGCTGTCTCTTTATCACAGGGTTTCTTATACTGCTGATAGTAATAAGCGTGATATTTGCCGTATTCCAGAAAAATGTCTCCCTTGGAGAAAAAGTCGCAGTTGTGCGCATTGAGGGCCCTATAATGGATTCAAAAAACACTATTGATGAAATAAAGGGCTATCTTAAGGACGCATCAATAAAGGCTATTGTCTTGCGTGTGGACAGTCCCGGCGGGGCTGTTGCGCCGTCACAGGAAATATACGAAGAGGTTAAAAAAGCAACGCTGAAAAAGAAGGTCATTGTATCAATGGGATCTGTCGCGGCATCAGGCGGCTATTACATCTCAGCGCCTGCTGATAGGATTATTGCAAATCCCGGGACATTAACAGGGTCCATCGGCGTGATAATGGAGATCACCAACATAGAGGGGCTTATGAATAAAATCGGCGTAAAAACAGAGGTCATCAAGAGCGGCAGGCACAAGGATATTGCATCTGCGTTCAGAAAAATGGGAAAAGAGGAAAGGCTGATACTGCAGGGTGTGCTTGATGATGTGCACGAACAATTCATCAAGGCTGTCTCTGACGGCAGAAAGATTCCATTTGATGAGGTAAAAAAACTTGCTGACGGCAGGATATTTACCGGCAAACAGGCAATGGAAGCGCGGCTTGTTGATGAACTCGGCACACTTGAAGACGCTATCGCCGCTGCCGGCAGACTTGCCGGCATAAAAGGAGAGCCGGAGGTGGTAACCAAGAAAGAGAGGTTTTCCATAGTTGACATTCTCAGAGGCAAATTTCCCAAAGAACTCTCTGACATCTTCCCTACAGTAAAAATAAAATATCTGCTGGCGCCATAAAATGTGTAAACCTGTTTAGAAATATTCAATTTCTAAACAGGGTAAAGTGTTAACTGCGAAGCATAAACAAAATGGATATAATAACTTCCCACATAAACGCTGATTTTGATTCCCTTGCTTCAATGGTCGCTGCAAAAAAACTCTACCCTGAGGCAAAGATAGTCTTTGCAGGCTCTCAGGAAAAAAAACTCAGGGACTTCATAGAGGCCTTCGAGCCTGTGGAGATAAAACGCATTAAAGATATTGATATGACAAAGGTTACCCGGCTGATTATTGTTGACACTAAGAATCCTCCGAGGATAGGGCAGTTTGCAGAACTGATTTCCAAACACGGGATAAGCATACACATATATGACCATCATCCTCTTGCAAAAGGGGATATACGCGGCAGTCTTGAGATTATTGAGGAAGTCGGCGCTACAGCGACTATATTTTCAGAGATATTGAAAGATAGAAAGCTTCATCCCTCACCAATGGAGGCAACCATCATGTGCCTCGGCATATATGAAGAGACAGGCTCACTCCTTTTCCCATCCACGACAGAGCGGGACCTTCTTGCCGCCGCATATCTTATCAAACGCGGCGCTAATTTGAATATAGTCTCAAGTTTTCTCAGATTGGAAATGAGCCGTGAAGAACTTGACATCCTTAATGAACTTGTCCAGTCAGCAAAAGAAATAGTCAGCAGCGGAATAAGGATAAAAATAGCAAAGGCTTCCCGTGAGAGTTATCTTGGTGACGCTGCACATCTCGCACACAGGATAATGGATATGGAAGACATTGATGCATTATTCGTACTCCTCAGGATGGAAGGGAAAATACTTATAGTAGCAAGAAGCCGTGCGCCTGAACTCAATGTCGCAGATGTAATGAGAGAATTCAATGGCGGAGGCCATTC
>Ga0180009_10007869_pt1 | contig 10748 bp, 10 predicted proteins | sample OS_PC_MetaG_FD_123537 | JGI IMG/M metagenome (GOLD analysis project Ga0180009, IMG submission 123537) | Groundwater microbial communities from the Aspo Hard Rock Laboratory (HRL) deep subsurface site, Sweden - OS_PC_MetaG | ecosystem: Environmental > Aquatic > Deep subsurface > Groundwater... | reverse complement strand
GGAAAGCCATTCATCACACTCTTTATAGGCAGCTTGTGCCGCAAAGAGCCCTAACAGATTTACATCCGGTATCAGACCCTGCATTTTGGATTCAAATAGATGTCTTAGCCGTTCATCCGGGATGACAGCAAACGAACACCCAAGGCCCGGTATGTTATAGGTTTTGGAAGGCGCCATCAAGGTGATGGTTTGCCTGGCAGCAGCCTGCGATATGGATGCTGTCGGGATGTGGCGCTTGTTTTTATCCAAAACAAAATCGCTGTGAATTTCATCTGAACAGATGATAACATCATGGGCAGCACACAGCGCCACAAGCGTGCTGATTTCTGCTTTGGTAAAGACCGTGCCGCAGGGATTGTTAGGGCTGCAGAACATGAACAGGCCACTGTTTTTTTTCAGTTCTTTTTCAAGGGTATCAAAGTCAAGGGTTGCCCGAAGGTTTTTGTCAATCATGGGAATGGTTACCAGTTTTTTCCCACAGTTTAAAGGTGCGGATAAAAAGGGCGGATATATGGGCGTTGTGGTGACAACGTTATCCTGTGGTCTGCCAAAGGTTGTGCAGGCGATGTTTAATCCGCAGACGACTCCGGGAATCCATAGAATCCATTCTTTTTTAACCTTCCAGTTATACAGGGTCCATAATTTTTGTATAATAACGTCGTTGAGCGTTTCAGGGACAGTCGTATAGCCTAAAATTCCATGTTCAATACTTTGCCTAAGTGTGTCCAAAACCTGCGGCGGTGCTTTAAAATCCATGTCTGCCACCCACATGGGGAGGATATCCCTGCCGGTATATTTTTCCCATTTCAATGAAGAAGTGCCCTCTCTGCTAATAATTTCATCAAAATTATATTTCATATATTCATCATGCTCCTAAAAATATGGTGTAGTTAAAATGAGCCATATTAGCATGGAAATATAAAAATAAAAAACAAGCATTTTATAATGGTTAGACTTTTTTATCCGGATGTGTAAAAAACAATTGTGGGAAAGATTCAAACTATAGTATGTTTCAAGGTGTATGGTTAGGGGAGTGCAGTTTTACCTGATAAAATTTAATAAAGGTGAGCCATGATTTTTTTTTCTTTTAAGCTAAAACAGAAAATTTTAAGCGTTATTTTGCTGGTTGTTTTAAGTGTTATGGTGGTTTCATCTCTGGTGGTATCTTATGTGATTTACCGGCAGAATGTGGACACAACAAATACCAATATTGTTGTTGCCGTCAATAATATTAAAAACAAGATCTTTGAGATCCAGGAGGATCTGTTAAAAAAGACGGATCAAATGAATGGGGTCTTCAAGGTGGGTGAGAATGTCAAATTTATTGTTGAATTCAAGGAGAAATATGACCTTGGCATGACAGAGACCTCATTCCTGGATTTGGCCAATGCTGTTTTTGCAACATCTTCTGCCAATGATATCCATAAAATGGCCATCTATGACAGCAAGGGAGAACTGATTGCCTTTTCTGAAAAAAAAGCAAATGGTTCAAGGCTTGCCGGATACTATTATATTAATCCCAAGAAGGCGTTCAACCATGTCAGTATAAATGACAATGACGATTTAAAGAAAAGTAAATTTCAGACAGATGAAAAGATCAGTGAGCTTGAAACTGAAGTTGAAAGAAAGGATCTTTCTTCAAAAGGCATTACAAAACGCTTGAAAAAATCCAATGACCGGTTAATCTTGGATATTACAGTCCCTGTAATGGTAGATGACTACAACAAGGAAACCGAAAAAATGGAACCCAGACTTTTTGGTTTTGTTGTTCTGTCCAAAGCCTTGGGAAAAACCTTTGTCACCCGGATGGCAGAGCTGACAGGGATGAACATCAATATTTTTGCAGGAGAAAATCTGTCTGCAGGAGATCTTGCAGCGTATAAAAGCCTTGCAAAAGATGGTTTTGCCGGCAGCGTTGAACCCTCATGGGAATTTGAAAAACAAACTGCAGTATTAAATACCATCAGCTTTGGTGACAAGAAATATCTCCAGGGAATTTTACCGGTCTATTCCAATGGACAGTTTGACGGGGCCATTACAGTACTCAATTCCACCAAAACAGTTATCGATAATACCAAACAGGTAGTGTATGTTCTTATTATTGTCTATCTGTGCTGTATTGTTCTTATCATTCCTGTTGCACTTTTTGTTTCAGGAACCATCGTAAAATCCATTCTCAAAGTCACACAAAGTCTCAAAGACGTTGCACAGGGAGAAGGCGACCTGACCAAGAGAATTGAGATCAAGTCAAAAGACGAGATCGGGGAATTGTCTCAATGGTTTAATCTTTTCATAGAAAAGTTGCAGACCATGATTATAGATATTTCTAAAAGTTCTCAGGCTCTATCCCGGTTTGCAAATGTGACCAAAGAACAATCCGGGCAGATATCTGACAGTTCTCATGACATGTCAAAAGTCACAGAAACCGTAACCGCTTCAACCACTGAGATGAGTTCAAATATTTCATCTATTTCAGAGGTGGTGGGGCAAGCCTCTGATAATCTTGATATTGTTGCTTCTGCAACAGAAGAAATGACGGCAACCATTAATGAAATCGCAAGAAATGCAGAAACTGCAAGGACCATGAGTGTTGAAACCGGTCAGAAAATTAAAAATGCATCTTCCCATGTCAACCAGCTCGGGATGGATGCAAAAGAGATTGATACCTTTACAGAGTCAATTAATGAAATTTCAGAGCAGACAAATCTTCTGGCACTGAATGCAACCATTGAAGCGGCAAGGGCAGGTGAAGCCGGAAAGGGCTTTGCCGTTGTGGCGGGAGAAATAAAGGAACTGGCAAGGCAGACAGCGGTTGCAACACAGGATATTAAGGCAAAAATTGACAATATCAGGAAGTCAACAGATATCACGGTAAATGAAATGGTAAATATTTCCAAGGCATTTGGAGATATGAATGAAGTGGTTAATGAGATCGCCTCTGCCATTGAGGAACAATCTGCCACCACAAAAGAAATTGCAAATAACACAACAACGGTTTCAGAAGGTATCAATGATGTAAATATGAGTATTTCCCAGTTTGATAATTTGACTACAGATATTTCCGAAGATATGAAAAAAGTGAACCAGGCCAGTATAAAGATGTCTGAAAATTGCAGTACTATCAATTCAGATGCCCAAAAAATGCAGCAGCAGACAGATATGCTTGATAATTTGATTAAAAAGTTTGTTATTGAATAACCAAAAACAGGCAACTTTTTTTTAAACAGGAACCAGAGACAAATGATGGATACGAATAAGAAAATTGATCAGATCAGGCAATTGATGAAAGCCGTCAATATTGCCGCCGTTGTAATTCCAAGCAATGATCCCCATGGGAGTGAATATGTTGCCGAACGCTGGCAGGCAAGAAAATGGCTCACCGGTTTTTCAGGATCTGCCGGAACCGCAGTCATTACTCTTGAGCATGCCATTTTATGGACGGATTTCAGATACTATATCCAGGCTGAAAAACAGATCTCAGGTTCTTTATTTGTTTTGTTTAAAATGGGGGACCCAAAGGTCCCAACCTTTGAAAAATGGCTGACAGACACGCTCAAGCCCGGGGATACCATCGGCATTGACGGAAATATGGTCAGCATGGCCAATATGAAAAAATATGAAACCCAGTTCAAGGCCAGAGGGCTTTTGCTGGACACAACCATTGATGTTGTCAAGGATCTCTGGGCCGACAGGCCTCCCAGGCCAAATTCAAAAGCCTTTTCCTTTTCAAAAAAATATGCCGGGAAAAGCCGTGGGGATAAGATCAGGGAAATCCGGGAACAAATGGCGGCGTCGGGCGCATCATACCATTTGATGGCAACCCTTGATGATATTGCCTGGACCTTGAATCTTCGCGGACAGGATGTTCACACAAATCCGGTTAATATCGCCTTTGTATTGATGGGTCAAGACAAGGTGTTTCTGTTTATCGGCAAAGAAAAAATTACCGATAGCCTTTCAAAAGAGCTCAGTAAGGATGACATCGATATTGTTGAATATAAAGACATAACTGCTGCGTTATCGAAATTTGGGGATCATAAAACGATTCTGGTGGATCCGGAAAATGTGAATTGCAGACTTTATCAGGCCATTCATAAAACATGTAATATTGTTGAAAAACCCAATCCGGCCATTGCGCTGAAGACCATAAAAAACGATGTGGAAATTGCTCATTTAAGACAGACTTCAGTAAAAGACGGTGCAGCGATTGTTAACTTTCTGTTTTGGCTTGAGCATCACAATGAAGAGGATCCGGTGACTGAGCTTACAGCTGCTCAAAAATTATATGGGTTTCGGAAAGAACAGGCCTTGTTTGTTGATAACAGTTTTGATCCGATCATGGCTTTTGGGGATCATTCAGCCATGTGCCACTATTTGCCGACAAAAGAAACCGACAGGATCATTGGCAAAAAAGGCATGTTTTTAACGGATTCAGGTGGAAATTATCTTACCGGTACGACTGATATAACAAGGACCATTTATCAGGGTAAACCGTCAAAACAGGAAGTAACAGATTACACCCTGGTTCTCAAAGGGCATATTGCTGTGGCAACAACCCTGTTTCCAAAAGGCTCTAAAGGCTTTCAGATTGATACACTTTCGCGGCAGTATCTATGGAACCAGGGAATGGATTTCGGCCATGGCACAGGGCATGGCGTGGGATTCTTTTTATGCGTTCATGAGGGGCCTGCAAGGATAAGCTCCCATCCTGTGGATGTGAAACTTGAAAAAGGCATGGTACTGACCAATGAACCGGGTATTTACAGAGAGGGGGCTTACGGCATCCGGCTGGAAAATATGATTCTTGTGGATCAAGCCGTTGAAAATGAGTTTGGAACTTTCATGAAATTTGAGACATTGACATGTTGTCATTTTGAAAGAACGTTGATAGACAAAAACAGGTTGTCCAAGGATGAAAAAAACTGGATCAATGCATATCACAGCTGGGTGTGTGAAAAACTGTCACCTGTCCTGGATAAGGATGTGGCCTCCTGGCTCAAGGATAAAACCAGACCAATAGAATAATTGCTGATCCCGGGTATTTAATTTATAATTAACGGCTGTTGAATTTATATCCAACCCCTGAAATGGTAACAATAAGGGTTGGGGTTTCAGGATGTTCTTCAATTTTTTTTCTTAATCTCTGGATATGGACGTCCAGTGCCCTGCTGTGGGAATAGAGCTGTGAATCCCACCAGATCTGTTTTTCTATAAATTCCCTTGAAAGACTCTTGTCAGGGTGGCAGACAAAGAGTTCCAGAAGCTGGAATTCCGTCTTTGTCAGTTTTACAATCTGTTCCCTGATAAGAACCTGTCGTGTCTTATAGTTTATTTCAAGGTGCTTGAATCCTTGTTTTTCTTTGACAAGCGATCGGTCGATCCGGTTGAAAATTGCGGTGATCCTTGCTGAAAGTTCCAGGTATTCAAAGGGTTTGACAATATAATCATCTGCACCGCTTTTAAGTCCCAGAACCTTATCCGAAAGCGTGTCGCGGGCTGTCAGCATGATGATTGGAGAATCAAAGGATTTTCTTAAAATTTCACAGATTAAAATGCCATCCATGTCCGGCAGGGTCAGGTCAAGCAGAATCAGATCCGGTTGATGGGTTTTGACCATTTCAATGCCCTCATGACCAAGATGGGAAAAAATAACCTTGTATCCGTCAAGGGTTAAATTGCCTTTGATGGTTTCAACAATGTCTTTATCATCGTCTATAATTAAAATGGTTTTGTAAGCGTTGGACATTCGGTGGCCTGTTATCCTTTGGGAAGGGTTATAAAAAATATGCTGGATGATCCGTTGCTGCTCTGGACATGGATACTGCCGCCATGGGCAATGACGATGGCTTTGGATATGGCAAGTCCCATACCGGCTCCTTGATTTTTCAGGGTTGAATCCGTTGTGCTGGTGTAAAATTTTTTAAATATAGTTTCAAGATTTTCCTCAGGGATACCAGGGCCCTGATCTTCGATGGAAATTTGAATATCATTGTTTTCAAGCCGAACCTTTATCCTGATCGTGGCGCAGGATTTTGAAAATTTTACGGCATTGTCCAGAAGATTGACCAGGACCTGTTCCATTCGTTCAAGATCGATAATGGCATAAAGTTGTTCAGGGCAGTCCTGCAAAATTGTTATCTTTTTTTCCAGTGTCAGAGGACTCATAATCTCAATCACTTCTTTTACAAGCTGTGAAATGTCCTGTCGTTCAAATTCCCACTCGATTGTTCCGGCTTCAAGTTTGGTAAAATCAAACAGATTCGAAATCAGCCGGGTGAGCCTGGAAATATTTTTTTCAATGATCTGGATGTATTTAAGATGATCCGGGTCAAAAACGGTTCTTTCAAGATAATTGATGCTGCCCTTGACTGCTGTTAAAGGGGTTCGAAGTTCATGGGACATATTGGCAAGAAAGTCTGACTTCATCTTATCCAGTTTTAAAAGCTCATGATTGGCAAGGGCAAGATCTTTGGTCGCTTTTGCCACCTTTTCTTCCAGGTTGTCCCGGTTGTGCATCAGGCTTTGCGCCATGAGATTAAAACTTTTCCCGAGTTTTTCAAGTTCATCGTTTGTATGGAGCGACACTCTTGTGCCCAGATTGCCAAAGGAGAGCTCGCGGCTTTTTTCTTCCAGCTCATTGATGGGTTTTAAAACAAGGGTATGGATCAGAAAAACCAGCACAATAATGGTGATAAAACTAATACAGATTCCTGCGCCGGCCAGCAGCCATATGTTTTTTTTTAAGGCGTGTCGTATGTTTTCATAGGGAATGGTTACCCTTAACCCGCCGATGATGCTGGTTTTATGCCGGGTCTCGCTGGTATGACATTTTATGCAACCTTTTTTATAGTAAAGGGGTGCCATATAATCAAAAGACTGGTTTGTGAAATGGTAATATTCTGTTGTTTTATCCTTTATAAAGCTGTTTAAAGCTGTTTTTTCAAATTCATTCGGGCTGTTGGCACTATTAATGGGTGTCAGACTGGACAAGCGGAATTGATAGGACTTTTTTTCAAAAGAATATTGAGACAGTTTCTGGGTCACCATTGACGGGGTGAAAAGCTGGTAAGTGTCCTGTCCTAGTAAAATTTTATCAGCTGTCGCAAAGGTAACCCCTGTTGCGCCCGGGCTTTTAAGATTGACAAAAACGCCCCCCATACAGTCGGTTACCCATTGACGGGTCAAAATGATCTGATCTGCCAGCACTCTTGCTTTTTCAAGGGTTTCCTGTTTGCCCTGGTTGGACATGCGAAATCCGATCCACGTAAAAACAAGACCCAGGATAGGAACAATGATGATGATAACACCAAAAACAAATTTTCTTTTAAGGGGGTAATTTATTTTTACTGAAGGTGTTTTTATGGTATAACCATCATTATTCTCTTTGTTTTGCATATCGCTCGTCCTGATGAGTTAATGTGTACTTGATCTGCAATGGTCATCTTCTGATACGGTATAAAATGATTTGGAAAAAATATCTATCTAAAAATGGCATGCTTTTTGAAAGATACTTAATTTTAGATAAACAAAGAAGGGTGATTTTGAAAGAAAACCAGATAAAAAACAACAGTTAAAAAAGGAGAAAAATTATGGTTAGCTGGTTATGCAGTAAATGCGGTTATACGCTTGAAGCCGATACACCGCCTGAAGAGTGTCCTTCCTGTAAGAGCGACTGTGCTTTTGTTGATAATTCCTGCTATACGCCCGATTGTGCAGGAAAGCCGAATGATCCTCAGATCAAGGGTGAGTAACAAAAAAAGGTGCAATAAACGATGATGTCAGGAGGTTGTTATGACTAAAAAATACAGGATAAAAACGTCTTGCCCCCAGTGTGGGTGTTCCGGGGTTTCTCATCTGTCTGAAGAAGAAATGAAAAAACGATATGGCGATGTTCCCAATATTGAACTTGAATGTCATGAGTGCATGATGATTATGGAAGCTGATGTTGAGGAAGACAAAAGCTAAGGATGGATGAAGGGATCATCACTGCCAAAGCATATCATTTGGCAACAAACCATATACGGCACAGGATAACGCCACATCATCTTGATTTTGAAAATTATCCTGTTCCGTTTAAATCATATGCTTTTTTAAATAAAATTGATCTAATAAAAACAGGTTCAAAATCCAAAGTTGATTTGAATTTATTGTTTGATCAACTCCCTCAGGCAGGGTTAAGGGGCCCGTTAAGCTTGAATGCGTTATCCCAAATACTGCTTCTGGCCTATGGGGTAACGAGAACAGGCGCTGCGAATGGGATGAATTTTTATTTTCGAACGACCCCTTCGGCAGGAGGGTTGTATCCCTGCCATCTGTATCTTTTGGTCAGATTTATGAATGGTCTTGAGACAGGGTTGTATTATTGCAACATGATACAAGAGTTTCTCGCCTTGATACAAAGGGGGGAGAATCCTGCCCAGGAGGATAAAGAAGTTTCTTTTTCTTTTATCATTACAGGAGAGTTTTATAATAGTTCCTGGAAATACAGAGAAAGGGCGTTTCGATATATCCTTCTGGATTCAGGTCATCTGATGGAAAATCTATCTCTTGCATTAAACGCCTTTGATCAGTTTTTTTCAATTGAGTATGATTTTGATGATCAAAAAATATCTCAGCGTTTATTTCTGGACAATGCAAAAGAAGTCCCACTGGCAATTGTGACTGTGGGGCAAGATACCTGTTGTGTGAAGGAACAAATTGACAGCAGACCTCATCTTTCAGGACCCAGGGCAGAACAAAAAATTGGGTTGTCAGCCGGGCCGTCCTATCCCCTGCTTGAAAAAATATATCATCTGGGGGGAAAACCGGCTCAGAAAAAATTTGTTGGTCCTAAACAAACAGATCGGGTAACAAAACCACTAAAAAAGACGATACGCCTTTCTGATTTTTCATGCCCACCTGATAAAATAGACTATATGGAAACAGTCTGTCTCAGGAGATCCAAAAGAAATTTTGTTCCCAAAGTTCTGGATATGACGAAAGCCATCCGCCTTCTCAGGCTGGCTTCAAGTTTGCCTTGTTCTGATGCGCAAGCAGAAAAGGTGGATCCTTGTCTGACTATCGGAGTGTCCTGTCAGAATATTCACGGAATAGAGGATGGGTTTTATCTTTTTTCTCAGGATCGCACATCGCTTCATTTGATCAGAAAAGGGCAATATCATAATGCCCTTTCCAGGGTCTGCCTGGATCAGCAATGGATCGCACATGCTGCTGTGAATTTTTTATTTATGGCGGATTTGTCATATCTTGAAACAAGTTTCGGTCCAAGAGGGTATCGCTATCTTCTGATGCATTCAGGCCGAATCGCCCAGAGGATTTATCTTGGTGCAACAGGTCTGGGACTTGGGTGTTGCGGCGTGGGCGCGCTGTATGATGAAGAAGCCCGGGATCTGTTTGATCTTAATGAAGACGTTTCCTTGTTTTATGTTGTATCAACAGGACCGGTTAAAAAATAAAAATAGTGCAATCAATAGTGCTTTAATATAAATTTTAAGAAAGGATAAAAAAAATGGTGGAACCCAAAGATATGTACCAGTGTCAGACAGTGAACTGCGGTTATATCTATCATCCGGATAAAGGGGACAAAAAGGGAAAAATAGCAAAGGGAACAAAATTTGAGGCATTGCCGGAAGGGTGGAAATGTCCGGTTTGCGGGGCCAGTACCAGGGCATTTAAATCTCTGGGTTAAATCGCTTTGGTATTGATTAAATCAAAGTATCTTTTAAAACAAAAACATTAAAAAACGGAGGTCTTCATATGAAATGGATGCAGTTTTTAACTCCGGCCAAGTCAATTGATTTTCCAGAGACCAAAGCCTATATTTCTCAACATCCGGGTGAAGACATCACGATTCTGGATGTCAGACAACCCTCGGAATACCAGGTGGGCCATATCCCTGGCGCTACACTGATCCCGTTGCCCCAGCTTTCTGACAGGCTTGGTGAACTTGATCCTGAAAAACCGACGCTGGTCTATTGAGCCATTGGCGGGCGCAGCCGTGTTGCTGCGCAGATGCTGGCAGGGAAAGGGTTTAAGAAAGTCTTTAACGTCGCAGGCGGGATAAACGCCTGGCAATCGCAAACAGCAGTGGGGCCGCAGGATCTTGGAATGGATCTTTTCACTGGAAAAGAAGCGCCTTTGGATGTGCTGAAGGTGGCTTACTCCCTTGAGCAGGGGCTTCGTGATTTTTATGTCACCATGGAAAAACAGGCAACCCTTGAAAAAGTAAAAGATCTTTTTGCCAAACTGTCGGATATTGAAGTAAAACATCAACGGTCAATTTATCTGGCATATAATGACATCAGCCCTGAAGCGGTGAGCAAGGAAGCATTTGAAAAAATGGTTGAAATAAAGGCACTGGAGGGAGGGCTGTCTACCAGGGAATATCTTGATCTTTTCAAGCCGGACCTGAATTCACCCACCCAGGTGATTTCCCTTGCCATGTCAATCGAAGCCCAGGCCCTGGATCTTTATCAAAGAGTGTCCTTAAAAATCAAGCGCCTGGAATCAAGAAAGATTATCAATAAAATTGCCAATGAAGAAAAGGCTCACCTGGCAAGTCTGGGCAAATTGATGGACAGTCTTTAAAAGGAGCGGCTAAAATGAGAAAACATCTTGTCCTGGTCGGAGGCGGCCATGCCCACATGATGACCCTTGAAAATATTGGCAGGTTTGTTGAAAAAGGGTTTAAGGTCACCGTCATCGGTCCCTCCTTTTACCACTACTATTCCGGTATGGGACCCGGAATG
>Ga0180009_10007868_pt1 | contig 10749 bp, 10 predicted proteins | sample OS_PC_MetaG_FD_123537 | JGI IMG/M metagenome (GOLD analysis project Ga0180009, IMG submission 123537) | Groundwater microbial communities from the Aspo Hard Rock Laboratory (HRL) deep subsurface site, Sweden - OS_PC_MetaG | ecosystem: Environmental > Aquatic > Deep subsurface > Groundwater... | reverse complement strand
TGTGTGATTTTTATTTTGGAGAAGCCCGACTATCAGGATCAAGTCACAGGGTATATAAAACCCCATGGAGTGGCGATCCTCGTGTTAATATTCAGGACTCAAAAGAGAAAGCAAAATCATACCAAGTCAGACAGGTATTAAAAGCTATTGAAAGATTGGAGGTAGAAAGTGGCAATAAAAAATGATCACTATACATAGAGTAACTTGGTCATCGGACGACGATGAATATGTGGGTTTATGTGCAGAGCTGCCTAGTTTAAGTTGGTTAGCCGAGACCCCGGAATCTGCTTTAAAAGGAATTCGAAATATAGTCGCTGATGTAATTGAAGACATGAAGAGCAACAAAGAGAAAATTCCTGAGCCTATTGCTATTAAAAATTATAGCGGGAAATTTATGGTTCGGGTTCCTCCAGATGTCCATCGTGAACTTGCTATTAAAGCAGCAGAAGCCGGTGTCAGCTTAAACCGTCTCGATAGCTCTAAATTAAGTTATTAATTTTAAAACAGAGTAAGTGGTCCTCCCTTAAAAAATTTCAATCTAAATTAAACTACTCTTTTGAAAAATATCCCAACTTAAAAATGCAGGCGAACCAGTCGGTTCACTTGACGTCGAGAACGTATGCGGCCGTGACGGTCAAGTTTATTGGTGGCGCAAGTGAACTCAATTGTTATGTCTATAAGAAAAAATGAATAATCAAAACAGCTTCCCCTATCATTTCAATAGTAATACTTGCAAAACATGTGGTGGAAAATGCTGTCGGGGTTTTGGAGGTTATGTTTGGGTCAGTATGGAAGAGCTGGAGAAAATGGCAGGCACAAGGAAAATGGATGTGGCCTTATTTGCTAAGCAATATGTCAAGAAAGTGGAAGGTAGGCTTTCGCTGCAAGAGCGCGTTATAAATGGCGAGCATTTCTGCTGTTTTTTTGATCTCATCGATTGTCAGTGTACAATCTATCAGAGCAGGCCCAAGCAGTGTAGAACTTTTCCATTCTGGAATCAATTCAAGAAAGATCCACAACAGCTTTTTCTTGAGTGTCCCGGGGTTTCTTTGAGTTAAAATAATATGCAGAGAGATTGTGCCTGGCCCGGACATCGTTTCAATACCATTTGCCGAAAATGCCAGTATTGGCAAATTCGGCAAATGCTGATTTATCCCGAGGCTTCACCGTTGCATAGGTGGCGCAAAAGCATGGCTGGACTGATCCGATGGTCTGGTCTTTGGCCCTGGAAGGCAAAGATGATAATGGCAGATTTAAGGAACTTGGCTGGGGACTTCGGACCTGATCCGCACCCCATGGCCGGAGGCGCAGTGACCCCTGATACCTGCCTTACCATGGGCCGCAGGTGCTGAGCCCCGTGAGGTGAAAGTCTCATGCGGGGTTCTTAGGGGCCTGGGACTGGCAACTATCCCAGGCTACCCGGCGCAAGCCGGTGATTTGGGGGTTATCACTTTGGCAGATACCGCAATTTTGTCCAAGACAAATAAGCTTAACAAAGGTATATTGTTAATTCTATTAGATATTTTTCTATACATTCAATATAAATAAAAGGAGACCTTTGAGTGTTTCAAATTAAAATTACTGATCAGTGGCGTTGTACTTTTCCCGAAGGCCATGTTGGACTATTACTCATTGGCAATGTAGATAACTCTATTCACACCACTGCTCTGGACCAGAAAAAAAAAGAGGTTGAGTCAAACCTTCGTGAAAAATTTGCAGGATTCTCCCGGCAGGACTTAGTGGGTTTAGAGATTTTAAAGGCCTATCGAAATTATTACAAAAAATTTAAAAAAACATATCATGTCCAGCTTCAGCTTGAGTCAGTGGTACAGAAAGGCAAATCTCTGCCTGATGTGAACCCCCTTGTTGATGCAAATTTTACAGCTGAGTTGGAAACTCTTGTTCTGACAGCCGGTCATGATGCAGATCTGCTAAAAGCGCCCATAACAATTGATGCTACCCAGGGCAATGAGGAATTTATTCAAATGAACGGCCAGATCAGAACTTTGAAGCCAAATGATATGATGATGACAGACAGCCAGAGTGTTGTATGCACAATTATCTATGGACAGGATAAGCGCACACCAATTTCCCCCAAAACCCGCCGCGCGCTTTATGTGGCTTATGCACCGCCTGGCGTACCAAAAGAATCAGTTCAACAGCAGCTTGATTCAATCCAGGACAACATAGTTCTTTTTGCACCGGAAGCTGAGGTTGAAATGCTTGAAATATTTTCTGCAAAAAAGTGACAACCTTGCAAAAATGGTCTTCCCTCAATGTAAATAAAAAATAAAAATATTGATGGATGATTTAAATCTGACAGGATGAAATCGGACCAGGAGAAAGCATCCTAAGAAATTTAAAGGAAAAATTTTATGAAAAAACGATTGCCTTTTTTGATCATACTCATACTGATTATTGCAGCCTTTACAGCCTGGTTTTTCCTTTTTAAAAAGACAATCAATCCAGACACCATAATGGTTTCAGGAAATATTGAAGTAGTTGATGTACAACTGGGGTTCAAAATTGCCGGAAGGCTTGAGCAATGCTTTGTAAATGAAGGCGACACAGTTACCAAAGGAAAGATTCTGGCACGCCTGGAAAATCAGGATCAAAAAATTTTGGTAACCCTTGCACAAATAAACCTTACCCGGGCTGCATCTATCCTGTCTGAACTTGAGGCAGGAAGCCGTCCAGAAGAAATTCTGCTCTCACAGGCCAAAGTTACCCAGGCCCGGCAGATGCTTCTGGAATTGACCCGCGGCAGCCGGGTGCAGGAAATTAATAGTGCCACTTCCGATCTTGATACAGCGCTGGCAGCAGAAAAATCCGCCCAGGCACAATTGGCCCAGGCAAAAGAAGATTTTGATCGATTTTCAAACCTTTACAAACAAAAAGCAGCCAGCCAAAGGGATTTTGAATCATACCGAACCCGATATATAGTTGCAAAAAATTCAGTGAACGAGGCTGGTTCACGGGTCAATATCGCCCGGCAGGTCTTATCGCTTCGTCGTGAAGGCCCGCGGTCTGAACAGATTGCAAAAGCAAAAGCCTTCCTTGCCCAGGCTGAGGCAGAATATGCCCTGGTAAAAGCAGGTCCGAGAAAGGAAAAAATAGAACAGACAAAAGCCCTTGTGGATGAATCAGTGGAAAAATTAAATCAGGCAAAACTGCAACTATCGTACACCGAATTATTCACCCCCATGAACGGTGTTATTTTCAGCAAATCCGCCGAGCCCGGCGAATACCTGAATCCGTCCACGCCTGTGGTAACCATGGGAGACCTTGCACACCCCTGGTTGAGAGCCTTTATCAGTGAAAAGGATTTGGGCCGGATCAAACTGAATGACAAGGCAATGGTGACCACTGATTCATTTCCGAACAAGGCCTATGAGGGAGTTCTTACTTTTATTAGCAGCCAGGCAGAATTCACCCCTAAATCCGTCCAGACCTTTGAAGAAAGAGTCAAACGCATGTTCAAAATAAAAATTGGATTGTTAAATCCTAATGGCGAACTCAAGCCGGGAATGCCTGCAGATGCCGTTTTTTCAAATTTAGTGCAATAAAATGGATGCCATAAAAAAAAAAGATCCACCATCCATTGACGTCCGAAACCTGACCAAAGTATTTGGAAATTATACAGCTGTGGACAATGTCAGCTTTCAGGTTGCCAAGGGTGAAATCTTCGGCATTGTCGGCCCGGACGGCGCTGGAAAAACAACCACCCTGCGCATGCTTGCCAGCATCATGGACCCGGCCTCTGGTACGGCATCCATTGCCGGTCATGACACACAGACAGCATCCTTTGCAGTAAAAGAACATCTGGCATATATGAGCCAGAGATTTGGCCTGTACCCGGATCTTACCGTGGCTGAAAACATTTCATTTTATGCAGATCTTTACGGTATCCCCAAAAAAGGCCGCGACCCCCGGATTTCTGAACTCCTGGGATTCAGTCACATGCAGCCGTTTAAAAAAAGAAAGGCCCGGGACCTGTCCGGCGGGATGAAGCAGAAACTGCAACTGGTATGCGCTTTGATTCATACCCCGGCTGTTCTTCTCCTGGATGAACCCACCAATGGTGTTGATCCTGTCAGCAGGAGGGATTTCTGGCGGATTTTGTACCAGATTGTCAAACAGGGGGTATCCATCCTGGTGACAACCGCTTACCTGGATGAAGCTGAACGGTGTAACAGGATCGGACTGCTGGATCAGGGAAAACTTCTGGCCACAGGAACGGTGCAGGATATCAAACAATTGATGACGGGCAAGGTCCTTACCCTAAGCAGTCCGGATGCCAGAGAAATCAACAAACATCTCACAAAAGGAATGCCCGGTCTTGATATCAACGTTTTTGGGGATACGGTCCATATTGTCTGTGCGAACATTATGGCAACAAAAAAAACCGCCCTTGAACTAATCAGGGCCAGGAATCTTGTGGTGAATAATATTAGAGAAGCGCAACCCAGCCTGGAAGATATTTTTGTCAACATGATGGGTAAAAACAGGCAGCAGGACAATATTCCGGAAATTGGGACCACAAAAACACCTTTTTTGGTACCGGACTCTAAACCAGAACCTGAAGATTATGCAGTTAAAGTCGATCAATTGGTCCGGGTGTTTGGCAGCTTTACTGCGGTTGATAATATTAGTTTTTCAGTGCCAAAGGGTGAGATCTTCGGTTTTTTAGGACCTAATGGCGCTGGAAAAAGTACCACCATCCGTATGCTTTGCGGACTTTTAGCCCCCAGCTCCGGCACCGGTAGTGTTGCAGGATATAACATCCTTAGCCAGGCAGAGCAGATCAAACGGCACATCGGTTACATGAGTCAAAAATTTTCTTTATATGAAGATCTCACTGTTGAAGAAAATATCCAGTTTTATGGCGGTATTTACGGATTAAAAGGGTCTGCCATGAAACAGCGCAAAGCCTGGGCCATTAAAATGGCAGGTCTTTTGGACCATCAAACGTCTTTGACATCTATTTTAAGCACTGGATGGAAACAACGGCTTGCCCTGGCCTGTGCCATCCTTCATGAACCCCCCATCCTCTTTCTGGATGAACCTACAAGCGGCGTTGACCCCATCAGCAGGCGACAATTCTGGGATATGATTTATAGTATGGCAGACCAGGGAATTACCATCTTTGTGACCACCCACTATATGGAAGAAGCAGAATATTGTGATCGAATTGCCTTGATTTATAAAGGCCGAATGATTGCCATGGGCACTCCCATGGAATTAAAAACCCGCCACATGCACGATACCATTCTGGATCTTCGGTGTGACAATCCCCAGGAAATGATGCAAACCCTGGTTCAGCTTCCCGGAGTAAGGGATGCCTCTCTTTTTGGCGCAGGTCTCCATGTGTTTACCATGGATGCCGCCCTGGCTCAGCAACAGATCTGCAAAAAACTTGAAGATCTTGGAATAAGTCAATATAAGATTGAAAAAATCCTGCCGGGCATGGAAGATGTCTTCATTTCCCTGATCGAAGAAAATGACTATAAAAACCATACTCTTCTGCAAAAAAAGGTTCAGCCATGAAACTCCAACGTCTTTTAGCTGTAACCAGAAAGGAGTTCCTCCATGTATTCAGGGACTGGCGCAGCCTGTATCTGTCTCTTGCCATCCCTATCATCTTGATCATGCTGTTTGGATATGCCCTGACCCTGGATTTAAAAAAAGTACCCACCGTGGTCTGGGACCAGTCGAAAAGCCCGGAAAGCCGGGATTTTTTAAGTCTGTTTTCAGGATCTCCCTATTTTTCCATGGTTGGCTATTACGACACATACGCAGCACTGCAACTGGATCTGGAAAGGGGAAAAGCCATGGTTGCCATTGTTGTACCATCGGATTTTGCCCGGAAAATAGGTGCCGGGAAACAAACCTCCATCCAGATTATCGGGGATGGCAGCGATGCCAATACATCCCGTCTTGCCATGGGATATGCGACAACCATTGGCATGATCTATTCATCTTCTGTCACAACAAAAAAAATGCAGCTCCTGGGAAAGGCGGCCCTTGCTCAACCAGTGGAAATGGATACCCGATCCTGGTACAACCCGGATTTACGGAGCCAGAATGTGATCATACCCGGTATCATTGCCATTGTCATGGTGGTGATTGCAGCCATGCTCACCAGCGTTACCATTGCCAGGGAATGGGAAACCGGAACCATGGAGCAGCTCATCAGCACGCCTTTAAAAGGCCCTGAACTAATCTTTGGAAAAGTTATCCCTTATTTTGTGATCGGTATGGCAGATGTGGCTATTGCAGTTACCATGGGTAAATGGCTGTTCCATGTACCCATTGTCGGGAATGCAGGCCTGCTTTTTGCCATGGCTGCAATTTTTCTAACCGGTGCCTTGTTCTGGGGAATGACCCTGAGCATTGTGTTGAAATCACAGGTTCTGGCCAACCAGATCGCCATTGTTTCAGGCTATCTTCCCACCCTGATATTAAGCGGATTTGTCTTTGCCATTGAAAATATGCCGTTTCCCATCCAGTGCATCACCTATATTGTACCGGCCCGCTATTTTATTGCCATCCTCCGGGGGATCTATCTTAAAGGGATCGGGCTTGAAATTCTCTGGCTGGATGCAATGCTGCTTTCCATTTATGCCATTATCATGATCATCCTAGCGAATCGAAAATTTAATTTTAAACTAGAATAGCCATGATCCACCGCTTAAAACAGATGCTCATCAAAGAATTTTTACAGATGCTGCGTGATCCGCGCATGCGGGTTGTGATTTTTGGAATGCCCGTGATCCAGCTGGTGGTGATGGCCTTTGCCCTGACAACAGATGTCACCAACATCCGTACAGCAGTGCTGGACATGGATAAAACCCCCGAATCCAGGGAATTGATCAGCGATTTTACAGCCGGCAGCTATTTTGAAATTATCCAGGTCCTGGTGTCTGAAAAGGAAATTGCCCCCTTGCTGGACCAGGCCATAGTCAGAGCAGTCATCCATATCCCAGCAGGATTCGAAAAAACCATTGCCGCCGGTTCAACGGCCAGGGTCCAGGTACTGACAGACGGCACAGACAGCAATTCCACAGCCATTGTCCAGGGGTATGCCGCCCAGATTATCCAGCAATATTCGAACAAAAAATTATTAGAACGCATTGAAAAACAGGGCATCAAAAACATACGGGCGCAGGTCGACACCATAAGCCGTGCCTGGTTTAATGCGAACCAGGAAAGCAAATACTATTTTGTTCCCTCCCTGATTGCTGTGATGCTGTTTATTTTCAGCCTGCTGCTAACAAGCATAGGTATCGTCAAAGAAAAAGAAATCGGCACTATTGAGCAAGTTATGGTAACACCCATCCGAAAAATAGAATTTATCCTGGGCAAGACCATCCCCTATATGGTCACGGGCTATATTTCCATGACCATCATGCTCATCGTGGCGTTTGCTGTTTTCAGTATCCAGGTTAAGGGAAGTATTTTATTATTTTATCTGCTTTCAGGACTCTATTTGTTTGGAAACATGGGGATCGCCCTGATCATCAGCGCCAGTGCATCAACCCAGCAACAGGCCATGCTCACCAGCTTTTTGGTTTTAATGCCCTGTGTCATGCTTTCAGGATTCATGTTTCCTATTAAAAACATGCCGAATCTGGTACAGTATGCCACATGGCTGAATCCCATGCGATGGTATCTTGAAATTTTAAGGGGAATCGTCATGAAGGGGGTGGGCATAAAGGTCTTATGGCCGGCGGTTGCAGCCCAGGCTGCCCTGGCAGTGGCGTTCATCAGTCTTGCATGGGCCAGGTTCAGCAAAACCCTGTCATAAGAAGAGGATTGATTTTAATGTTTATAAAATAAAAGGCAATACTCATGATTGATGCATTGTCAGACCCCTGAACCAGTTTTAACAATACTTTCTTTTTAAAATTATAAGGTTTTGTAATGATGAAAAAAATTCATAGGCTTGTTTGTCTCCTATTGGTCATTTTTTCTGCTGTCGCTTCCATTTCCGAGTGCAAAGATTTTTCTATCCATGGGAATCAACAAAAAAATGAAAATATTTTTCAGATTACACTGCTGCACACCAATGATCACCATGGCCGATTCTGGAAGAACTCTAAGGGTGAATACGGCATGTCGGCAAGAAAAACATTGATTGACCAGATCCGGTCCGAGGTTGAATCCCAAGGCGGATTTGTGCTTTTACTGGATGCAGGTGATATAAATACGGGGATGCCTGAATCAAAAATGTTCGATACTGAACCCGATATAAAAGGAATGAATCTTTTGGGGTATGATGCCATGGCAGTGGGAAATCATGAGTTTGATAATCCCGTCTCCATCCTTCGCACCCAGCAGTCCTGGATGAAATTTCCTCTGTTGTCTGCCAATATTTATGACAAGACAACAAAAAAACGGCTTTTCGACCCATTTGTAACATTTAATTTTAAAGGATTGAAAATCATAGTATTGGGTCTGACCACGGAAGATACTATCACGCAGGGCAATCCTGAGAATATTAAAAACATTGAGTTTACCAGTGCCATTGACTATTGCAGGGATATAGTCCCTCAATTAAAAGACAGATCAGATATCCTTATTGCCCTTACCCATTTGGGGTATTATCCAAATACAGCCCATGGTTCAAAGGCCCCTGGTTCTGTCTCCCTTGCAAGAGCTGTTAATGGAATTGATGTGATTGTGGATGGTCATACCCATGAAACGCTTGAACAGCCCGATGTACAGAATAATACCATAATTGTCCAGGCCGGAGAATATGGGAAATATCTGGGAAAGTTGGATCTTACATATTCAAACAAAAAATTGATACAAAAAGCCTATAAATTAATTCCGGTCAACCTGAAAAAGGAAATTAAAAAGAACAACAAAACGGTTCATGTCTTTGTTGAAGAAGAAATCCCTGAAGATCCTCAGCTGTTCAGCTTTTTATCAAAATATCAAAAAGCCGGGGTGGATAAACTTTACACGGTTGTTGGTTCATCAGATGGCGAATTTGTTGGTGACCGGGATATTATCAGAAATTTTGAAACCAACCTTGGCAACCTTTTGTGCCGGGCCGCCATATCAAAAACATTTGCCGACCTCTCCATTGTGAATTCCGGTGGTGTGAGAGCGGGTCTTCCTTCGGGCCGTATTACCTATAAGGATATTCTTAAGGTAAACCCCTTTGGCAATACCATTTGTACGGTCATGTTGACCGGTAAAGAACTGATAACATACCTTGAAAAAGCGGTTAACATGGAAAAAGATACTGGGGGTTTTGCCCAGATTTCAGGCGCCACCATTTTTGTTTCTCAAAAAAAGATCACTCGCGTGTTGGTAGGCGGTAAAATAGTGTCTGATTCCAAAAAGTATAAACTTGCCCTTCCAAGCTATATGGCCGGCGGCGGGGATGGGTATCCAAAGATATCCACCCACCCCGAGTTCATTGATACAGGATTTGTGGATGCAGAAGTTTTAAAAGAATATATTTCAAAAAACTCACCCCTGGCAATCCAGGATTTTCAGCCGGAGCATGATGTGATTTTAAATTAATTTTTGGTTTGAATAGTTATCAAACAGCCTGGAGTTGGCTTCATAAAATGCGCCGGTCAGCACCGCGATTCACCTTGTGTTATTCCATGCGATTATCATGGCTGTAGCCTGACTATAAAAAACTTGACATAAAAAACACCAAAAAGTATTCTTGTCATAGAATACAAAAAAGGAATATAATAAATGCATACCCAAAAGATAGCTATTACTCTGCCAAAGGATTTAGTGGCAACTATTAACGAGATCAGCAAGCAAAAAGGTCTTTCTAGAAGCAAGCTTATTTCTATGATCCTTAAAGAAAAAATCATAGCAGAAAAGAAAAAGCAGGTCAGGGATGCGTATGACCGTGTTTTTTCAGATGAATCCATCCAGCAAGAACAGGTTAATTGGACCCACTGGTTTGAGGAGGCGGGTTCTGAAGAGGGGCAGGAATGGTAATCTGTAAAGGTGCTGTGTATTGGGTGGATTTCTCTCCGGCTAAGGGATCTGAGCCCATGGGTGAACGCCCCGGGCTTGTGTTACAAAATGACCTGTTGAACGACAGCAAACTAAATACGGTTGTCGTAGTAGCCATCACCTCTACTTTAAAATTTGGTGAATTGCCAGGTAACGTGAGCCTTCACAAAGGCGAGGCAAATTTACCCAAGCGCTCTGTGATCAACATGACACAAATAAAAACAGTGGATAAACTCAGCCTGAAGGAAAAAATTGGAACTCTTTCAAAAGAAAGACTTATCCAGGTTTATGAAGGAATAAAACTTGTCATGGATATTCCGTAGACCTGATGGGCGGCAATACCATAAGTTGATTATTCGGCTGGAACATCGATCATCCTTTTCTGAAAGAAACATAAACGGATAACTTGTCTGGCAATCCGAACACGCTGATGCAGCGGTATTTCGATGCCCGTGTGTATGTGGCCAAATATAGGTTGGCTGGCGGCTGTGACCATTCCTGTTGGATGCCTAAAACCGATATTATTGGATTATTATGAAAAATCGTATTGGTATGGCAGTATTTGTCATGGGGTTTAGCGGCCTGGTTGCCCAGATGCTGCTTTTAAGGGAGCTCCTGGTTGTTTTCTCAGGTAACGAACTCTCTATCGGCATCATTCTTGCCAACTGGCTCATCCTCGAAGCTATTGGATGTTTCTTCCTCGGCAAGAGGGTCGAAAATGTTAAAAACAAAATTGAAACATTTGCCGTTATTGCC
>Ga0180009_10007867_pt1 | contig 10751 bp, 8 predicted proteins | sample OS_PC_MetaG_FD_123537 | JGI IMG/M metagenome (GOLD analysis project Ga0180009, IMG submission 123537) | Groundwater microbial communities from the Aspo Hard Rock Laboratory (HRL) deep subsurface site, Sweden - OS_PC_MetaG | ecosystem: Environmental > Aquatic > Deep subsurface > Groundwater... | reverse complement strand
GTCGTTCACGCCCACCGGTGAGCACGACACAGGAACCGCTGATCCAGGTGGAAACTCAGGACAAATAACGACCTGACCCACCCAAAAACAAGGGCCGCTTATTGCGGCCCTTGTTTTGTCTGCAGCGCCCGTAAGCGACTCACGTCATCAGCGAGTGTGCGCTTTGGCTTCAGCTGCGTTAATTTCCTTGATCAATCCCTGTACAGCATCCTCGATCATGTCGAGATTCTCCTCAAATCCCTGTGGGCCGCCGTAATACGGATCCATTACGTCGAGATTGGGATACTTGCGGCTGAATGACAATAAGCGCCGGATTTTGGCGTGCTGATGTGCTGGTGCGCGCTCGATCAACTTACTGTAATTGTCGCCATCCATCACCAGGATGTAATCGAACGCATCGAAGTCCGAATCCGCCACCTTGCGGCCACGCAGCTTGCTGATGTCAGCCCCGCGCCGGCGCACGGCTTCCTGCGCACGCATGTCGGGTGTATCCCCCACATGATAGGCATGTGTGCCGGCCGAATCGATTTCGATCTGGTGTTCGAGCCCGGCCTCATGGGCCGCCCGACGCAAGACGCCCTCGGCCATCGGCGAACGGCAGATATTGCCCATACAAACCATGAGAACTCGCGTTTTTTGCATTGATATCAAATAGTTAAATTGATTAATCGGCTAAATTCCGTATCGTGACGACACTGTATTCTGTCGCTACGATCAAGTATTTTGCGGCGTGTTTCGGCAAAAATTTACCGCCCGCGCAGCCGCCATTTTACTTCAGGCCATGCCACCCACGCTCTAACTCTGCGCTTGGGCCCGAATCGACCCGAATTCCGCCCCCGCGGTGACGTTTCCCAGTGTTCAGGGCGATCGCAAACAGTGCGGGCTTAAATGATTCAATGCTAGGTGGCGCCCCGAATTTAGGCGAACGCATGCACTGGTGTATCACGTGGTAGCGCGGACTTAAACGTTATTCTTTAATAAATTCTGTCTATGTTCTATATACATAGAGTTCCTCAGCGCGAGCAAGAACGAAAAATCAAGTGTTTTGCCTTTTTGTGTATCCGGAGGAGGCCGATTTCATGATCACTCACAACCCCGTAGCAGAGCTTTCCGCTTTCATCCCCGTCATCGCCATGCAGGCATATCTCATTGCCATGGGCATTCTGGTTATCGGGGGCACGCTATTGGATGTCCTGCACAAGAAGAGCGCCCAGTATTTTTTCGAGGCCGGCAAGACCTCGAAGGCGAATGCCAAGCGGCAGGTCAGCGGAGGTGAAAAGATCTCGATCGCGGTGCAAACAGCAGTCGTGGATGTCCTGGCTTCGGGCGAGTTCTGCAATCCGCGACGACGCATTGCCCATTTGCTAACGATGTACGGTTTCATCCTCTTCCTGATCGCCACCGTGATCCTGGTATTCATGTATCCAACCCCGGACACGCTCGCGCCTGCTTACTTGCCTTTGCTGTGGCACCTGGGTGCACTGATGGTCTGCGTCGGCGGTTATTGGTTCTGGTTTGTCATCCGCGTCGACGTGGCCGCGGAAGGTTATCCCTGGTATCGGCTGGTACGCGCCGATCTGTTCATCCTCTCGTTGCTGGCGACGACAAGCTTCGCGCTGATCTGGTCATTCCTGCAGTGGTCGGGCAGCGGCGCCGTCGCAACGGTGTTCTTCGTATTGTTCATCGTCGCCAGCACGGTCCTGTTCGGCAGCGTGCTCTGGTCGAAGTTCGCCCACATGTTCTTCAAGCCCGCCGCCGCCTTCCAGCGACGTGTGTCCGAAGCGGAAGGTTCGCGCGATAACCTGCCGCCGCCGGCAAAAGCCCCCAAGCAGTTCGGCCTGGGGATCAACCGCGAACTGCCGCGGCACTATTAGCGCACCGATTTCGATTGCCGGTTCTGAACCACGGGAGATAAAACATGCCGACCTTTGTGTATATGACGCGTTGTGACGGTTGCGGACATTGTGTGGACATTTGTCCATCCGACATCATGCATATCGACCCCACCTACCGGCGCGCACTCAATATCGAACCCAACATGTGCTGGGAATGTTATTCGTGCGTCAAGGCGTGTCCGCAGGATGCCATCGACTGCCGCGGCTATGCAGATTTTGCGCCGCTGGGACATAGCGTCCGGGTCAAGCGGGAAGAAGAAAAAGGCACAATTTCGTGGCGTATCAAGTTTCGTGACGGACGCGAAAAAAACTTCGTCTCGCCGATCACGACCAAGCCCTGGGGGTCGGCCATCCCAAGACTTGCCGACCTTCCGGTTCCGGACGACAAGGCACTGAACTCCCAGTTGCTGTGCCACGAACCCGACGCGCTCAACGTCAACACGGGTCTGCCAGTGATGGCTAAAGACAAATTCAAGCAGGGAGTCTATTACTGATGGCCTACAAAACCGTATACGAAGACTGCGACATCCTGGTTGTCGGTGGCGGCATGGGGGGGTGCGGCGCGGCCTATGAGGCGCGCTATTGGGGACGCGACATGAAAATCGTCATCGCGGAGAAGGCCAATATCGACCGCAGCGGCGCCGTCGCCCAGGGTCTGTACGCAATCAACTGCTACATGGGCATGCAATGGGGCGAGAATCAGCCAGAGGACCATGTGCGGTATGCGCGCAACGACCTGATGGGCATGGTCCGCGAAGATCTCGCCTACGACATGGCGCGCCATGTCGATTCCGCAGTGCACAAATTCGAGGAATGGGGTCTGCCGATCATGCGTGACCCGCAGACCAACCGGTATCAACGCGAAGGCAAGTGGCAGATCATGATCCACGGCGAAAGCTACAAGCCGATCGTGGCCGACGCCGCGCGCAAATCCGCGGACAAGATCGACAACCGCATCATGGTGACGCATCTATTGAAGGACGAGAATCACCCCAACCGGATTGGCGGCGCAATCGGCTTTAACGTCCGGACCGGCGACCTGCATGTGTACCGGGCCAAGACCGTGATCGTCGGTGCCGGCGGCGCATCGCACATCTTCAAGCCGCGCTCGGTCGGCGAAGGCATGGGACGGACCTGGTATGCACCCTGGAGCAGCGCGTCGGCGTATGCGTTGCCGATCATGATGGGCGCGAAGATGACGCAGATGGAAAACCGCATCGTGCTCGCCCGTTTCAAGGACGGCTATGGCCCGGTCGGCGCCTACTTCCTGCATCTGAAGACCTACACCCAGAACGCCTACGGTGATGAATACGAATCGAAATGGTACGAGCACACCAAGGCGATGGTGGGCGACTACATCGATCACCATCCCACGCCGACCTGTCTGCGCAACCACGCCTTTCTACAGGAAGTCGCGGCCGGCCGCGGCCCCATCCACATGGTCACCAAGGAAGCGTTCCAGGATCCGCACAAGGAAACCGTCGGCTGGGAAAACTTTCTTGGCATGACGATCAGTCAGGCGATTGTCTGGGCCTCGCAGGACATCGATCCCAAGTACGTCAATCCCGAACTGACGACGTCCGAGCCTTACGTCATGGGTTCCCACGCGACCTGCTCAGGTGCCTGGGCGAGCGGGCCGGAGGATCTTTCCCCGAGCGAATACTACTGGGGCTACAACCGCATGATGACGGTCGAAGGCCTGTTCGGTGCCGGCGACGCGCTCGGCGGCACCGCACACGCGTTTTCGTCGGGCTCGTTCACCGAAGGCCGGCTCGCGGCCAAGGCCGCGGTCAAATATGTTCAGGATCACGCCAAGGACAAGGTCAATGTCTCCGACAAGCAGATCGAGGATCTGCGCAAAGTGATCTATAAACCTCTGGAGACGTATCAGGTCTATCGCAACGAGATCGTCGGCGGGACGGTGTCGCCGCACTACATCCTGCCCCTCCATGGCTTGCAGCGGCTGGAAAAAATCATGGACGAATATGTTGGCGGCATCGGCGTCAACTACATGACCAACGAGCCCTTGTTGAAATACGGGCTCGAGAAGCTGAAAATTCTGCAGGAAGACCTCGAACATACCGGCGCCGAGGACCTGCACCAGCTGCAGCGTGCCTGGGAGCTCAAGCATCGCGTGATCGCTTCGGAATGCGTGACGCAACATACCCTGTTCCGCAAGGAAACGCGCTGGCCGGGTTATTACTATCGCGGCGACCATCTGAAGCTCGATGACGAGAACTGGCATGTTCTGACGCTGTCCCGACGCGACCCCGAGTCGGGCGAATACGAAATGGAGAAAGCGCCTGTCTATCACATCGTGGACTGAACCCGGACCGCAACAACGTCAACGTTATGCGCAATACAGGTCACCACGCGGCTGACGGCAGGTCGAAAGACATGCCGGCGCCGAATCCCGCCTACACCGCCGCGCTACGAGCCGCCTGTCTGAACCTGTCGGTGCAGACGTCCGACCTCGAGCACCTGCTCGACCCGATTCATGCCATGCAGGTTTCCCCGCAGCAGGTTTCGGGTCTTCTGAAACAGTTGTGGGTGCGACTGGAAGCACTACGTGCAAGCCAGGTGGAGGTTTCCGGACCGGCCGCTCAGTATCCTGAACTCTCCCGCATGCTGGAGCAGGCTTTCAGCTGTTTACACGCGGGTGACACGTTCTCGCTAGCCAATGCTTACGCTGGATTCGAGCAGGCCTACCATGCGAGTCTCGAGGTCGGTAGCTCCGCTGAACACCTCGCCTCGATTCGTGCAACTCAAGCGCAAATCGCGGCTGTGCAGCTGGATTACCGACGTGCCGGCAGCCTGTACGCAGAAGCCTCAACCACGCCGGGACTTGGCGAGCCATTGCAATGGCAATATCAGCTTCAACACGCGCTGGCGCTTGAAGATCTGGGCCGTGAATGCATGGACAACGCGGCGCTTGAAGCGGCCATCGGCCTGTACGAAACCGAGTTGCTTGCCTTGGCGCCCCGGGCAAAGCGGCCTGACGACTGGGCTACGACCCAGCACCATCTTGGCAATGCACTCGGCGCGCTCGGCCAGCGCCAGCGTGGGACCTTGATGCTGGACAAGTCGATCCGAGCCTTTGAATGTGCGCTGTCCGTGCGCAGCCGCGAACGGTCGCCGCTGGACTGGGCGGCAACACAGAACAGTCTGGGTAATACGCTTGGCATCCTGGCCCACCGTCGCGCCGATACGGCCATGCTGGGAGAGTCGGTCAAGGCGTTTCAATTGGCGCTCGAAGAACGCAGCCGGGATCGGTCGCCGCACGACTGGGCTGTGACCCAGAACAATCTCGGCGCCGCGCTGCGGGCGCTCGGGCAGCGCAACCAGGATAGAACGCTGTTGAAACAAGCGTCCGAAGCCTACAAAAATGTACTGCAGGTCTGGACCCGCGCGCGCGCGCCGCTGGAATGGGCGGCCACCATGGACAACCTCGGCACGGCACTGCGCATGCTCGGCGAACACCGCAACGGGCCTCGGACCCTGGAGCAGGCCGTTGCTGCTTTCAGAAGTGCACTTGCCGAAAGAACCCGTGCAAGCGTTCCACAGGCATGGGCGATGACGCAGAACAATCTCGGCGCTGCCCTACACAAGCTTGGCGAACGCCAGCACGATGCGCAGCCGCTGGAAGCGGCCATCCATGCTTATGAGAACGCGCTCGAGGAGTGGACGCGTGAACGCGCGCCGATGACCTGGGCGATGACCCTGGCCAATCTGTGCGCAACGCGAAAAGCCCTGGCGCAACTCGTCGGCGATGTTGAAATCGCGCGCAGGGCGCTGACCGATTTCCGCGCCATCGCGGAGGTGTTCCGCGAAGCCAGCCACGCCCATTATTACGAGCTCGTCACCGAACAAGTGGCGTTGACGCAAAAGCTGGAGCAGGCGCTGCTGAATGGCGAGATCGGAAGTGAGAGGCCTGACGTTCCAGTTTCCGGCTGAAAGACCGATGCGTATCAGCGGGCCGAAGTAGATAAAACCTTAGTCGTGTTCTTCCACACCAAATAACACTTGCTTGAGTTGTCTCAACTGATCGCGAAGTTCCGCAGCCTTTTCGAACTCCAGATTTTTCGCTGCTTCCAGCATGTCTTTTTCCAGTTTCTTGACTCTTTTGGTCAGCGTTTTTTCATCCAGCACTTTGTATTCAGCCACAATTTGCGCGGCCTTGAGTTCCTGGCGACTCGCGTCGGCATCGTACACGCCGTCGATAATGTCCTTGATGCGTTTGGTCACACCGCGCGGCGTAATGCCGTGCTCGAGGTTGAATGCGGTTTGCTTGATGCGACGCCGCTCGGTTTCGTCCATCGCCCGTTGCATCGAATTGGTGATTTTGTCAGCATACAAAATCGCCATGCCATTCAAATGCCGTGCTGCGCGGCCAATGGTCTGAATCAGCGCACGTTCGGAGCGCAGGAAACCTTCCTTGTCGGCATCCAGTATCGTAACCAACGACACCTCAGGGATATCCAGCCCCTCGCGCAACAGGTTGATGCCGACCAACACGTCGAACACGCCCAGCCGCAAGTCGCGAATGATCTCGACGCGCTCAACGGTATCGATGTCGGAATGCAGATAGCGCACCTTGATGCCATGTTCGGTGAGGTAGTCGGTCAGGTCTTCCGACATGCGTTTGGTCAGCGTGGTCACCAGCACACGTTCGCCGATGGCGATACGCTTTCGTGCTTCGCTCATCAGGTCATCGACCTGAGTCCCCACCGGCCGCACTTCAATCATCGGGTCGACCAGTCCGGTCGGGCGCACCAGTTGTTCGACCACTTGACCGGCGTGTTCGGCTTCGTATTTTGCGGGCGTCGCAGAGACAAACACGGTCTGCGGCATCAGGCCTTCGAACTCCTCGAACTTGAGGGGGCGGTTGTCGAGTGCCGATGGCATACGGAAACCATAGTCGACCAGGTTTTCCTTGCGCGAACGGTCACCCTTGTACATGCCGCCGACCTGCGTCACGGTGACGTGCGACTCGTCGATAAACATCAGCGCGTCTTTCGCCAGATAGTCGATCAAGGTGGGCGGCGGCTCGCCAGGCTTGCGCCCCGACAGATGCCGCGAGTAGTTTTCGATGCCCTTGCAGAACCCCAGCTCACCCATCATTTCCAGATCGAAGCGGGTGCGCTGCTCCAGCCGCTGTGCTTCAACCAGCTTGCCGTTGGCGTAATACCATTCCAGCCGCTCGCGCAGTTCGATCTTGATCGCCTCAATCGCCCGCAAAATGGTGGCGCGTGGAGTGACGTAATGGCTGGACGGGAATACGGTGAAGCGCGACACCTTGGACAGGATCTGCCCGGTCAGCGGGTCAAACAAATGCAGACTTTCCACCACGTCGTCGAACAGCTCGACGCGAATCGCGGTTTCCGCATGTTCCGCCGGGAAGATGTCGATGACATCACCGCGCACCCGAAACACCCCGCGCTTGAATTCGATGTCGTTGCGGTCGTACTGCATCTGCGTCAGCCGCGTGATGACCTCACGCTGCTCCATCTTCTCGTTCTCGCGCAGCAGCAGGATCATGCTGTGATAGTCGGATGGATCGCCGATACCGTAGATCGCGGACACGGTGCAGACGATGATCGTGTCGCGCCGCTCCAGCAGCGATTTGGTCGCACTCAAGCGCATCTGCTCGATGTGCTCGTTGATGCTGGAATCCTTTTCGATGAACAGGTCACGCGCCGGCACGTAAGCTTCGGGCTGATAGTAGTCGTAGTAAGAAACAAAATACTCGACTGCGTTCTCCGGAAAAAACTCGCGCATCTCCGAATACAACTGCGCCGCCAGCGTTTTGTTGGGCGCCATCACCAGCGCCGGTCGCCCCGTCCGCGCAATCACGTTGGCCATGGTGTAGGTTTTGCCCGAACCGGTCACCCCCAGCAGGGTCTGGTACGCCAACCCATCCTCGATGCCCTCGATGAGTTGGGCAATGGCGGTCGGCTGATCGCCAGCAGGCTGAAAAGGCTGGAACAAACGGAACGGGCTATTGGGGAAGGTGACGAACACAGGTAAAATCGCGCAACTTTAACCCGTCGATAGTAGCACCCTCGCTTTGTGGGTGCATGCAAGGAAACACTGTGGAACTCTCCCGCCGCGTACAGGCCATCAAGCCTTCCCCCACTTTGGCTGTCACCGCCCGTGCCGCCACGCTCAAGGCGACCGGCCGCGACATCATCGGCCTCGGCGCCGGTGAGCCTGATTTCGACACGCCGCAGCACATCAAGGATGCGGCGATAGCCGCAATCAACGCGGGCTTTACCAAATACACCGCGGTAGACGGCACCCCCAGCCTGAAAGCGGCGGTCATCGCCAAATTCAAACGCGACAACGGCTTCGACTACACGCCCAAACAGATTCTGGTCTCGTGCGGCGGCAAGCAGAGTTTCTTCAACCTGGTTCAGGCGGTCATCAACCCGGACGACGAAGTCATCATTCCCGCGCCTTACTGGGTGTCGTATCCCGATATCGTGATTCTGGCTGATGGCAAACCGGTCATCGTCGAAGCGGGTATCGATCAAGGCTTCAAGATCACCCCGGCGCAACTGGAAGCGGCGATCACCCCAAAGACCAAGCTATTCGTCATCAATAGCCCGTCCAACCCCACCGGCGCGGTCTATACCCGTGACGAACTGGCTGCGCTCGGCGCGGTGCTGCGCAAGCATCCGCAGGTGCTGATTGCTTCTGACGACATGTACGAACACATCCGTCTGGATGATGTGCCCTTCGTCAACATCCTCAATGTGTGTCCCGACCTGTACGACCGCACGCTGGTGCTGAACGGCGTCTCCAAAGCCTATTCGATGACTGGTTGGCGTATCGGCTACGCGGCCGGGCCAGAAGCCATCCTGCGCGCCATGACCAACGTGCAATCGCAGTCCACGTCCAACCCCACCTCAATTTCGCAGTTCGCCGCCGAAGCGGCGCTCAACGGCGATCAGGGTTGCATCACACCGATGCTCGACGCCTTCAAGGCACGCCACCGCTATATCGTTGACGCCCTCAATGGCATCCCCGGCTTCAAATGCGTGGACAGTGGCGGTGCTTTCTACGCCTTCCCTGACGTACGCCCCGCAATCATGAATCTACTGGCGCGCGACATCATCGAGGCGCCCACCGATATTGCGTTCTCCGAATACCTGCTGGAAAGCGCCGACGTCGCCGTGGTCCCGGGTTCTGCATTTGGAGCAGAAGGCTACATCCGGCTGACGTTCGCCACCTCGCAGGCCAATCTGGAAAAAGCGATTGCCCGCATCGCCGCTGCGCTGGCCTAGCCTCCCGGCCATGGCGCAGGTAGGCTAGCGTCATGTTCCAAAAACTCTCCGCCCTGCCCCCCACGCGTGGCACCCTAAGCTGGCTGATTCAGCTTGCCTACACCACCGTTCGCCTGTTTGGTCAGAACGGTCTGAAAAACCATGCCGCGGCAACGGCGTTTTATTTCCTGCTGTCCGCCACCCCGCTTTTGCTGCTGCTGAGTTATGCCCTGCAACTGCTGGGCCACATCGCCGAGAACTCGGTTCCTGCCACCATTCTGATGGCTGCGCTTTACAACCAGATGCAACTGGAAAGTCTCACTGAACTCGGATTCATTCCGCGCCAGGCCCAACTGGCCGCAGGGGGGGTGGGCTTCGCCACGCTGGTGTTGTCATCACGTGGATTGGTTAATGCCGTGCAAGGTGCATTTCGCATCATTTTCCCAGACCAGAGCAAGCGCAACATGGTGGTCTCATGGGTGTTGCCCCTCATCATCTTGCCGGTCATGTTTTTGCTGATGGGGGTGGCGGCGTTGGCGCAGGTAGCACTGACTTTTCTAGGCCAAAACGACTTCATCGGCGCGGGTAACGCCCAGGTATTACAAGTGCTGAACACCCTGTTTGGCTTTGCCATGGTATGGGCGCTAGTGTTTGCCGCCTATTGGCAATTACCGCGACAGCATCCGCGCGCGCGCGATGCCGCCGCTTTCTCCTTCGGCGCCGTCCTCAGCCTGGCATTGCTCATTACGATTTTTGGCGCATTCTTCAAATTAGAGAATTACCTGAGCCTCTACGGCGCGCTTGGCGGCGTGGTGTTCGTGCTGATTGGTGCCTATTTCGCTTTCTGGCTGCTATATATCTGGGCACAAGCCCTCTTTGCCTACGGCAAGGTCGACATCGCCGCACTGGAAAAACTGTTTCTCGGCGGTAGCGGAGAAGGTGCCAGCAAACTCGAAGCTTACGTATTCAGCGACAACAATCGCCTGCTGGAAAAATATGGTGAAGTTCATCCTCCCGGCTACACCCTCATTGAAGAAGGTGACGACTCCCGGGTCGCCTATTTTCTTTATGCTGGCCGTGCACTGGTCTATAAAAACACCGAATCGGGTCGCCGTCATCTGGGCGAACTCAATGAAGGTCAGTTATTTGGCGAAATGGCTTATCTACTGAATGAAAAGCGAACCGCCTCAGTCGTGGCCGACACCGAACTCACCGTGCTGGTGTTGCCCCCCCACATCATGGAAGAATTGATGCGCCACTCCGCGCCTCTGTCGCGCCGCATCATCGACACGCTATGCCATCGACTGGAGCGGATGAATCTAGAGCCACACTGATCGACTTGCCTGACGCAGGCACGTAAGCGAAGCGGCAACACTGTGCTCGGCAATTCACCCCGTGCATCCAAACTTCTATTAAACCCCAACTCTTTGGGTGAAATTAGTGGCGAATACTTGACCTAAACACGCGTCGACACTAGAATGCGCGCTCTCCTATTCCTCGATAGCTCAGTTGGTAGAGCGACGGACTGTTAATCCGCAGGTCCCTGGTTCGAGCCCAGGTCGAGGAGCCAGACAAAGCAAGCACTCAGGCC
>Ga0180009_10007866_pt1 | contig 10751 bp, 10 predicted proteins | sample OS_PC_MetaG_FD_123537 | JGI IMG/M metagenome (GOLD analysis project Ga0180009, IMG submission 123537) | Groundwater microbial communities from the Aspo Hard Rock Laboratory (HRL) deep subsurface site, Sweden - OS_PC_MetaG | ecosystem: Environmental > Aquatic > Deep subsurface > Groundwater... | reverse complement strand
GCCCGGATAGTACATACCGCCGTAGAACATGCCTGGGCTTGTCTGTGCTGTTGTATTCGTGTAAACAAAAATCTCGCCCCCCTGGCCGTCATTCAAGACTTGGCTTGGTGGTCCATTTTGAGCAATCAAACTATTTTTATCGACACCCAGCCATGAATCCATAGCCTGTTTGATCTGTTCCTGAGTTGGTCCACATGAAACTGTTACAAAGCAAAGGATTGTTGCTACCATAGCCAACGCGACAACTGTTCGCATTATGATACTGCCTCCTGTTTTATATTTCAGAATATTAAAACACATATGTCGGTTTTATGCAAATTAAGTAAAACCCTGCAAGTGGTTGCGGATAGGTTGCGGATTCGTGTTCAAAAGCAACCTTTTTTAAATACTGTGTGTCAATAATATCAATTAGTTACAGATATTCCGCTACCTGCAAAACCGTTATTCACCGGTTCGAATCCGGTTGCCGCCTCCAAAAGCGTTCAAAGGGCCGGCCCACAGGGTCGGCCCTTTTATTTTTGCCGGATGCGGATGGGTGGCGGGTGGGGGGAAGGATGCATGAATTCGTCAGATACTGCTCCTGGATAATAAATGGAAGTCTGACCATGAATCTCGAACGGCTTCTCTCTCACTTTGACGCCCATATTACTTTCCTTGATAGAGTAAAGTATTTAGAATTTGGGAGGATTCAATTAATATCCCGATTTTGTTGGCTTCTATAGTGAAAATATATAGTTCGCCCTCCTGGGATAAAAACCAATTAGAAATCTTATCAGGGACGCGATGACTTGATACAAAAAATACCCATCCAAGTGCACCGATAATAAATCTTTGTACTTTGTGACTCATTATGTGACTAGCGCCATCAGCCCTTATTATTTCATCAAAGGGCACTCCACCGTTTTGTATCATGTACATAAGGCAGCCATACTGGTTAAATGCCCCAGGATCATTATTAAGCAACATTTCCCTAATAATATTTTCATGCTTTTTTCTTAGATTTACCGACCTGAATCCTTCCCGGTTTGTTATCGACGACCTCCATAACAGTGAAAGTTGGAACAGCTTGAATTTATTGTAATCAATACCGGTTAATTTGTAAGTATTGGGGAATACCTCATCCAATGCAGTTGAAGGCAGCCCACTGAAAATAACCTGACTTGCATATGTTTCCCAGGAACCAATGACTTTATTGTCACAATCTTTACATAGCAGAGGCTCTTTAATACCTCCTTGACCGGATTTAATACTCGGGTCAGGACCAGCGTGTACTATGTGATATCTAAACGGCTGCCCCTTATCATCAGTCATTTCTCTAAAAAAGAAACGCGGGATGATATGAGAATTGACCAATGGTTCATTTCTCCCACAAAGCCTACAAGAAGCTATCTTATCGGATTTTCCCAAGGTTGCCTCCACCCACAGTTCTAAATTGCTTGCCACACCTCATAATTCAAGGCCAGCCTTTCCCAAATGGTAACTGCCCCTCTTGGTTCAAATTATACCTTTCCAGATAGCTCCGAGCCCTGTTAGATTCTTTCCTGCAGCATGCCATATTGGAACACCAAGCGGTAGTTATATTACACCAGCCGTCGCCCTATCCCTGGATTATAGCCACAACAACAATGGGTGGTCTGCGCTGGGATGCACCGCCGAAAATATCTCGCAGCGCTTCGACCCGCACCTCATCCATGATTCCGTATGTGAATGCATCCGGTACCCGGAACACGGCTGCCATCACCTGTTCCATACCCGTGATGACCATGATTCACCCTGTATCTCGACCATGATGGGATGTACAGGAAAGGACACGGGCTGTTCAGAATAAATCCACCGAAAATACCCGCTTATTCCTCGATATTCCAGATAAAATAGTCCCTTTGAACCAAGAACCCATCCGCCCCGTCCATCATGGTCATGACCGGTACGCCCCGGTCAGTGTGTAATCGGGTCCCTATCTGGCTGGTGAAGGGGGCGACCTTTATAAATCTATAGCCCCTCTCTCAGAAAGGAGGTAATGCCCGTCAAATAAGGATTTCCCACCCACCTCATCCATCCCGCCTTTGACAGCGCGCATATTTGGACACCGGTGGCAAATCCAAGAGAATCTCCCTGGCCGACTTCAAGAACGAATACATCCAAAGCCGGGGCGACCTGACCCCGGCCACCCCGAGATTCGGTTCCCCGGCCCTCAGGAGTCTCATGGACGTTGGGAGGGAATACCGCCGTCAAGGCCGTCACCGGACGAAAGATGGAGCAGTTCACGTCGGCCTGTCGTGAACGGGGCATGAAATCGCACTCCATCAAATGCTGTCTCCGGCGCCTCCTGACCGCCTTCGATACATCACTGGAATGGGGCTGGATCGACAAGCCGCTCGAAATCAAACGAGCCGAGACGCCCCAGAAACCACCCCGCATCATCTCCCCTGAGGAAATATAGGCAATAGCAGACCGTGCAGTCGTCTCCATGTTCGAGCACATCCGCCGGAAGGGGCTGGACGAGTTCCCGGAAATCATCCGCCAGGCCGTGGGCGAGTCCGAGCGGAGCCAGGGGCGGCCGGCGATCATCAGGACCGCCCGCATGCCGGCTGCCGGGCCTCCAACACCGCCCGGGACCCGGACCCGGGCCGTCGAACGGTGTTGAAAGCGATTAGGGTTTTCCTGCGTGTCGCTGCGCTGCAATCAGGCGGCAACGGGTCCCATTATGATGTCCGCCAGCTTGGCGCGGTGGTACCCGGCGTCGCCGTACAGCACTTGATTGTGCAACTGGCGTTTGAAATAGAGATGCACAAAGCATTCCCAGGTAAAGCCCATGCCCCCGTGGTACTGCACCGAGCGTCCCGAGCAGTGCTCGGCCATGTCGCTGGCCGAAGCCTTGGCCATGTGCGCGTAAAGCAGGGCTGATTCCGGTTCGTGATCGATGGCGCAGGCCGCGTTGAACATGTTGGACCGGGCCGTGTCGATCATCAGCATCATGTTGACGATGGGGTGTTTGACGGCCTGGAAAAAGCCGATGGGCCGGCCGAACTGCACCCGCTCCTTGGCGTAGTTCACGGTGGTCTGAAGCTGCCATTCCGCCGCGCCGCACATGTCGGCCGCGACCATGGTCAGGATGGCCGGCAGGGCGGCCCGCAGGGCCGCGTCGCCCCGGCCGGGCCCGGCGGCCGTCCCGGCCGCCTCCACGACGACCCCCTCGAACTTCACGCGGGCCTGGTCCCGGGTCAGGTCCACGATCGAGTCGGGGACCACGGTCACGCCCGGGGCGTCCGAAGGGACGATGTACAGACCGATGCCGGCCTCGGAAGCCGCGCTGACCAGGAAGAACTCCGCCTTGCCCGCGTCCTGGACGAACCAGGCCGCGCCCTCCAGGGTCGTGGTCTCGCCCGACACCGCGGCCTTGACGTCCGTGGCCTTGAAATCCCAGGACCCCTTTCGGTTGGTGATGGCCAGGGCGGCCGGCCGGCCCTCGGCGATCTCGCCCAAGGCCGTGTCGGCCGCTTCCGTGGCGCAGGCCTTCAGGACATAGGTGGTGTTGACGGTGGCTATCAGGGGCGAGGGCATGGCCGCGCGGCCCGCCTCTTCGATCAGGGTGGCCATGGCCACCGCGCTCAAGCCGATGCCGCCGGCCTCCTCGGGGACCGCCAACGCGGTCCAGCCCAGTTCCACCATCTTGTTCCAGGCCTCGCGGTCCCACAGGCTTTCGGGCGGCCTGTGGGGGTCCGGGTCCTGCCCCACCAGGTTCATGAGTTTCAACTCATCGTTGTGGGCCTTGAAGAATTTCTGAACCTCGCCGCGCAGGATTCGTTCTTCTTCGCCGTATCCGTAATTCAGCGGTTGTGCCACAGCTCGCCTCTCTTTACTTTGACTTGGGCATGCCCAAAACGCGTTCGCCCAAAATGTTGCGCAGGACTTCGCTCGTGCCCGCGGCAATGGTCATGCCGTAGGAATTCAGGTAGGCCAAAGGCCATTGGCCCCCCTGGGGCGCGTTTTCATCGGCCACGAAAAGCGTGCCGCTGGGGCCCAGGATGTCCAGCGACAAGGCCGCGATGTCCTGGTAGAGTTCCGTGAACACCAGTTTGGCGGCCTGAGGGATGCGAAGGGGATGGTCGGTCAGGCCCTTGACCCGGGTCCGGCGCAGGGATTGCAGCAAGCCCGACTGCCGGACCACCAGCTCCATGATCCGGTCCCGGACGACCGGATCGTCCGCCGCGGTCCTGCCGTTCCTTTCCGAGTTCCTGGCCAGGTCGATCAATGACATGGCGTTGCGCGTCAGGTCCCCTTCGGAGGCCCGGCCGGCCGCCGCCGGCGTCACCAGCGGACCGGCGCCCCGCTCGTGCAGCAGCGTGGTCATGGCCACCTGCCAGCCCTTGCCCACGTCATCCAGCCGGTACCGGTCCGAAACGACCAGGTCGTTGAAAAAGACTTCATTGAAACCGGCCTCGCCCGTGATTTTGATCAAAGGCCGGACATCCACGGTCCGGCCCAGCTCCTCCTTGATCGGCACCACGAAATAGGTCAGCCCCGAGTACTTGTCGGCCCGGTCGTGGCGGGCCAGCAGAATCATCCACGAGGCGAAGGTCGCCAGGGACGTCCAGATCTTCTGGCCGTTGATCACCCAGTTGTCTCCATCCCTTATCGCGGAGGTCTGCGCGCCGGCCAGGTCCGACCCGGCGTTCGGCTCGCTGAAACCCTGGCACCAGATTTCCTCGCCCGACAGGATTTTGGGGATGAAACGCTTCTTCAGCTCTTCGGAACCATGAAAGAAAATCGTCGGGGCGGCCATGCCCAGGGCGATCACGTTGGGAAAATACGGCGCGCCCGCGCGCTGCATTTCTTCGTTGGCGATGCGCTGGCAGTCCTTGCGGCCCCCGCCGCCGTACTCCTTGGGATAGTCGCATCCGACCAGCCCCGCCTCGTACGCGGATTTTTGCCAGCCCCGCAGATAGGCCATCTGCTCCTCGGTCGTGATTTCAATCGGCGACTGGGGCAGTTGAACCGGCGGCGGTCCCGGCGCGTTCTTGGAAAGCCACTCGCGGCAATAAGCCCGAAACTCATCCTGTTCGGGCGTGTCCTTTCTTTCTTCGTCACTCATAACGGATCTCCTCCCGCATGATGGTCTTAAACCTGAATGAGGCGTCGCTCGATGTGACGTCCCCGTTCCCGAACCGTCCGGCCCGATCGCCGGCCCCGGCCCGGGTTCGAAGATCGGCGGCCCTTGCAAACCGGGCGCTTTCATCTCATCGAAAACCGGAATAATATCCCGTTGGCCGGCATGGTAGTTCCCTGCGTCCCCCTCTGTCAAGTTAGGAGTTTGGGAGGTGTAATCCTTCAGTGAATCGGGTCAAAAAGTGTTCCCGCCGCCCGCGCGGCCTTTGGGCGAAGGACGACTCTGCCGCCGAGTCCCTTAATTTATATGGAAAAGGCGGCAGCCGGAGTCCTGAGGCTAAAGGCCGCGACAGGGCGGTCCTACGATGCCGCCAACCACTGAAGAATTACGGGGAGGTTGTTTACGAATTGGGCAAACACAAGCCGGGTGGACATCCATGATACCGGGATAAATTGGCTGTTTACCGGTCTATTGCCGCGACCCGCGCCCCGCGGACCCGCCTCCGGCGCCCCGATAAAGCCCGAATGCCCTGTCTTTTTTTGCCGTCCGTCACCCGCGCCCAGGGTTTGGCAAGCTTTGGAATCGGTGGTAGAATCGATTTCAGATCAACCGACGGCGAGGATCGAGCATGGGACATCTGGTCGGCAAGGACGTTTACACCGAGCTTGGGAAAACCATTGACCGGGCCGACACGCGCGCCCCGTACAACCCGGTCCTGGCCGGGATTCTCAAGGAACTGTATTCTCCGCAGGAGGCCGAACTGGTGGCCCGCATGCCCCTGGCCCCGGCCACGTTCGAGACCGTGCGCCGGACCACGGGGTATGACCGGGCGACCCTGGAACGCATGCTGGCCGGCCTGTGCGAAAAGGGCCTGGTCATGGACCTGTGGATCGAAGGCGACTTTCGTTACATGATTTCGCCCTTCATGATCGGGGTTTACGAGTTCACCATGATGCGGACCGGCCCGGACGTGGACTCGAAAACCCTGGCCGGCATGTTTCGGGAATACCTGGAAGGCGACGACGCCTTTTTCAAGGCCAACTGCGACGACGGCCAGCAGGTGGCCTTTTTGAGGGCCCTGCCCCACGAGGAAGCGCTCGCGCCCCGGGCCTACACCGAGGTCCTGGACCACGAAAAGGCGCGGGTCCTGGTGGAATCGGCCGACCTGACCGCAATCGGGCTCTGCTCCTGCCGCCACGAAAAGGTCCACACCGGCCGGAAGGAGTGCGACGCGCCCCTGGAAATATGCGCCTCCTTCGGCCCGGCCGCGGACTATCTGATCCGCAACGGCATGGCCCGCCGGGTTCCCAAGGGGGTCATCCTGGACAACCTGGACCGGGCCCGGGAACTGGGCCTGGTCCTGGAAACCGACAATGTCCGGCGTAACACGCGCTTCCTGTGCTTCTGCTGCGGCTGCTGCTGCAACATGCTCCTGGGCCTGACCCGGTACGGGTATCCCAATTTCGTCATGACCTCGAACTTCATGGCCCGGGTGGACGAGAAGACGTGCAGCGGCTGCGGCAAATGCGCGGCGGCCTGCCCGATCCAGGCCATCGAGACGGCCCCGGCCGCCGGGACCGGAACCGGCCGAACCGTTCGGCCCGTGGTCGACGAATCCATCTGCCTGGGCTGCGGGGTCTGCGGACTGTCCTGCCCCACGGGGGCCTTGCGCCTCCATTCCCGCCCCCAACGCGTCCTGCTGCCGGAAACGACCTTCCACCGGGTCGTGTTGCAGGCCCTGGAACGGGACAACCTGCAAAACTTCCTTTTCGACAACCCCCACAGCCGAACCCACGCCTTTGCCCGGGGCCTGGCCGGTTCCTTTCTCAAACTGGGCCCGGTCAAAAAAGCCCTGATGAGCGAGGCTCTGCGGTCGCGATTCCTGTCCGCCGTGGAGGCCGGAGTGACCCTGCTGGGCAAGGGCTGGGCCAGGAAGGTCTGATGCCAATTGTGTGTCAAAGGCACAAAAACCCGTCTTTTCCGGGAGCGAAGCGATGATTAGGCCCTCATAGAACAGCCGTCCGATGTCACAACGGCGCCCAGCGCCCAAACCGGATAAGCCCTTCAAGGTCACGATGGCCGACAGGACGTCAAGGTGACCTGCTCAAACTCAAATTCTGTCAGGTCAGACACTTCAAACCCGGGCGGTCTATCTTCATCCGGGAGGGCAAGACCGGCATCCTGGTGCTGAAACGGTCTATCTATAACATGTCAGGCGAAATGACAACGCGAAAAGGCGGGACGGGGCGGGATTTTCCGGGACATAATGGGATGTTAGACAGGATCGTGCCGAAAATGTCAATATGGCATGAAACGGTCCGGACGGCCGGTTTCCGTCAAGCGAAATGGCACAGATCAGGACTTTAAAAACCGCGGCGAGCGCCGCATCACCCGAGAAAGGAGTCCCTGGCAATGGCTGAAGAGGTGCACATTGAAGACTTTATCAAGACCGAGAAGCAAAAAGCATTCGATCACGATTTTTTCAAGGGCGCGGAGTCGTACGAGAAATGGGAGGATGTGGACATGGACGCCATGTACGACGGCCGCAAGACCTTTGAAGTGAAAGTGGAGGACATCCGGGCCTTTTCCGAAGGGATTCTGGATGACAATCCGCTTTTCAACGACGAGGCAGCTGCCAAGGACGGCCCCTTCGGCGGCCTGATCGCCCATCCCATCTTCATTACGCCCATCGCTTTCTGGTTGACGGAGGAGGGGCCCGGGAATTGGATACGCACCCCCGGGGCTATCAATCCAGGGCAGATAATCGAGTATTACGAACAGATCCGCCCGGGTGACGTCATCCACGGCAAAACCGGTTTTTACGACAAGTGGCTCAAGCGCGGCAAGCGTTACCTGACCTACGTGACCGAGTATTACAGACAGGATGACGTGATGGTGGCCAAGGGCTGGGGCACGCTGATTCTGCCAACCTCCACCGGAGAGGACACCCACAAGTTCTAACCCGCATGATTCGAGCAAAAGGAGGCAAGACCGCCATGACGAGCGTAACGTTCGACAGCGTGATTTTAGATATGAAACTTCCGGACGTGGTCCGCAAAGTGGACCAGCGCGTGATTACCCAAAACGCAGTCGCGTCCCTGGATTACAATCCCATCCACGTCAATCCCAAGTGGGCCAAAGAGGTCAACCTGCTGGGCAAGGGCACGACCATCGCCCATGGTATGTGTACCTTTGCATTCATGACCTCGGTCGTGACTGACTGGTGCTACGCCGGCGGCGGATTCATAACCCGCCTGGAAAGCAAGTTCATCCATCCCGTCCGGCCGGGCGACACCATCACCTGTTCGGGTGTAGTCAGCGAGATACATCCCCGGAAAAAAGGGCAGAGTTTCGTGGTGATCGAGTTGGGGGCTGAGAATCAAACCGGAACCAAGGTGGCCGTGGCCAAAGCCCGGGTGCGGCTTCCCGAATAAATTTCCCGGACCCGCTATACTCAGGCTCCCCGAAGCCCGGCTACGGGGAGCCTGGCACAGAACGGTGTTCCTCTCCCGCTATCCAGACCCTCAAGTTGATTCCGGGATGTTCTGTGGGGAATAGTGTGAGGAACAGAAACTTGGCCAAAAAAAAGGACCTGCCCCGATCGGGAGGTCCTTGTTTTTCTTTTTGGTGGAGATGAGGGGGCTCGAACCCCTGACCTCCGGCATGCGAGGGCGATGACCGCGAAAAATCGCCATCCCAAAAACCCCAGCAGAATCGCAGATTTCCCCATCTATACAACCACTTACCCGGATCAGTCGAAAACACTGGAAGACACCAGAAGCATGGCTGGACACAACGAGTTGTGTCCGCTTTGGCGGTCTCCATCGACCGGGCTCCGTCTACCGTTTAGGAATCTGATTATTTTTTTCGGGCATTCGGTCTGGAGAGGAAGTCTCACGGGGAGGCTCTGCGAGACTCTATCACGCTTGGAGTCGCAGCTTCATTTCTTCGAGGAAGGCTGCCAGGGCTGGCAGGTCATTCTGGATAATGAACCAAACGATGTCCAGGTCCACACCGAAATACTCGTGAACGACACGGTTCCTCAAGCCGATGATCTTGGACCACTCGATTCCAGGGAACTGATTTCGGACTTCGACCGGCAAACGGGCGGCCGCTTCACCGATGATTTCCAGATTGCGCACCACCGCGTCAGACGTCTTGTCGTCATCCAGAAACTGCCGGGAATCGAGCCCTCTGACATATCTCTCGATTTTTGACGCAGCTTCCAGGATGTCCTCGACCAGAAGACGTGGAGACCGCTTAGACATAAATCAGCTCCGGCCTGATGGATTCCATGAGCTTCGGCTTTACGGCCCGGTGTGACACCAGATCAACGGGCAGCCCCAGCAGTTCCTCAAGGCGTTCCGCCAGGACCACGAAGTCAAGACCTATGGACGGGTCCACCTCAACCAGGACGTCCACGTCGCTATCCGGATGGTTGTCGCCGCGAGCCCAGGAACCGAACAGCGCCAGGCGTTTGACCTTGTATGGACCCGCCAGCGCCTCCTTGCCCACGGCCAGCTTGTCCAGTATGTCCTTTCGAGTCTCCATGGCTCACTTTCCCTGCGGCAAAACGAATCGAAGGGCATTGCGCCATTCGAGTCCATGCCATCATCCTTATGCACGGTAGTATACACGGTTTCCTTTTATGACTCCAGAGCCGTTCTGATAAGCGCCGGCACTGATGTCATGATTCCAGCACCCTTCTCCCCTCTTTCCATTCGGTCAATTTTGTCCGACAATCAATCTGTATAAGGAGTATGCCATGAAGCGGACATTCAGGTACCCGGTGACTATGACCCATGATTCGATGAGACGGTATAAGTCACCTTCAAGTGATCCTCTCAGTTCATCTACCGATACGTTAGAATAGACTATTCTACTTGTTGCTCATCAGGTTCTGCAGCCCATAGATTCTTTGCGAAGTCATGACTGAGAGCGGCTCTACTGTTAAATGCAGCATAGGATCCTTGGATTGCTTCCGCATATGGGGAACGAATACGACCGATTCGTACAAGAGGAAAGGAATAGCATGAGTCATTTAGATTACCCTGTAAGTTGTTTTCATTGTCAAAATACGATAAGGGACCCATAGCACTCTGATTATCACCATTGCCGAGCCGTTGTGCCATTTCTTTAAAACGTTTTTGCCACCCGGGTAACAGTTGTACGGGGGCTTCCTGCCCTATTTTCCATAATACCCGACCATCGTTGTTGTAGACAGCGATGTCAAGAATTCGTAGATTGACTGAGAAAGCCTTCCTAAAGTCAACAGTCCAAGGTTCTCCGTGACTACCCATACCTTCAATTAGAAATAATCTTTCGCTTTTAGCATCACCAGGAATCCCATCAAATAGAAATACGAATTCGGCTTCATCACGTCGGCGCCTGCCGAAATCTTTCTTTGTCCTATCCCCTCGTACCTCGAGGTCACAAGGCTGCCCAAGCAGTGTAGGCTTACAGAATAAAGGGGTTTGAAAGGGGCCTTTATTTTCGGAATACGTTAGACGAGGCAGTTGATATTTCAGATTATCCGGGCCTTGTGTTATAAGGGTCGGGACTGAATAAAAATGGGGCGACAGCTTGGCCGAGCTGCCGCCCCGAATCATTACCGGGGCATTGCAGCCCCTCACACAGTGAAGAG
>Ga0180009_10007865_pt1 | contig 10753 bp, 9 predicted proteins | sample OS_PC_MetaG_FD_123537 | JGI IMG/M metagenome (GOLD analysis project Ga0180009, IMG submission 123537) | Groundwater microbial communities from the Aspo Hard Rock Laboratory (HRL) deep subsurface site, Sweden - OS_PC_MetaG | ecosystem: Environmental > Aquatic > Deep subsurface > Groundwater... | reverse complement strand
TCAGAAAACTCAGAGCGTCGGAACGTCAGTGTGTCAGAGCATCAGAATGTCAGAGACGCCAGTGTTCCGGAGTTCCGGATTCTCTGACGTTCTGGTTCTCTGGTTATCTGACGCACTGGCTCACTGAGTTTTCCGAGTTTTCCGGTCGACCGAGTTATTCTGAGTTATTCTGAAAAATAGGCCTCCAAAATCTTTCTCACCACCGGCGCCGCATCATCACTCCCCTCTCCCCCTTCTTCCAAAAAGACCGTGACAGCAATTTCTGGCTCGTCAAAAGGCGCAAAACAGGTAAACCAGGCGTGGGTTTCGTCCCCCTCGCCTATCTCCGAAGTTCCCGTCTTTCCCGCTACCGGCAATTTAAAATCATAGACGGGATAAGCCGTCCCTCCCGGCGAAGCGGCGGCCCTCATCCCCTGCCGCACCCAATCCAAAGTTTCCGCCGAAGCAATCTCCGAACGCAAAACTTCGGGCGCTGCATCTCTTAGCAAAAAGGGTTTATAAAGCGTTCCCCCATTGGCAATTGCCGCCACCAAGTTGTTAAGCTGCAGGGGTGTGACCAACATATCCCCCTGACCGATGCTTATATGGTAGGTGTTGCCAATGTACCACGGCTCGCCGCGGGCCTCCAGTTTCCATGCCTCGTTCGGAACCAGACCGGAATTTTCGCTGGTCAAGTCAACCGAAGTCGCCTCCCCCAAACCAAAACGGCGGGACCATTCGGCCAACTTTTCGACCCCCACCCCTCGCTGACTTCCGTACCCCCCACCCACCGTATAAAAATAAATATCCGATGATTTGGCAATCGCCTCTATTAGACTAACAGGACCCAAACCCTCCAGCGCCCACCCCCTAAAAACAAAGCTACCAACCGAAATACTCCCCTTGTCATCAATCACCGTATAAGGAGTGATAACTCCTTCCTCCAAAGCAGCCGTCGCGGTAACCATTTTAAAAGTTGAGCCTGGAGGAAAGGCGCCGGAGATAGCCCGGTTGAACATCGGCCGTCGAGGGTCAGAAAGAAGGGCCTGATACTCCGTCTCGCTGATTCCGGTTGAAAAGAGCCCGGGGTCAAAAGACGGCAAACTAACAAGAGCCAAAATCTCTCCGGTGTCCACTTTCTGAACCACCGCCGCCCCGCCCCGCGCCTCGGATTTGTCAACCCCTTCGGACAAAGCTTCAAAAACGACCTTTTGCAGTCCAGCGTCAACCGTCAAGGTAATGCTATCCCCCGGAACAGAAGGCTTCTCCGAAAGCGCTCGGAACCGATGGCCAAAAGCGTCAACCTCAATCAGCCGCTCACCGACTTTCCCTTTTAAAACCGGCTCGTTTAAAAGTTCCAAATTTGACTTGCCCACCTTGTCCCCGCCGCGAACGGCTAAATCTGCCAACCGCGCCAGATCATCTTTCGAGGCCTCACTGACAAAGCCCAAGATGTGGGCGAACACCTCACCGTCGACGTAGTCGCGCACCGGCTCGACCTCGGTGGAAACGCCGGGGAAAAGGTTGGCATTGGCCTCAATCTTCAAAGCGGTATCACGGTCAACCCCACCTTTGATGGTTACTGAAGTTTCGTCCCCTTTTTCAGCTTCTTTAATTTTTTCCAAGATCTCCTCTTCGCTTAGTAAGAGGGCACCCGCCAAATTGGATACTGGATATTGGATACTAGATATTGGGTCGCTAAGATTCAAAACAACATTAAACCCCGGCCGATTGCGGGCCAAAACCTCGCCGTTTCTATCCAAAATCACCCCTCTCTCGGGCCTAACCACCTGGGACAAAACTCGATTAACATTGCTTAACAAAAGATTTTCGCGACCGTGGGCAATTTGAAGGGTATAGAGTTTACCGGTTAAAACACCAATGGCAAAAAGAGTAGCCAGCCAAAACGGAAGCAGCCGCCATCCACCAGAGGCGGATTCCCCGGGCGGAGGAGCTTCATTCGGTGATTGGTTTGACCTACCAGACGGCAAAAAAGCATCCCTCCAATCCTTAGGAGGACCCAAAGAGGCCCTGCGCCTCCTAGAAACGGCTAGATTGTCAACAAAGGTGTCGTTAAAGTTCATAATGTTCAGAACAACTCAGAAAACTCAGTGAATCAGTACGTCAGAAAACCGGAGAATCAGAGAACCGGAACTCCGGAACACTGGCGTCTCTGACACTCTGACGCTCTGATACACTGACGTTCCGACGCACCGAGTTATTCTGAGTTTTCCGAAACCGTTCCTACACCCCTACTTGTATCTCCCTCCTCCCAAACACATTCTTTAAAACATACCTTAAAACCGGGTAGACCACCGCCATCACGCAGACATCCAAAACTCCACCCTTACAAAGCGCGGCCGGGTTGAGGGTTGGAAAAACTTGGGTGATTCTGAAGATAATCGAGGCCACAAATGTTGTTAAAAGAAGGACCAGAGGCTGACCCTCGGCAAACCGCCGCACCAAGCTAGCCGCCCCGCCTATCAGAATAAAAACCAAACTACTGAAACCGAAGGGGCTACCCATCAAGAGATCAAGAAGAATCCCCCCAAAAAAGCCCGCGTAGTAGGCTTCTTTTGGAAAATCAAGAAAGTGCAAAACCAAAAGACCCACTAGCACCAGACTCGGTTGAGCGCCAAAAATAAGAAAAGACGGCGCAATTGAGCACTCAAAAAAAGCGGCTAAAATCAAAAACAAGAGACCGAAAACGTATTTCATAGCACCACAAATACCTCCTCCAAAGAATCAAAATCGACCATTAAACGCAATTCGGCCCCCTTAAAGACCCCCGCCTCTTGGCCGAAAACCCTCTTAACTGTGCCTAAAACAAGACCCTTCTCAAACTTACCGTCTTCGCCGGAAGTAATAATCGTATCTTCGACGACCAGATTCTCCGTCGGTAAAACCTTTTGCAAAAACGCCGTCGTTCCGTATTGGCCGCTAACCAAACCACGGGCGCGGTCCGGCGAATCTTGATCCAAAGCGGCGGCCACAAATTGCGAATCAGTCAAAAGCCGCACCCTCGCTCTTTGGGGCTCAACTAAAAAAACCTCCCCCAAGAGAAAGTTTTTGAAAATAACCGCCGCTCCCTCGCGCAAACCCGCATCTGAACCCCTATCAATCGTCACGGTTGCTTCCCCACCCCGCGCCGAGCGGCCAACGATTTTAGCTAAAACGAGGTTCCGCTCACCAGACAGCGCCTCAACCCCCACCTGCTCCCTCAACAACCTGTTTTCTTCTTTCAACTCTTTGTGGCTTGCCAAAATAGACTCCAGTTCCAAAAGCCGCTCATGGAACTCCAGATTTTCCACCCGCAGGCGACGGAGGTTCAAAACAAAATCAAGCTCCCTCTTTAAATTTTGTGATAATCGGTAAGCGCTGTATTGGATTGGATTGGACACCCGGGCCGACGCCTTACGAATAGGAGTTATCAAGGGCGTTTGGCCCAAAATTATTAGAATCAGACTTAACAATAAAAGACGGATAAACATAAAGAACGAATGGCTAAATGGTTAAATGGCTAAATTGTTGGGGACCGTTCCCACGGCGTCATTAACAATTTAACAATATAACAATTTAACAATTTTCTTCACATCCCCACCTCAACTCTCTTCAAAAGCTCTAATTCTTCCAACACCTTCCCTGCCCCCCTCACCACGCAGGTCATCGGATCATCGGCAACGGCGGTCGGGATCCCCGTTTCCTGCATAATTAACCGATCAAGTCCCCGAAGCTGGGAAGCCCCTCCGGCAAGGACAATCCCACTCTTCATAATGTCCGCCAAAAGCTCCGGCGGCGTCTCCTCAACCGCGTCTTTGACCGTCCGCACAATGTGGGAAACTGCAGGGTTAAGGGCCTCTCGGATTTCGACGGCGGAAACAGGGATTTCTCGGGGAAGTCCGGAAGCCAAGTCCCGTCCCCTCATCATGGTTTCTAGAGAATCGGTTTTGGTAGAGGCAAAGGCCGAACCGATATCAATTTTAATCCGCTCCGCCGTCCGCTCCCCCAAAAGAAAGCTGAAACTCTTCCGAGCGTAGTCCATAATATTACAATCCATTGCGTCACCAGCGGTTCGGATCGATTTCCCAACCACGATTCCGCCCAAAGAGATAACGGCAATCTCGGTCGTCCCCCCGCCAATATCCACAACCATAAATCCCTGCGGCTCTTCAATCGGTAGACCGGCCCCAATTGCCGCCGCCATTGGCTCTTCCAGAAGGTGCACCTCGCGAGCCCCGGCGCCTCTAGCCGCATCGGAAACGGCGCGGCGCTCGACTTCGGTTACACCCGAGGGAATTCCAATAACGACACGGGGACGAGGAATTCGAGGAATCCGCGAAGGGGTCGAATGAACCTTGCCGATGAAAAATTTGAGCATTTGCTCGGTGATTTCGAAATCGGAGATGACGCCCTCACGCAGAGGACGGATGGTTAAAATATTGGCCGGGGTTTTGCCAATCATTTGCTTAGCTTCAGTCCCAATAGCTAAAATGTCTTTTGTCTTTTTGTGGATAGCGACGACGGAGGGTTCACGGATGACAATTCCCTTGCCACGTACGAGGACCATTGTGTTAGCGGTGCCAAGGTCAATTCCAATGTCGTGTGAAAAAAGTCCCAAAAGGCGGTCAAGCATCTTGGGACCAGTTTAACACCTACCAATGATTAGAGACAAGACAGAGATTCAAAACCTTTAACAAAAGCCAAAAACCTCTCCCCCGTTACCCAGATACCCTCGTTTTTAAAACTACCAGACTTAATTTAGACGGTTACCTTCTTAACACGGGTAGACTTGAGGCATTTAGCGCAGATTCTCACCGTTTTAGCCGTGCCCCCAATTTGAACTTTAACCCGCCGCAGGTTGGGTTTCCATTTCCGTTTGGTTGATTGCGCCCGGCGAGCCCACATTCCCCCATGCTTATGAGTGCTCTTTTTTCCCAATTGTGTTTCTTTGCCGCAAAGTTCACATTTAGCCATAACAATTGAAATCTTAGCAGAAACGGGCTCTAGGATCAAGCAGAAGGTTTAAGGACTCTCTTCTAACTTAGAGCAAGTAAATTGGGTAAAAGTAAAGCTTCTTTTTCTCGATTTTCTTCACCCCGATTGTGTTTTGAGTAACTACTACTCCAAAGGGAAAATCGTATTTCTCTAAGAATCCATAAAAAGCCTTGGGGGTTGAGTCGGCGCTGGCCTGATATTTGACTTCGCAGGGAACGCTCTCCCCGTTGTGTTTGACAATAAAATCAATCTCCGCCTTCGATTTGGTTCGCCAAAAATTGGTTTTGAGGCCGGCGCTTGAAAAAGAGTTAAGAACGAAGTTTTCTGCCAATGCTCCTCGATCGCTCCGTTTTTTTAGGGGGATGAAGTTGTCAATAACCGCGTTTCTTAAGCCCAGATCAAGGAAATAAACCTTAGGGGTTTTGGTTAGCTCGGTTCGCGGATTGGTGTAGAAAGGTAAAAGGTCCTTGATAACAAATGTCTGTCTTAACGCTTCGAGGTGAGAGACTAACTGTCTGTAGTTGACTTTGGTGATGTTTGACAACTCTTTTAAATTATAAAGATTGCCGATTTGAAGAGAAAGGGCGGAGATGAGTTTAAGATAAGGGGTCTCATTTTCTATTTGTAGAAAGCCCTTAACATCACGCATTAGATAGGTGGAGACGATATTGTCAAGAACTGTTTTCTTCTCTCCAACAGTTTTTGCGGTGGCTACACGTGGATAACCGCCAAAGGTGAGATATTCTTCCAAAATCGGAAGGAAGTGAGCAGCTAACGGATCGGTCTTCGGCTCGGGCAGTTTAGACGGCGGCTTTTCGAAGGAAAAACGTTTCTCTTGAAAAACTTTGGCGAGTTTTTTGTCTTTAAATGACAGGAATTCCGAAAAGGAAAGTGGAGGCAGCTCAAAAAAGAAAATTCTTCCAACCATGTACTTCCCAACCTCTGCTTTGAGCTCTAAGGAAGATGAGCCGGTGATGATAATTTTGAGTTCTTTGAGGGTATCGAAAATATATTTTAGGTTCTTACCGCCACCCTTCGCGTATTGAAATTCGTCGATTAAAAGGAGCTTCGTGTCTGCGCAATAGAGGGAGATAAAGGAATTGATGTCCTCTTCGAACAGCGCTAAAATCTTTCGATCCTCAAAAGTCAGATAGGATGTTTTGGGGTGTTTCTTTTGGATTATTTCCAGCAAAGTCGTTTTACCGGCCTGCCGCGGGCCAACGATAGCCAAATACTCCCGTTTTGAGAGGTATTTTTCTATTGTGGTTAGCAGTTCTCGTTCGATATGTATGTTTTTCGTTTGCATAGCTAGCAGGGTTAGAATTGCAGTCTGTGCAATTTTAGCAGGGATGGAAGGGTTTGTCAAAAGGCCGAAATCGGCTCTTGACAAACTTGCAAATCTATGCTTAAATGAATTCGAACCCTGAAGTGCTCGTTTAAAATCCAGCTTGAGAGTGAACCTTCAAAATAGTTTTCAGGAAGCCTGTCTCTCCGATGTAACAATTGGAGGAGGGCATCCACATGTGGCTCGATTAGGGTCACCCGGCTGGAGTCGGCACTTTCGGGGTGCTATAATCGGATTTCATCCCATCTGCCTCGAATCCGCCTCTGGCGGATGGCGGATCGAACCCCATCTTGAAAGGTGGGGTTTTTTGTGGTAGACTGGAAGCAGGCCGCCTTAGCTCAGACGGTTAGAGCGCGAACTTGGTAAGTTCGAGGTCGACGGTTCGACTCCGTCAGGCGGCTCCAGCCGACGCGCAGGGGTACCGAAGTGGTCAAACGGAGCTCTCTGTAAAAGAGCTGCCTTCGGGCTTCGTAGGTTCGAATCCTACCCCCTGCACCACGCACCATTCGGTGCATGGCTACGCCACGATAATCTGAGAAACTTTAAGTATCCGATTGTCTCTGTTTTCAGATGTGCGTGAGCCCTGTTCCGAATGGAACGGGGCCACTCGATGGGATCAGGTTATTTTTATGTATATGTGCTAAGAAACGAGAGAAACAACTGGTGGTATGTTGGTTTTACAACAAACTTAAAACAAAGGATTCAAGCCCACAAAATAGGTGATGTAAAATCGACAAGAAACAGAAAGCCTCTAAAGCTTATCTTCTGTGAGGCTTATCTGTCAAAGATAGATGCAAAGCGGAGAGAGCGTTATTTAAAAACCACTAAAGGGAAAACAACCTTAAGGACGATGCTTAAAGATTATCTAGATAGTGGCTAAGGCCGCCTTAGCTTAGTGGAAGAGCGAGTGTTTTGTAAACACTAGGTCGTTGGTTCGATCCCAACAGGCGGCTCCAGATTGGAATGAGGTTGAAATGGCGAAGAAGATATCAAGAATCAAAATTCATCTCAAATGCAGTGAGTGTAAGCAACAGAACTACACCACTACCAGAAGTAAAACGCTAGAAAAAAAGCTGGGGTTGAAGAAGTTCTGCAAACACTGTAAAAAGCACACAGCGCACACAGAAGTTAAAAAGCTGAAGTGATTTAGGGCCGTCGGTTAACGGTAAACCACCGCTCTCCCCCAGCACTATCTTCCCCGAACCGGATGGTTCGGGGTTAGAAGTGCGGGGCCCCGAAGTTCTAAGCGAATTTTTCGACGGGGGTCCGTAGTTAAATGGTATAACAGCGGTCTCCAAAACCGCCATTGGGGGTTCAATTCCCTCCGGGCCTGCCAAAAAATTCGCAAGATACTTCTGGGGCAAATCCCGGACTGGGAGTTTTTACCCCGAAGTCAGCTACGCTGTACTTTGGGGCGATTCTCCCCGGCCCTGCCACTCCTCCTTCTTTTCGCTTAACAATAAAGAGCTGTTCAGAGAATTTCGCCTCTCGACTTCGCTCAAGGCAAAATGCCTATTTTTAGAGGATCAGAAGGAGGTGAAAAATACAGAGTAAAAGATTGGTTTATTTTTCTCCCCTTAGCTCAAACTTGACAGCGTAGGCCATCACGTCAACATGGTCTAAAGTTTTTAATGCGTAGAGAAGTTTGTCATCTTTCTCTTTAGTGATTATCAAGCCCCTGACTTTTTGATTTTCTTTGGCTTCGTTCTCTTGAACCCAACCAATATAACGCAATACTTGCCCAACCACCCGGTCCGCGCTTTTTCCTTTTTTAAGTTCTATCACTAACCATTCTGTCCCGTCTTTGCTTTGCGCAAGGATGTCTATTCTTCCTATAGGAGTTACATATTGCTGACCAATTACCTCGTTGTCCTCCTTGAGGATAGAATACTTTTTCCCCAAGTCAAGATTGCTCCAATTTTCAACCAGAAAATCCTCAAGATGGGACTCCAAACCAAATTCTTCATAACTTTCAACCGCTTCCTCGGTTTCTTTCCCGGATAGCGGCTTTTCAATTTCCTCTGAATATTTACTAGCATTGGTTATCGTCAGTCGAGACCCTAAAATTTTGCGCAAATCCTCGGAGGCATCTGAAAGGCTGACAGCATTTTTCCAAATTACATTCCGTCTGTGCTGGTATCGGCACACATTGTCTTGTTCTGGAAGATAAAAATAATCACTATCAATCACCCCCACATAAAACTTCCCATCCTGCGTATGAGGTACAAGTACTACATCTCCCGTCTTCATTAGGTTGCTAAAGCGAAAAAGGTTGCCGATTACTGAAGCCCTAGCGTTTGCAGACTTATCCTTGTATGCTTCCTCGACGGCGGGGCCAATTCTGTTAGCAAATTCCTTACGGCTCAAGGTTTGAAAGTCTGTCAAATTCTTTCCTACGTTCCACCCGACACCAATAAAATCGTTCTCATAACTAACCTTGGCGAATTCGTTGCCTTGGCCCATTCGCACTATCCAGTAATTCTTTTCCATAATTAACCCCCGCCGTATTTTAGCACGAAAAGAGGAACGTTTCGCTACTTTAACCAAACACCAAAAGGAGGAGTCAATCTCCCAACGGCTAGTATTCTTCTGATATTAGAAACCATCTTTTGTGAATCGTTTTTTGGGGATTCCTTTTTACAACAGATTGTCGACCCACCACGTCTGATCTGGACGGCATTGCTTAGAGAACCAAATTTGCTGTAGTTCCATAAGTCCAAAACAGTTTCTTTCTCAACAACTTCTAGTTGGTTGAAAACTAGGGCAAAAGAATTCCTGATGGATCCTGTCACCAAAACTCCTTGTGGTATTTTCTGCCATCTATTACCGTCCTCCGAAAAACTGGTTGCCTCATCGTCATTCTTGGTATCTTGCGCGCCACCTTTTGATGAGGCCTTGATAAAAAGACACAAAGGCGTAAAACTTTCCTCTAAAGCTTTTTTACAGAGTTGCTGAACATTCTGCGGGTTTGCGTTGTATGATTTATACAGCCAAAAAGTGAAACCGGCGTTTTGAATTTCCTCGGTTTTTCGGGCAAAAATTTTCTTTATGGACTCACCAGCGTGGGGACCTACCACACTAATAATTACGTATCTCTCATCGCAAAAGTGTCTAGTACTCTTCTTGATTTCGTATGCGATGTGGTCTCGTTTGGGTAGATCGTCCAATGGAAGTTTCATAGTTCTGATTTTAGCAGATTTTCGGGAGCTTTGGGGTTTTAAGGAATGGCGAGGGAACTAGAAATGACTTAGGTGGGAAGGGGAAATTCGCAAAGGAGAAATGGGAGTAGTTATCACCACCTCCTCCTTCCTCTTTTACTTTTGCCAGACATGGCTTTCCAGACAATCGTAAAGGGCACGAAGAAGTAAACGAGGGCGGCCAACCATCCAAACGGTTGTCTTTGTTTTATCTCTTTTTCAACTCTTTGTAGTTCTTTTTCAAGTTTCTTGCTAAGGTCGTCCGGCATTAAGTTAAGGGGAAGTCGAAGATCAACAACCCTGTCCCCTGGGGAAGTAAAATCTTCAGGGTTGGCGATTACTTGTAGCGTTTTGTCAATGTAGGATTTAACGTTGGTAAAAAGACGGTCGTAGAGTTCGCAGACTAGTAAGTGAAGGTTTTGTAAATCATTGGGTGGGTCAACGGAGAAGAACTCCTCCCAATCTTTCTCCAAAAGGTTGAGTGTTTCTACCAGTTCTTGACTGCAGGCTTTAACCTTCCGAAGACTCTCGTAACTTTCGTTTTCGCCGGTAGCGCTCAACCAGACATCATTTAGATGATTCATCTGGGCCGCAAAAACTTTGCCCCACTCGGGTAATTTGGGAAATTTCCTTTGAAGAAATTTAAGATATTCACTGGCATTATCATAGGTTTTCTTGTCCAGAAAAACTAAACCTTGGCTAACTTTTCGTCTTCTTTCCGCAACTTTTTCGACCGCGGGACCCAACATCTCCGCGGTTATTCTGTAGGCCCTAGGGATGGTAGGAAGCGTCAGCTTGTGGTTTGTCATTGCAGGTTGATTTTAGCATATTTCGGGGGTTTGGGGTTTTTAAGGGGTGGTAAGGGAGGATAAGGGTAGACAAGGGTTACGGAGGGGGTGGTTAAGGGAAAATTGGCGACCCGCCGCCCACCAAAGGTAGATGCCCTGTTGAAAAGTGCTCGTGACAAAATAAATTTCGCTATAGCGAAATACCTATTTCTAATGTGGAGCTAACTGGAGTTCAAGGGCGTCCCGCAATCTTTTTAACAAAGGTTCTCACAGTATCAAGCTTTGATGCTCCTCCTTGAGTTGGCGACAAAAGATCGAGGTCGCCGCTTTCAAAATTCGTCAAAGAAATTGCTTTGACCCACGCATCAGAGGCTTCGTTTCGGTCTGGAACTATCGGTAAACTTTCCCCCACAAGTCCCATTTCCTCTAAATACCTTTTCATTAAACCT
>Ga0180009_10007864_pt1 | contig 10754 bp, 9 predicted proteins | sample OS_PC_MetaG_FD_123537 | JGI IMG/M metagenome (GOLD analysis project Ga0180009, IMG submission 123537) | Groundwater microbial communities from the Aspo Hard Rock Laboratory (HRL) deep subsurface site, Sweden - OS_PC_MetaG | ecosystem: Environmental > Aquatic > Deep subsurface > Groundwater... | reverse complement strand
GGCCTTCTATTCTGGTAATCGGATCTATAGTTATTCTTTTACCCATATTATTTCCTCCCTTTTTTCATAAAAGGATTAATTATTATACCATGTCATGCTGGTGGCTATATTTCCTTATAAAACGGGCTCATTTTATCCCAGAAATCAGGTTGACTGCATCCAATGCAGGGATGACCAGCCTCAACAGGCCAGCTTGTGCCTTCATTAAATTTTGCAATCGGGCAGTTATTGTATGTAGCCGGGCCTTTGCAACCCATCTTGTAAAGGCAATAACCCATAGCTGCCTCTTTTGAGCCGAACTCGGTAACAAAATCACCATCTTCAAAATGAGATCTTCTCGGGCACTGATCATGGATGGTTTTGCCATAGGCAAAAAGAGGTCGGCCCAGTTCGTCAAGAGCCGGAAGTTTGCCAAGGAGGAGATAATTTACAACTGTGCCGACAAAATTGACTGGATTTGGAGGACATCCCGGTATATTTACTGTTTTGATACCCAATGCATCTCCAACTCCTTTGTATCCGCCGGGATTAGGTTTTGCTGCCTGAACGCCGCCATAAGATGAACAAGTGCCGATACAGATCACTGCAGCAGACTTGGGACATACATCTTTAGCAATTTCAAGGAATGTCCGGTCGCCTATCTTCCCATAGGCGCCATCGTATTTTGTAGCAATAGCACCCTCGACAACGCAGATAAATTTACCATTGTATTTTTTTACTGCATCGTGAAGATTAGCTTCTGCTTGTTGTCCTGCGGCAGCCATAATTGTTTCATGGTATTCTATTGAAAGAATATCAAGAATTAGATCATCAGCATATGGATAAGTTGACCTTAAAAGCCCTTCGGAGCATCCTGTGCATTCGGCAAAATGTAGCCATATGACCGGCGGGCGCTGCCTTGGAGCTGCAAAAACCTCCGCAATTTTTGGAATGAACGATGTTGAAAGACCCATCGTAGCTGTGAGGAACGTACAGTACCTCATAAAATCTCTTCTTGAGATCCCCTTTTTTTCCAGCTTTTCATAAAATGCTTTTTTTTGCTTTTCCATAGACACCTCCTGTGATGCTGTTAAGATCAATTTATTCCGTATTTTAAAGGAAGATGTTGAAGAGAAAATCAATAGTCACAAATGGCCTCTGATACTCTAACAGATTGATTTTTTATTATATTAAAATAAATAATAAATCAGCAAAACTTACCACCTAAATCATGCAAGCATCGAGATTGCCGTAGCAGCAAGGCGCAGGGCGGAGCGTGAATGAAAAATACCATATAGTTAAAGGTGAATTCAAGAATAAAATTTAAAAAAAAGCGCAGCTCTGAAGTTGGAGTTTTTTTGAAGTTATCAAAATCTATAAAAAAACGAAATATAAATTGTCAAGCATTTGTTAATTTGATACTTATTTTTAAAAAACTTTAAAAGGTGTTATTAGCTGGTGTAAGTTTAACTGGATGCAATATGGCAGCCGTGTACCTCTATTTTGGATTCGGAAGTATTACCATGCTTTTTAAGACAATTACCAAAGAAAACTTCAGAAATATGATCGAGGGCATCATGGAGAACAATGAGGTGATCGGCCCAAAATCTAGAGATCGGGACACAAAAGGAGCCAAAATTTACAGGTTCTTAAAGCTCAATTCCTTTGATGAACTTGAGATGGACTATACACGGTCATATTCCTCGCCCAAAAACTATTTTTTGCCATTTAAGGAAGATCTCGCTACATACGATCTGCAAGACGCGGGCTGGGAACAGGAGATCCGCTATACTATTCACCCGCGCATAATCGTCGGTATGCGTGCGTGCGATATCAATGCATTGCTAAAACTCGACCAGGTCATGCTGAAAAGCCAATATCCTAACCCTTATTATTCTGCGAGACGGCGCAATACCGTAATTATAGGACTTGATCACGAGCCATTGGAGGATTGTTTTTGCCGGTCCATGAATACCGACACCGCCTTTCATGGTTTTGACCTCTTTATGACCGATATCGGAGAAAAATATTTTGTGGTTATCAACTCCGATACCGGCTATATGATCTTGAACCGTTTCGATTCCAGGGAAGTGGGAGAAGAAGACCAGCTACTCTATAAGGAAGTAAGAGGTCGGATTGAATCAAAGTTCAAGAGTCAAGTCGATATAACTATAGTGCCGGAACTGATGGACCTGGAATTTGAGTCTGATGTCTGGAAAAGGTGGGGAGATAAGTGCCTGAGTTGCGGGAGTTGCGCTATGGTCTGCCCAACCTGCTATTGCTATGGCATAGAGGAGGACATCGATCTGAATTTTGACAAGGCAACAAAGAGAAGGTTTTTGTACTCGTGCAATCTCCTTGATTTTGCCACCGTAGCCGGGGGGCACAATTTTCGTCCGGAAGCGCATATTCGTTTGAAGTATCGTTACTATCATCAGTTCAGGGGATTTGTGGAAGCCTTTAATCAATCCCTTTGCGTGGGATGCAACCGATGCGGCAAGGCATGTCTGGCAGGAATCAGCCCCAAAGCAGTAATCGATGATTTAATCGGGACGGAAAAACGATGAGACTGAAGATACCGCAATATGATATCAATCAGGAGCCCTCTATGTCGAAGCCTCCGGATTTTAACCGACAAGCCACCCTGATGCAGTCGGAAAGGGGCTTCAAGTCCGAGATTATAGCTGCTATACCTTTAACAGCAAAGGAAAAACTCTTTCATATAAGGATATGTGACCCCTGCGAAAGGGAAAACTTTACATTTCTTCCCGGCCAGTTCGTTATGGTTGAGCTGCCGGGATGCGGAGAAATACCCATATCGATTTCAAGCTCTACCTCAAATAAGGAATTTTTTGCGCTTTGCATTAGAAATGTCGGCAAGGTTACGGGCATGCTCCACAGATTGAAAACAGGTGCAATTGTGGGAATCAGAGGTCCGTTTGGAACTCACTTTCCCATGGAAAAGATGATGGGATATAATGTGCTTTTGATAGCCGGTGGACTGGGCATCGCTCCACTCCGTGCCCCAATATACTGGGCAAATAATCATCGATCTGATTATAAGGATATAACAATTCTGTACGGCACCAAAGAACCAGAGGAGATACTGTTCGGTTATCAGTTTGAAGAATGGCGTACAATATACAACTTGAATATTCTAACCATTGTCCAGAAAGCAGATAAAAGGTGGCTAGGAAGAAAGGGTATAATTTCCGACCTATTCGGTGATATACATATCGAACCTGATAACACCTTTGCAATCGTTTGCGGGCCTCCTGTGATGTTCAAATCCGTATGCACTCATCTCAGCACCTTAGGGCTTCCACGACAGCGGATGTTTGTTTCATTGGAACGAAGGATGCACTGCGGCATGGGAAAGTGCTGCCGATGCAATGTCGGTTCCACCTTCACATGTTTGGATGGGCCGGTGTTTGATTACTGGACGGTAATGAATCTTAAAGAAGCGATATAGACAATAACAATGAAATACTTAGGTATTACTCTTGAAAGACCAAAGATAGGAGTCTTTGGTTTTACCGGCTGCGAGGGATGCCAGCTCCAGATAGCTAACAAAGAAGAGACCCTAAAAAACCTGTTTAACTCGATAGAGGTAGTAAACTTTCGGGAAATATCTTCTGATGGGTGTGATGATTATGATGTTGCCTTTGTGGAGGGAAGCATTACCACGGAAAGCGAAGTAACGAGACTCCAAAAAATCCGTAACCAGGCGAAGATCCTTGTAGCAATAGGGGCATGCGCTTGCCTGGGGGGAGTGAATAATCTGAAGAGCCGATTTCCTCTGTCGGATGTGGTGAAAGAGGTCTACGGCATGCATCCAGTAGATACTGGACCGGTCAGGAGATTGCAGGATGTAGTTTCTGTGGATATTGACTTGCCGGGATGTCCCATTTCAAAGTCTGAATTTGAATGGCTGGTACGCAATCTTGTGCTCGGGATAAAACCACAATTTCCCCAATATCCGGTCTGCGTCGAATGTAAGCAACAGCTCAATTCCTGTGTATTTGATATGGGTATGATGTGTCTTGGGCCTGTTACACGAGGTGGCTGCAATGCCATCTGTCCCAGAAATCGATTTGGTTGCTGGGGGTGCAGGGGGCATTCGGAAGAGGCAAATTTTGAATCCCTTATGAGGATACTCAGAGAACGAGGATTTGAAGACGAACATATTAGTGAGAGAATTAATTTTTTCAATGCATTCAATGGAATTTTATAACAACAACTGAGTTTGAAATAATGGACGTGAAGATAGGAAAACCGATCAACATAGCGATTGATGATCTGACCCGGGTCGAGGGGCATGGAAACATCAAGATACGTATTGAAAATGGGAAGCTTGCTGAATGTGTCTGGGAAGTGGTAGAAACACCAAGATTTTTTGAGGTTATGTTCAAAGGGCTTTCCATTGAAATGGTACCACTTCTTGCCGCGCGGATCTGCGGAATCTGTTCCATTTCACATGCACTGGCAAGCGCCAGAGCCATAGAACGAGCATTAGAAATCGAAGTCCCGGGGCCCGCGCAGAAGGCAAGGCTCCTTGCAAAGCATGCCGAGACCCTGCAAAGTCATGCCCTTCATCTCTTTTTTCTGGTTGCACCGGATTTTTTAAATGCACACAGTGTAATTCCGATTATGGAAACGCATCCTCATGTTGTGGAGACCGCGACCCGAATCAGGGGATTTGCCAACATGGCCTCTGATCTCTTTGGAGGAAGAACAACACATCCAATGGTCATCAAAGTCGGCGGTTTGACACAAATCCCTCGTAAAAGACAGTTAAAAGCATTGGCCAAAGATCTCGATGCAACCATACCGTACCTGTCGGATGCTTTTGATCTTTTTAAGACCTTCACAATGCCTGATTTTATAAGAGAAACCGAATTTGTCTCGCTAAAGGGCAAAAGAGAATATCCATTTATTGGGGGAGACCTTGTTTCAAGCGATGGGGTAGTTAAAAAGGAAGATGATTACCTTGCTATGACGAACGAATATTTTGTTGACTTTTCAAACTCAAAATTCAGCAGGTTAAGCAGAGAATCATTTTCGGTAGGCGCCCTTGCAAGGTTTAACAACAACTATGAGCTTTTGCACCCAAAAGCGAAAGAAGCGGCTGCGGAACTGAATTTGAAACCTGGGGTTCATAACCCCTTCTTTCATAATCTGGCTCAACTGGTGGAGTGCGTACATGTTATGTATGAGTCAAAGGAGATGATTACAGCATTGATCGACTCAGATATAACTCAGCATGAAACACCTTACAAGGTTAAAAGAGGTGAAGGAGTCGGAGCTGTTGAGGCACCCAGAGGAATACTTTATCATCATTACAGAATCAACGAAGCAGGAAAAATCGAAAGGTCGGATTGTGTGATTCCTACTGGCCAGAATCATGCCAATATTTATTACGACTTGCATAAACTGGTAGAGAAGTTAATAGCGGATGGGACGGAAGAAGAAGAGATCAGCCGCCTTGCCCAGATGCTGGTCAGAGCTTATGACCCGTGCATTTCGTGCTCTGTTCATTAAACAGAGTGCTCCCGTGTTTCAAACCGATTAGCAAGAATATTGCTAATATGCGGAACGCAATTTTGTGAATCGCTATAGTTGATCAAAGTAAATCGGCACACATTTCTCCAAATGAACCAAGATCTTCACAGACATAAATACCGCTTTCTTTCATTGCGGTAATTTTTGTTCTGGCTGTACCGCTGCTGCCGCTGATAATTGCGCCCGCATGTCCCATACGCCTTCCAGGAGGTGCAGTTAAACCCGCAATAAATCCGACCACCTTTTTTGTTACATGCTTTTTGATAAATTCCGCTGCTTCTTCTTCTGCGCTGCCGCCTATTTCACCGACCATAACGATTCCCTCGGTGTCGGAGTCTTTTTCAAAAGCTTCAAGGCAGTCAATAAAGCTTGTTCCATTTATAGGATCGCCGCCAATTCCTATACAGGTAGTTTGGCCAAGGCCATGCAGGCTTAGCTGATTTACTACTTCATAAGTCAGGGTGCCGGAGCGGGATACAACACCTATGGGGCCGCCTGTTTTGTGTATATGTCCTGGCATGATGCCGACCTTGCACTGGCCGGGTGTGATGATTCCGGGGCAGTTGGGGCCAATAAGGCGGGACTTTGTGTTTTTTATATAATTTTTGATTTTAATCATGTCCATAACCGGAATACCTTCAGTTATAGCAACAATTAAATCTATTCCAGACTCCACTGCTTCAAGAATAGCATCTGCTGCAAAAGCCGGCGGCACAAAGATCATGCTGCAGTTTGCACCTGTATTTTTCATGGCTTCTTTGACGGTATTAAATACAGGCACATTGCCCATTTTCTGGCCGCCCTTGCCGGGAGTTACTCCTGCCACAACATTTGTACCATATTCAATGCATTTTTGAGTATGAAACCGGCCTTCTTTTCCTGTTATTCCCTGGACCAGTAATCGTGTGTTATTATCAACAAATATGCTCATGTATATTTATAATCCGCACTACTTTTTGGGCAGCCTCTTTCAAGTCATTAGCTACAATAAAATTAAGGCCTGATTCAGAAAGGATTCTGCGGCCCTCTTCAACATTTGTTCCTTCCATGCGAACTACCACAGGGATTTTTGTGCCGGCCTTGCTTGCAGCCTGTACAACCCCTTTTGCCAGCATATCACAGCGAAGGATTCCGCCGAAAATGTTTATCAGAATTGCTTTAACTTTATTATCTTCGAGTATAATCCGAAATCCGTTTTCCACCATTTCGGCATTGGCTGCGCCACCCACATCCAGAAAATTTGCAGGTTCAGCACCATATAGTTTAATTAAATCCATAGTTGCCATCGCCAGGCCGGCGCCATTTACCATATTGCCGACATTTCCGCCCAGCTTAATGTAATTGAGGTTGAATTTGGATGCCTCAATCTCTATGGGGTCTTCTTCATCAAGATCTCTGTATTTAAGGATGTCTTTGTGACGAAAAAGGGCATTGTCATCAAAGTTAACTTTTGCATCCAGCGCTACGATATTTTCATCTGCTGTTATTGCAAGGGGGTTTATCTCTGCGAGCGCGCAGTCATAATCCATAAAAAGTCTGTAAAGATTTATTAATATTGTAATGAATTTTTTGGCCAAATTGGGTGAAAGTTGTAGGCCAAAGGCTGCCTGGCGGCAGTGATACGGCTGGATGCCTAAAAGGGGATTAATGTAAACCTTGATTATTTTTTCAGGTGTAATTGAAGCAAGTTCTTCAATATCCATTCCACCGGCTTCACTTGCAATTATAGCTATCTTTTCAGTTGTTCTGTCTGGAATGATGCTAAGATAAAGCTCTTTTTCTATTTTTAACGCTTTTTCAACCAGCACCTTTTTTACTATTTTACCTTCAGGCCCTGTCTGGTGAGTGATTAAGGGCGAGCCTATAATGCTTTCCGTTATGCTCGCAACTTCATCAAAAGAATTTGCAAGCTTTATGCCTCCTCCTTTGCCGCGTCCTCCGGCATGAATCTGGCTTTTAATTAGAATCGGGAAATCGCCTATATCGCCGGCAATTTTTTGGGCTTCAACAGAGTTAAAGGCAATGCCTCCATCAGGGATCGGAATTGTGTATTTTTCGAATAATTCTTTTGCCTGATATTCGTGGATTTTCATTAAACATTATCCAATGACGCAAAGAACGTCATTTCTGGCAACCGGGTCTCCGCTGGCAAAATTGATGGATTTAATAATGCCGCCGGCGGGAGACGGCAGAGCATTTTCCATCTTCATAGCTTCCAGAATTACAACTATCTCTCCAGTATTTACTGAATCGCCCACCTGTTTTTTATAACTGACTATTATGCCTGGCATGGGAGATTTAAGCGGTGTTCCTTGGGTATCGCTTTCCATCTTTTTGGATGCTGTAATTACGGGTTTTGCAGGTTCTGCCGGCTTTTCAGGGGTCGGCTGGGCTGCCTGCGGTTGTGGGGCGGCCGTTGGAGCAAAGGCTACAGGCCCTTGAGCCTGCATCTGACGTTGTGCCTGCTGAATATAGCTTACAATTGGAGATCCTCCTATTTCCTCGACTCCGACTTCAAAGTATTCATTATCTACAAATACATTAAATTTTCTTAAGTTATTGCCTTTCGAAGGAACCTCTTTTTCTTTCTTTTCAACAAGTTTTCCTGCTAAGGCCTTTTTAATAAGCTCCTGTTCAGCCTTGACATCTTCCAAAGTTCTGGGTTTTACTTTTTCTGGAGGTTCTTCCTTGCCATATTTCCATTTAAGAAATCTTTTCCCGGTAACAGGGTAAAGCGCATAAATAAGAACATCTTCCAGGTCTACTGCCAGACCCCTTACATCTTCTTTTGCTTTATCAAGTTCGGGTTCTAAAACCTCTGCAGGTCTGCAGGTAATAGGCTTTTCTCCCCTTGGGTAGTCTTTTAAGGCTTTTTTCCGGACTTCCGGGTTGACCGGCGCAGGTGTCTTCCCATAAAGACCATAGCACAGGTCTCTTACTTGGGCTGTTATCATTTTATAACGTTCTTTTTCATCATCAAATAAAACATTATTAATTGACTGTGTTGCAACAATCTGGCTCATAGGGGTAACAAGGGGGACCTGGCCAAGGTCTTTTCTGACTTTGGGGAGCTCAGCATATACTTTATCCAACTTGTCGAGAGCATCCATTTCTCTTAACTGGTTTACCAGATTGGACAGCATACCTCCCGGTGTTTGATGTACAAGAACATTTATATCAATAATCGAGACTTTTGTTTCATCCAGTAAATATCGGTATTTAGGTATAATATCTTTTTCCAGGATTTCATTAATTTCTGCCAGTGCTTTGATATCAAAGCCCGTATCCCTGTTTGTTCCCATAAGTGTCATAACAAGAGGCTCGAGCGCAGGATGTGAAGTGCGGAATCCATAAGGAGACATGCATGTGTCTAAAATATCTACACCAGCTTCAACCGCCTTTAAATGGGTCATTGAAGCCATGCCGGAGGTAAAGTGGCTGTGAAGGTGGAGAGGCACAGATACAACATCCTTAAGGGCTTTAACAAGGGCATATGCATCATAGGGGGCCATCAAACCAGCCATATCCTTAATACAGATACTATTTGCCTCCATTGCTTCAAGCTCTTTTGCCTTTTTTACATAATATTCAAGGTTATATACCTCTCCGCCCAGGCGTCTTTCTGTCAGCGAATAGCAGATACAGCCCTGAAAATGTTTTCCGCATTCTTTAATAACAGGAACCACTGTCTCAAAATTTCTGTAGTCGTTTAATGCATCAAATGTCCTGAATATATCAATACCGTTATGAGCGGCTCTTTCAACAAAGGCCTTGGCAACATCATCAGCATAGTTTCTGTACCCGACAAGATTCTGTCCCCTGAGGAGCATTGAGAAACGGGTTTTTTTGATATATCTTTTTAAAGTTCTTATTCTTTCCCAGGGGTCTTCGTTTAAAAATCTGTGCATCGCGTCAAATGTTGCGCCGCCCCAGGTTTCTAAAGCCCAGAACCCGACTTCGTCCATCATTTCGGCAACAGGGATCATGTCTTCAGTTCGTCCCCTGGTGGCAAATAATGACTGATGACCGTCGCGAAAGCTCAGATCCTGTATTTTAAGAGGATTTTCCGCTTTTGGTCTTTCTCCGCTGAAATCCATTGTGGTAATTTTTACTTGATTATGATCGCTCATATTTAAAGAACTCCTATTAGTATTGGTCGAGTGGTTGACTACTCGACTACTTCATGAATCTTGCTCCATGAAATGCTTTCATCTGCATAAGATTGCGCATCTGCATTTGTGCCTGTCTGCCACTCAGGCCCCACAGCCCGAGTTTGACTGAAGGGGCGTGCGCGGCTGCCGGAGATGGCTGTGTATATATTATTTCTTCCTCTTGCTGTATATATCTTGTTACTGCTGATATTGCAGCAGCTATTTTTTTATTATTTTCATCCACATTTATTCTCCATGATAAATAGCGCCTGAACGGAAATTCATGTTCAGGCAAAATTCGAATACCCGCCTGCCATGCAACATGATCATGGACAGAATAATAACCTGGGCATAGTGTATATTTTTCGTGACCGCGATGCATCCCAGCACAGGCATTGCGGGCAGGTCGAAATCCGAAATCTGAAACAAATCCGAATACCAAATCAGAAAATGACCAAAACTAAGCAATTGGAAATCGGTGGTTTTTATTATTAGAGCATTTGTGTTTTTATCATTGTTTCGACCAATCTTATAAAATGGGCGTGCTTCGGATTTCAAATTTATGACCGAAAAATAGGAGATTTTCGGGCAGCCCCTACATGGGAATGTTACCATGTTTTTTAGGAGGCCTGAACTCTCTTTTGCTGCACATTATTTCCAGGGCATCGATCAGGCGGGGTCTTGTTTCGCTCGGAACAATTACAGCATCAATGTAGCCCCTGTTTGCCGCACAATAAGGATTTGAAAATAGCTCCTCGTATTCTTTGATTTTTTCTTTTCGCTTTGCAGCTTGGTCATCACTTCCTTTTATTTCTTTTCTGTGAATTATATTTGCGGCGCCCTCTGCTCCCATTACTGCGATTTGTGCACTGGGCCAGGCAAAAGCCATGTCTGCGCCAAGATGTTTTGATGACATTGCAATATAGGCTCCACCATAGTCTTTTCGGGTAATTAGAAGTATTTTCGGCACGGTTGCCTCTGAATAGCACCATAAAAGTTTTGCGCCGTGGCGAATAATTCCTCCCCATTCCTGCTGGCTTCCGGGCATATAACCTGGAACAT
>Ga0180009_10007863_pt1 | contig 10754 bp, 7 predicted proteins | sample OS_PC_MetaG_FD_123537 | JGI IMG/M metagenome (GOLD analysis project Ga0180009, IMG submission 123537) | Groundwater microbial communities from the Aspo Hard Rock Laboratory (HRL) deep subsurface site, Sweden - OS_PC_MetaG | ecosystem: Environmental > Aquatic > Deep subsurface > Groundwater... | reverse complement strand
GACTTGTCGCCGTCCCACCAGTGGTCGGCCCCCGGCTCCTCGTGGTACTTGACGTCGGAGGTGTGCTTCTGCACCTCCTGGTACATCGCCTGCCCCTCGCTGGTCGGGACGTTGGTGTCGGCGCCGCCGTGCAGGATGTAGACCCCGCGGCGAGCCAGGTTCGACAGGTAGGTGTTGGTGTCGCTGTGGGCCTGGGTGCGGGCGAAGAACCCCGAGGGCTTGGTCGCGCCGCCGTAGCTGTAGAACGAGCTCCAGCCGGCGCTGGGTCCCAGCACGGCGAAGCGGCCCGGGTGCATCACCCCCACGTGCCAGGTGCCGTGCCCGCCCATCGAGTGACCCACCAGATAGACCCGCGTGGGATCGATGTTGAAGGCGCTCATGGCGTGGTCCAGGGTCTCGATCGCGTCGAGGCGGCCCCAGACCTCCCAGTCGAAGCCGAAGCGGCGGCGGTTGGTGGCCGCGACGACGTAGGTCCAGTCCTTCTGCGAGTAGCTCTTGGCCTGGTTGATCGCCTCGACCCCCGCGCCGTGCAGCGAGAGCACCAGCGCATACTTCTTCTTCGCATCGAGCGAGGAGGGCGGCGTCACGCCGTAGTACTGGCAGGACCCGTCGACGCCGGAGATCCGGCTGCGGCGGTACTGGGTGTCGGCCCCGACCGTGGTCAGCGTGACCTCGCGCTCGTAGGCGAACGCCAGGGAGGGCGACTCCAGGTGCAGCCTGGCCTTCACCTCCTGCTCGGCCTTGGTGAAGGGCTGCTTGGGCTTGATGGCGAAGGTCAGCTGGGTCAGCGTACGCGGCGCCAGGGCGGGCAGGCCGAGCGTGGTCTGCTCCAGCTCGCCGCTCCCAACCACGCGGGCGACGAGATCGTGGACCGGCGCGTCGGTCAGGTTGAGCACCGGCACCCCCAGGCACTGCTCCGAGCCGTCGCCCACCAGCAGGTCGGGCTGCGTCACGTCCTTGGGGTTGAGCACCAGCTCGTCGGGCGTGGTCCACAGCTCGACCTGCAGATCGCCCCGCCCGCCTGCGACCTGCACCACGATCAGGTTCTCGCCCTTCTGCGCCGGGAGCGGGACCCAGATGCTGCGCGAGCCGTACACGTCCCCAGGCCGGAAGGTGCCGTTGATCCAGACCGAGTACGTCGGGCCACAGCGGATGAAGAGGTGAGCCGGGGCCTCGAGCGTCACCTTTGTTGCGGCGTAGGACGTGCCGGCGGGGAAGCTGCCGAGGCCGCCGCTGGCGCCCGGCGTGCGCGACGACCAGTTGATCTTGTTGGCGTCCCAGCCGGACGCCGGGTAGGTGAAGCTGCCGTCCACCAGCGCGGCGTATACCGGGTCCGAGCTCATGGTGTTCGGGATCCAGCCCACCATCCACTCGGTCACCGCCACCACCTCCGGCTCGCGCTCGGGAGCCACCGGGGGCGGCCCGCCGTCGGGCAACGTGTCCACCACCGGCGACCCGTCCTCGACGACGGGGTCGTCGCCGGGGCAACCGCCGATCAGCAGCAGCAGCAGCCAGCTCGAGAGCAAACACACCGATGGTCTGAGGCGGGCGCGTGGAGCATGCATTGTCTACCCTTTGCCTTGGGCGAGCCCCGGAGAAGCAGCCGGAGCTCCGGCGCGCGGGGACCCTCACCCTGTCGAGATGAGAGGAGTATACCGCAGGGCCCGCGGCGAAACCAGACTACCAACGACGTGGGATACCGGGTAGCTGACACGTGCGCACGCTGCTCAAAAGGCCCACCCGATCGCGCTGCGTGCCATGACTCCCACGGACGGGTCCCTGTAGCCCCGGTCCGGCTCGATCCCGGCGAGGAAGAGCATCGACGGTCCGCCGACCGGAACGATCGCGCCGAGTTCGACGAAGAGCTGCCGCCAGGGATGGACAACGACAGAGTGCTGGAGCATGAACATCACCACTTGCTCTTCGGCTCGCAGTGCTGGGTCGCGCGCTCAGGCACGCCGCCAGCGTCACCATCAGCGGAGACCGCTCGCAGCAGATCGACCCGGACGCCTGCTTCACCAGCTGGGAGCGCGCCCTCGACGATCTCGAGCTCGGGCAGTCGCAGGCAGTGCAGCTGCGCACCAGCTACCGCTGCCCGGCGCCGATCACGGCCTTCGCCCACCAGCTGCTCGGTCCCCTCGCCCCGGCCGAGATGCCTACGCCGAGCAAGGACGGCGTCCCGGTCCTGCGCTCCTGCCATCCCACGGAGGCGCACGCGGCCCACGAGCTGGTCCTGGCCCTGTCCGATCTGCTGCGGCGCGAGCCCGGCACCACGGTTGCGGTGATCGCCCGCGATCGAGAGGCCGCTGCCCGGTTGCACCGGGCGCTGGAGCGCAGCATCCCGGTGAGGCTGGTGCGCATGGGGGAGTTCAGCTTCACCCCGGGCATCGACGTCACCGATGTGTCCCAGGTCAAGGGGCTGGAGTTCGACGTGGTCGTGATCCCCGACGCCACGCCGGGCCGCTACCCCGACGAGCCCGACGCCCGACGCAAGCTCCATGTGGCCTGCACCCGGGCGATCCATCAGCTGTGGGTCATGGCGGTGGGCCAACCCTCGCCGATCCTGCCCGCGCTCTGACCTCGACCTCCAATGAAAAAGACCGGGCAGGTTTGATCGCCGCGGCAGTACCCCTTATATGGGGGAGGCTGCGCCGCGGGGGTGCGACAATTGTCCTGGCCCGAGGGCCGCCAGCCGGCTGCCCGGTTCGCGAAGCGGACCGACGATCGCCCCAACAGACCTTTCTCCCGTGATAACAATTGGATGGTCCCATCTGCCGGCTGGCATGCAGGTTGCTCATGGATCCTCTCGTCTGAGAAACGGAGGAACCCAAATGGTCAGGCTGCCGCTGGTAGATGCAACCGAGGTGACGGGAGGCGGGGAGCGCCCCCTGGAGCGTGGGCCGAGCGCGCGATTCGTGATCGACCCCCCGCTGCGCAACACCAGACCCCGCGTGGAGGAGCTGGAGCTGCTGGGCGCCGTGCTCGACGCGGACCCCGAGGCAGAGGCCGCCTTCGTGGTGCGCTACTCGGCCCTGATCGAGCACTGCGTGCGGCGCGTGGCTCGCAGCCGCGCCAGCTGGGTGACCCGGGATGACCTGCAGGACATCATCTCCGAGGTCTGGGTCTCCCTGTGGGAGAGGGACAAGCTCCGTCTCAGGCGATTCGACCCGTCGCGTCGAGTGAAGGTCTCCACCTGGATCGGGATGCTGGCTCGCAACTGCGCCATCGACTGGTTGCGGGCCCACCAGGACCGGGCCCTGGCCGCACAGGTCCTCCCGGATCTCGCAGGCCGGGATCCGCTGCCGACCGAGCAGGTCGAGCATCGCGAACGGTGGGAGCTGGCCAGCCGTGCTCTGAAGCGGCTGAGCGACGAGGAGCGACGGTTTATGCGGGCGTGGTATGTGGACGGCAGGGATAGCCGAGACCTGGCACGGCAGCTGGGGATCACCGTGGCCACGGTCTACACCCGGCGGTTCAAGATAGTGGCCAAGCTGGCCCAGGTGGTGGACAGGTTACCTCCAGCCCCGGTGCGCCGGGTGGTGAACTAACCGTACTTGTCCACCGACCGCCGTTGAGAAACAATAGCAGGCGTGCAGGATCCCACTCCTTCCAGCCTGCTGGTGCTGTGGCGACAGAACCCGATCTTCGCCGCCGTGGACCCGGAGGCCCTCGCCGAGCTGGCCCGGCGTTGCCCGGCAGAGACGATCGCCCCCCGGACCCTGATCCTCGAGGCGGGGGCGCCGGCCGAGCAGCTGCACGTGGTGCTCAGCGGCACGGTGCGGGTCTTCCACCGCTCGCCCGACGGGCGCGAGGCGGTGGTCAAGCTGCTGCGGGCGCCGTCGGTGTTCGCCGAGATCGAGCTGTTCCACGGCATCAGCATGCTGGAGAACGTGGACGCCATCGACCAGGTGCGCCTGGCCCGCATCGCCGGCGAGGAGTACACCGAGCTGCTGCACCGCTTCCCCCCTGCGATGTTCGCCCACCTCAAGCACCTGGCCGCGGCCTTCTGCGTCGCGGCGCGCAACGAGCAGCAGGTCTTCGCCCGGCTGGAGCAGCGCATCGCCAACTTGCTGCTGTCCTACGCCGACACGTCGGGCGGCTCCGAGGGCCCCGTGGAGCTGCCGGTGGAGCTGTCCCAGGGAGACATCACCCGCTCCCTCGGCGCCGTGCGGCGCTCGGTCGGGCGCATCATCAGCGGCTGGCAGAAGTCGGGCCTGCTCGAGCAGCGCGACGGACGGTGGGTGCTCAACCAGCCCGCCGCGCTCGAGGAGCTGGCCGCCCCGATCCGCCACAGCCTGAACTACCAGATGGGGATGTCGCTCTCGCCGCTCGAGCAGCGCGACACGCTGGCGCGGGCGCGCCTCGAGATCACCGGCGGACACAGGCGCTGGATCGGCCGCAGCTACACGGTCGAGAACGATCTGATCGTCGGCCGTCAGGCTCCGGCGCGGCTGCTGCTGCCGAGCGACCTGCTCTCGCCCCAGCACTGCCGCATCTTCCGCGCCTCCACCGGCGGCCGCTTCTGGGTCGAGGATCTGGACAGCCTCAACGGCTGCCAGGTCAACGACCGCCCGGTCAAGCGCAGCGTGCTCAAGAACGACGACCGGATCCAGGTCGGCGGCTTCGAGCTGATCTTTCGCACCGAGAAGTAGGCGCGGCCGCCCGGCTTTTTTCCGAGCTCCGTATTTGTTCTGTGGCATAGTCGGATAGAATAGGCACAGGAAACGACGATGATTCGTGACCTGGGAATCAAGGGGCTCCGCGGCATCCGCGACGGCCGTCTCGAAGACCTCACGCCGCTCACGGTGCTGGTGGGACGCAATGCCTCCGGCAAGAGCACGGTCCTTGACGCGCTCTTCATCGGGGCGTTCCATGTGCCGTCGGAAGCAGTCGGCAGGGTGGTCAGGAGGCGGCGCGGGCAGGATGGACCCCAGGCAGGCCGGTGGCTGCTGTGGAAGAGCGGCAACGAGGGGGAAACCTGGATCGAGGTGACTTCACCAGCCCAGTATGCCCGATGCGTCCGACTGAAGTCCCAGCCACCCAACGTCCTGCAGGTGGTCCCCGAGGACACCGACCTGGGTGTTGCCGATCTCAACAACCCACACGAAGCCCACCTGGTGCCAACGTCGGTTGTGTTCGGCTCCCAGGGCGTATTCACTGCGAGTCCCGTTTCCCAGCCGTTTCCGGGTGCAACCGAGGTCCACCTGGTCGACCCTGGGCGGAACGGCGCAGCGCCCCTTCACAGGCTCTACTCGCGAGCCGTCGAGAAGGGCCGCAAGGCCGCAGTGCGCGAGATGGTTTCGGCCCTGGTCGCGGAGGTCCAAGATCTGGAGATCCTGACCGAGGAGGACGAACCCGTCCTGTATCTGGTGATGGAGGACCATGCAGTCCCCGCGGCACTGGCGGGGGACGGGCTCCACACCCTGCTGACGCTGGCGCTGGAGCTCGGCATCCGTTCCGATGGCGTCGTCCTGCTCGAGGAGCCGGAGGTCCACCAGCATCCTGGTGGTCTCCGTCAAAGTGCTCGCGCCGTCTGGGCCGCAATCGATCGGGGCGTTCAGGTCGTGATCTCCACGCACAGCATCGAGCTGATCGACATGTTGCTGGTCGAGGCACCGGACAAGGGGTTCGATCGACTTTCTCTGTACAGGCTTGCGCTGGACAGCACAGGAGAGCTGCGCTCGAGCCGTCTGGGTGGTCCTCAGATCGCGGCGGCCAGGCTGGAGATCGAGGACGATCTGCGATGAGCCCGACTGGACCTCCGACCGAGGCAGGCGGGCCAAGCCGGCGACCCTGTGAGTCTGTGGTTCTCTGCGAGGGCTACGACGACCGGGCCTTCTGGAAGGGATGGCTCTGTCATCTGCGCTGCACAGATGCTCTCGAAAGCTCAGGTGGGCCCCTGGTCCTCGACCCGTGGAATCGGCGGGTGAGCGGTGGCCAGTATGCGTTCTACTCGGCCTCTGGCTCCTTCATCCGGGTTGTGCCGTGCAAGGGCAAGGAACAGGTGCTCCGCCAGACCCGAACGAGGTTGGATGAGCGGAACACCAGAGACCTCGTTCACCTAGTCGTCAACCTGGACGCCGACGAGGATGCCTCGTCCGACAGGGACCACACGGCAACCCTGCGACAACGCGTCATTGGACTCCTCGATTCCCGCCAGTCTCCCTACGAGCCCGACCACGGCGGGAACCTGCTGCTCGACGACGGTGCAACAATGGTCTCGACAGTCTGCTGGCACGCCAGCGACCCGCCCGATCCAGAACTACCCGACAAGCAGACGCTGGAACGGCTCGTCTGTTCCGCAATCATCAGCGCCTACCCCGAACGGGGTCCTGCGCATTGACTGGATAGCTGGATCCTTGCTGCGGGAGAAGTAGGCGTCCAACGCCTACTTCTGGCCCACCGTCCGCTTCCACTGCCGCAGGAACTCCTGCTGCGTATCCCGCGACACCTCGCGGAACACGCCGGTCTTGCCCAGCGGGGTCGAGGCGGCCTGCACCGCGCTCTCGAAGTACAGCGCCAGCTCGAGCTGGATGTCCCGCATTGGGGTGCCGTGCAGCGAGCCGTCGTGGTTCAGCGTCCAGCCGTCGCCCAGGAAGTGCAGCTGCTTGCGGCCGCGCCCGTCGCGGAAGGTATAGGTGAATGACTGCTGCGCCAGGCCGTCCTGCCGGGGCAGCTTGCGCCTGGACAGGGCCAACCGCTCGAAGGCCGACATGTCGAACTCCTTGCGCTTCGAGGAGCCCTGGGCCACCACGGCGCCGTCGTCGATCAGCTTGAGGTGTCGGGCGTTCAGCGTCTGGTAGCCCGACATGCCGAGGATGATCGAGCGGCCGGGCAGCGCCTGCTCGACCGGAGCCACGTCGAACTTGAGCCAGCGCAGCTTGCGCACGACCTTGGGGTCGGGATCGACGAAGGTCACATGGTAGCCCTGCTGCCTGAGCTGGATGCCGGCGTACAGGCCCATCGGGCCGCCGCCGAGGATCGCGACCTCGCGGTTGGCCGGCCTGACGCCGGTCTGGGGCATCAGGTTCACCAGCCGGTCCGCCACGCGCCGGCCGAAGAACGACGAGGTGACCTTCTGCTTCAGCTTGGTGTAGGCGATCGAGTAGTAGACGAAAGGCAGCCGCCCGTACTGCTGCTTGAACTCCCGGGCCAGGCGGTGGCCGGCGGCCGTGACCTCCACGATGCGGAACTTGCCGATGTGCTGCTTGAACTTCTGACCGATGATCTTCGAGGCCATGCCGCCGTCGTCGAGGATCAGGATCGGCTTGCCCGCCCCCCAGCGGCGCTGCTGCCGCTCGTGCGTGGCCAGCATGCGACGGATCCCCTGCTCGACGCTCTGGGCGTAGGAGTCCATGTCGAGCTTGGGGACGATGGTGTGGACGCCCCGCTGCTTGAGCTGGTAGCTCACCGCGTCCTTGAACGGGTAGGGCGTGGAGACGAACACCGCGTTCTTGGCCTCCATGCCCGCGCGCGACATGGTGTCGACCAGGGAGACGATGTCGCTGTAGCGGTGGTTGACGAACATCACGTTGTGCGACTCGAAGGGCAGCCGTCCGTCGAGGCGGCCGATGGCGTACTCCAGCATCGGTGGGGTGCGCGGCGTGTCGAGGATGTCGCGCACCAGCTCCATGTTGACTCCGGAGGGCTCGGCGTGAGGATCGAAGCGCGGGTCCCTGCGCTCGCCGAGGCCGTGGAACCCCCCGGCGCGCAGCTGGTTGAAGGTCGAGCGGCTCATGCCGCAGCGCTCGGCCTCGGCGGGGCCAAGCTGCGCCAGCCACTTGTGCGCGTAGCTGTAGGGCAGGCCGATCTTCTTCAGCTCGCCCTTGAGCTTGTACAGCGTCTGGCCGGCCGGTGCGGTGCGCAGCAGCTCGAGCAGCTGGCGGGTGCGCTGGTAGGTGCGCCGCGAGGCCCAGGAGGTCACCAGCTCGGGGAAGTGCTGGGCCATCTGCGCCGTGCCCGAGCGCTTGGGGGGCAGGCGGCCGTCCTCGCGGTACTCCGGCGAGCGCTTGAAGATGGCGGCGATCTGCTCGTAGCTCGCCCCCGGGCCGGCCTTGTGCGCCGCCTCGGTCCAGCGCGCCATGTAGCGCACGGAGTAGGGCCGGTGAGCGTCGAAGTTCCAGCGCGCGAGCTCGGGGAACACCCCCTCGTACTCCGCCCGCAGGCTGAGCCACTTGCGGCGGGTGGAGAAGTTGGGGTCGTTGTGGGCCATGCTGGCGGTGACCCGCTTCAGGTTCTCCAGGGTCGGCTTCAGCCCCTTCAGCGCCTGCGCCAGCGAGCGAGCGCTGTCGCGCCGCGGCTGCACCGTCACGGCCGACGGCCGCAGTGCGGCCCCTGCCCCGGCAGCCACGGATCCATGCGGACCGCTGTCTTTGCCGACCTGCGTGCCGAGATGCTGCAACAGGGTGTGGAGCCGGCGGGACCCATCGCGGTCGCGGCGGATGATGATGCTGCTCTCGGAGAAGCTCTGCCGGCCGTACTTCGCGGCGAAGGCCTTGTCCTGGCCCACCACCTCGAGGAAGTCGGGCCACTTGCGGATCACCGGCGCGTGGGTTTGGGCGATGCGGCACAGGTCGCCGATGATGGCGTCGTGGTTCCGGGCCACGAAGGCGTTTCGGCTGCCGAAGGCCAGCGGGTCCAGCTTACGCAAGTAGGCCAGGCCCTGCCCGGTAGCGGTGATGCCCAGCTCGTGCAGCGCCGGGATCACATCACGCTTCATCTGGATCTCGCCGCGCTGGTAGCGCGCGTACAGGGCCCGCGCCGCGTCGAGCTGCGCCGCGCTGTAGGTGCTCGCGACGTCGTAGCGCGAGCCCCGTCGCGCCGCCTTGGTGGAGCGCGGCAGCTCGTTCGGGTGCTGCTTGCGGTACTGGCGCAGGCGGTGCTCCGGCACGCCGACCTGCTGCAGCAAGCTCTTCTGCGTGACCTGGCCCCGCATCACCCTGGGCCACTCGGCCTTCAGGCGGGCCAGCCGGTCGGGCTCGATCAGCGCCCGCTCCTCGAGGCTCGCGGCCAGCGAGCGCAGCGTCGCCCCCTGCCGGCCGCGCTGCAGGCTCAGCAGATCGGCGGCCCGCACGTCGGGGTGCCGACGGCGGAACGCGCTGGTGGCGAGCTGCCCGCCCCGCACCTGGAGCCAGTCGCGCGCCGCCTCGGCTCCGACCGTCTTCGCGGCGCCCTTCCCGCTGTGCTTGAGCTTGGGGAAGTCCACGGCGTGGCCCGGCTGGCTGCGCAGCCGCTTGAACAGGCTGGTGGAGAGGCCGTGGTCGGCGCGAAAGTCCGCCTCGGACTTGCGGCCCGCCACCACAAGCAGCCACTCGGCCCTCAGCACCTCCAGCTCGCTGTGCTGGAACCGCGTCCGGCGGGTCGCGCCGCTGGCCGACGGGAAAGCCCCGGGGTTCTCGTCGCGCAGGCGCTTGAGCATCTTCGAGTGCAGGCCGTGCTTGCGCATGAAGCTGTCGCGCGGCATCTGCTGCGACAGCACCCTGCTCCAGTCGGCCTTGATCTGCTGCAGCTGGGCCTCGGTGAAGGCGCGCCGCTCGGGACCCCCGCCGCTCCGTTTGGTGCGCTGCGGTGCGGGGAAGGCGTCCGTGTGGTCTTTGCGCAGCTCGCGGTAGGCGCCCTGGCTCAGCCCCTGGGCCTGCCGAAACTCGGTGATGCTCATGCGCCCCGGCACGACCGATGCGTTCCAGATCTGGCTCAGGCGCCCGACGTCGCTGCTCTGGCGTCTGGCGTGCATTCCGGTCGCGCTGCCGAAGAGGGACTCGTTGCCGGGCTGCTTGCGCAGCTCGGTGATCTCCCGCTTGCTCGTGCCGTGCTTGCTGTAGAACTGGCGCACCGTTGCCTGCCCGCTCAGCACCTCAGCCTGCCAGGCGTCGGCCAGCTGCCTGGCCCGCCCGGCGTCAAGACGGACAGCGCGGCGCTGGTCCGCGAGCCGGCTGCCGCCCAGCTTGATCTGCAGCTGCGGGAACCGGTCGCCGTGGTCGCTCAGCAGGCGCTTGTAGGTCTCGCCGCTCAGACCGAACTTGCCCTTGAACTCGGTGAGGGTGATCTGTCCGGCGCCGACCCGCTTCCAGTCACGCTGCATCCGTCCCAGCTCGGATGCCGAGAAGCTGCGGCTGCGATCCAGGCGCCCGAAGTCCGCCGGGTAGGCTCGACGCAGCCGGGTCATGACGCCGTTGGTGATGCTGTGGCGCCCCTTGAAACCGTCGACCGTCAGCCGACCTGCCCGGACCTGGCCCCAGTCGCGCTTGGCCGCCTCGAGCCTCGCCCCGCTCAGGGCCAGGGGACGGCCTGCCTCGACGCGGATGGTGAGTAGCAGAGCACAAATGAGAAGAAGCAGGGGGAGGGGACGCACGACGGGAGGAGGTGCAACGGCGGTGCCACAGGGCGGGACATGAAAGGTGTTTTGTTACAGTTGGTTGGTGGGGGTCTGTCCCCCAGGTGGGTGGCCAGGCTACTGGCCCAGGCGGCTACTCCGCCAGCTTGGTGGTGTAGTACTGTACTGTACTGGATGCCACGGGCGCTGAAGGCCGGGCGGCCGCTCACCGTTGGGACCCGCACGTCGAAGCTGTGTGACGAGGCCGCGGCCTTGTTCTGCACCGCGTCAAAGGCAACCATCACACGCAGCTTGTCGCGCTGCAGGCCGCGGACCAGCGCCAGCCTCCGGCGCCAACCCGTATTGGGTTGAGGGGCCGCGTCGTCCCCCGTATCCTCCCCTGCTGCGGTGACACAATGAAACTGATCGAGTGGCTTTCCGG
>Ga0180009_10007862_pt1 | contig 10756 bp, 12 predicted proteins | sample OS_PC_MetaG_FD_123537 | JGI IMG/M metagenome (GOLD analysis project Ga0180009, IMG submission 123537) | Groundwater microbial communities from the Aspo Hard Rock Laboratory (HRL) deep subsurface site, Sweden - OS_PC_MetaG | ecosystem: Environmental > Aquatic > Deep subsurface > Groundwater... | reverse complement strand
GATGCGTCACCCCCACCACATCAAGCATTAGGGTATGCAAATCTTGTCGACGGTGATGTGGTAAGGGTTGGCTCCCTCGGAGTGTCGCATAGCATCATTCATTCGCAAAGATGACAATGTCTGTTATAACCACTCTAAAATGGAAATATTTTTATAATGACCAGCATTATTGTGTGGCTGGGGTGGTAAATATGGTAGATTCCAAAGAAAAAGAACCTGAAAAAGATTCTTATAAAGCAGTACAAGCAGAATTTAAAAATAAAAATGCGTTTTCTAGATTTTTTAGCAAAGTACAACCAATGTCAGCAGGCACTACATTAGATTCTAAGTATGAAATTGGTTCTAGAAAATTTAGAAAAGGTCTTGTGGCTTTAGTAGCTGTCTTTGGATTGGCAGTTGGTTTAGACCAAGTTGCAAATCAAGGTAAATTTTTATCTAGCTTAACAGGCGGCGGAGAGCACAGAGTTGAGCAAGTAATACCCTCTTATTTTGGAGAAATAGATTATGCATCAAAGGATTATTTCTCATTAAAAGGAGATGACCTGACTTACATGGTTGGGCCTGAAATAGATGGGACGAGTCTTGTTGGAAAAATTGTAAATATGACAGGCAATCCTCTCATGGGAAGCACTGATTTTATTGGTGTGAATGAACTGAAACTTCAGGGAGAAGATGCTGTAGCATATACAAAATCATTGGGTATAACTTATACGGACCCTAAACTAAACATTGACAAGCTGACTTATCAGAACTTGAGTAATATGGCTTACAATATGAAGACAGGTTGGGAACAGGAAGGTCTTGAAAACATTGCTGTTATTGGAAATCTTATTGACAGGGATGGTCAGCAATTAATACAAGTAATCCAAGATGATAATGTTGTTGGGCAAATTAGACTGGCTGAAACAAACGATTACATAAATTTCAAGCTTCAGGAACTAGGTGATATGCCTGCGAAATTTTATCTTCAAAAAGGAGATACTGTTGACTGGAGCACAGACGGCAAAACAGACAGAAGAACAACTAAGGATTTATTCTATGCAACTATACAAAGTTTTGATATGATAGATCCAACAACAGAATAAATTTTTTTAATTTTTTTAATTTTTGATTAAGTGCTCAAAACTTTAGTTTTGGCACTCAAAAACTTTGTTTTTGTTGATTCAAAAATATTTAATTTTTGTTTTTCTTTAATTCAATATTTGGAAGGTGAAACAATGGAATTAACAGATCAAATAAATAATGTTGACCAGGAAATTGCAGATATTGTTAACAAACTTGAATCTCTTCAGGTTGAGGAATTTGATGGTCCGAGACATAAGGAAGCTATAGCTTTACTGGATAATTTAGTTGAGCTTGCTTATAGACATACTGGTCGTGTTGGAGTATATATTGATGATATAAGGGAATGCACAAATGGACTTTTTGAGTGGTATAAAGAACATGATCAATCTGACTGGGAAGCGAATGTCAGAGTGGCGAATATCTTTTCAAAATACAATCTTAGCAAAAAATAGTAAGGTGGCATATGAGTAATATTTTCTCAGTTTTTTCAGGAACAGGAAGTTATATACCTAAAGTTGTTGTTAAGAATGAGGATTTTCTTAAGCATACTTTTTATGATTCTGATGGTGAACGAATCAAGCATTCTAAAGATGAATATACTGCAGATGAGGGATGGAAGAAAAAAGGAGAACCAAAATCCACAAAGCAAGTTATAGATAAATTTGAGGAAACAACAAGAGGAAAAGAAAGAAGATATGTGACAGATGACCTTGTGACTTCTGATATTGGTTTTTTTGCAGCAAAAGATGCTTTAATTTCATCTGGCATTGACAAAGAAAGTCTTGATTATATTATCTTTGCTCATAATTTTGGAGATGTAAGAGCAGATAACAAACGTTCTGATTTTGTTCCAACTCTGGCAGCAAGAGTAAAGCATATGTTGGAGATACACAATCCTAAAACCATTGCTTATGATTTGCCTTTTGGATGTCCTGGCTGGCTGCAGGGAGTTATACAAGCAGATTATTATATTAAATCAGGCGATGCAAAAAGAATTATGGTTGTTGGTGCAGAAACTCTTTCCAGAGTTTACGACCCTTTTGACATGGACTGCATGCTCTATGCTGACGGAGCAGGAGCCACAATTCTTGAAGCTATGATAAGTGATTTTCCTGTTGGAATTCTTGCTCATGCAGCAAGGTCAGATACTATTGAACATGCACATATGTTGTGGATGGATAAATCATATAATCCTGATTACAAAGGAGATGAAATATTTCTTAAGATGTATGGGAATAAGCTGTATAAATATGCATTAAGAACAGTGCCTTTGGTTGTTAAGGAGAGCCTTGACAAAGCAGGACTAACTCTTGATGAGGTAGATAAAGTTTTAATTCATCAGGCAAATGCAAAAATGGATGATGCAATTTTGGAAAGATTGTTTCATTTGTATGGTAAAAAAGCAGATGAAATACCAGAACGTATGATGCCTTTGACAATACCCTGGCTTGGGAATAGTTCAGTAGCTACTATCCCGACATTGCTTGATATGATAATGAAAAAAGAGCTTACTAAGTATAGCTTAAAAACAGGAGATATTGTTGTGTTTGCATCTGTGGGTGCAGGCATGAATATTAATTCAGTTGTTTACAGAATGCCGTGAATTTGAATCCATAGAATCTATACATATAATCTATATATTCACAGTATAATGAAAATAATCATCCCATGGGTTTTCTAATTCCATCATCTGCTTGAGAGATAGTTTTTCAAAATACTTTCTAAATGGTCTCATGGAATTGCCATGCGCAGAAATAGCAACATTAACTTTGTTTCTTTTCATGAAAGTAATCAGCTCATTAATAAAGCTTGTAACTCTTTTCTCAACCATCTTGATGCTCTCGCCACCTGGAGGTGATGTGTCATGAGAGCGATGCCAGATTTCAAACTGCTTTTTGCCATACTTTTCAATAATAGTATTGTGCTTTTTTCCAGCGAGCCTGCCATAACTCCTCTCAATCATTTTGTCATTTGTGATAATAATTTTGCATTCAGGATGATACTTGAGTACTTCTTTTAGAGTATCTTTTGAACGCGACAGCCTGGTCTGAAAAGCAACTTCAAACTTCTTGTTCTTGAGCTTTTGAGCAACCTTTCGGGCATCAGTTATTCCTCTGCGTGTAAGCATGGAATCTTTCCATCCTGTGAAGATATGGTCTCTGTTATAATAAGTTTGGCCATGCCTGAAAAGATAGATGTTGAGCTTCATGAATACCCCCCATCGACTTTAAGAATGCTTCCAGTTATAAAACTGGCATCATCTGAAGATAAAAATAATATTGTTTTTGCAATCTCTTCTGGTTTGGCAAAGCGTTTAAGATAAATTCTTTTAGTCTCTTCTTCAATGAACTCTTTTGTAAGATCTTTGTTCATATCAGTATCAACCCATCCTGGAGCAACAGAATTTACCCTTATTTTCGGAGCCAATGCTATTGCCAAATCTTTTGTCAAGATAATGGCCCCTGCTTTGGTAACATCATAATCAATTGAATCCGGATTAAAGCAATCAATTCCATTAGTAGATGAAACAATAACAATACTGCCTCCTTTCTTTTCCATATGTGGTATTGCATATTTGGAACATAAGAAAATACCTGTGAGATTAACATCAATTGTTCTTTTCCACTGTTCTAAACTTCTTTCTTTTAAAGGAACATCATAAACAATACCTGCATTATTAACCAGAACATCAATATGCCCAAATTTTTTTATTACTTCATTAATCATATTTTTTACATCTTTTTCTTTCGAAACATCACATCTAATAGCAAACGCATCAGAGCCAAGCTTTTTTATCTTATTAACAACATCTTGAGCTTTATCTTTTGAGTTCACATAATTAACTGCTACTTTAGCACCTTCTTGAGCAAACAATAAAGCAGTTGCTCTTCCAATTCCCCTGCTTGAACCTGTGATTAGAACAACTTTGTCTTTGAATCTCATACAAATATGTTTAGAATTAATAGTATAAAAAGTTATTGCTATTTTTTTTAATTTCCTCAAGTTTTTTATTCAGATTCTCAATTAAATCATTAAGGGTTCCTGATATCTTATCTGGAATTTCATCCCATTCCTGAGTAAACCTCGCCAGCCTTTCTTCAATATCATCCCTTATAGTATCATACGCTTTCCAATCCTCCTTAGAATCTGTATCCTTATATTTATCCTGTGCTTTTTTTAATTCCTTAAGAAGAGGCTCCATTGTGTTTTTATATTCAAGAGATGTTTTCTCAATAATCCCAGGATAAGCATCCATTGTTTTTAATCCCTGATAAATAAGTCCTTCTAGTTCCTTGTATTGCTTTTCATCCAGCTTCTTTTCATAAGCATCAAGTGTAAGGGTTGTAAACAATAATGCCATTCCTCTGAAACTTTTATAGACTTCACTAAACATGTCATTGGTTGACATGTCAATGCTGTTATTAACCCTTTTCTCCAAGGTATAATCAACCTGCACAATCTCTTCTTTCTTCTTAACCTGCTCTTGTACTTCTTGTGCTCCTAACCCAGGTACATATAATCCAAGAACTCCAATGCTACTCAGAATAACAGCAGTCTTTGCAATCAAAGGATGCTTTTGATAAAAAGTGTTTTTTTGATAAGTCATGTATTCACCTTATGAGAATAAGAAGTAGTTGCGTATATTTAATATTTCTTATTTCAAAACCTTGCCAGCATAAATCAATTCAATAGCTTTTTTGCATGTTTCTTCAAGTGTTGAACATATTGAAACATCAGGGCAGTCTTGTGAGAATCTCCGTCTAATGTATCTTGCGCCTGTGAATCCTTCTTCAATTCCAACTACGAGATTCGCGCCTTTGTCTTCATGTTCTTTTTTCCATTCAAATAATTCTGCTCTTGATGTCTGTGCATATGCTCTATCGCATTTGTGTTTTATTTGTTTTTTTTAGTAAAGCATGTCTTTCATTAAGTCACTTTCAATTCAGTCAATAATTTTCACATCATCTCCAATATCTTCAAATTCAACATTAATATCATCCTCATCAATTATTTTTCCATTTTTGCAAATTATTCTTTCTTTCATATGTACCACCCCGAACCATACTTGTTTGCATGGAAAATATTAATATTTGACCACTTTAAATTATAGGCTTTCTTTCAAAACCAACTATGGATTATTAACATATGATATGATGTGCATAAGATACATTAGCCTCCACAGCAACTTGCGCCTCCGCCAGCGCCTCCGCAGGAGCTACCACCACAACCGCAACCGCCTCCAGTTCCAGCTGGAGCTGGGGCCTGAGCTTCTGTTACAGCTATCTGGCTGACAGCAGCAGATTCTTCTAAAACAGTTGCAGGATATTCACCAAAAACTTCTAATGAAAGCATTTCCTGCTTTGAAGTTTTTGCAGGATCATAAAACACATCAAAATTATTTGGGAAACTATATTTTATTCCTGCAACACCATCAATTGTCTTTAATTCCTGTGATATGAGTGGTGCGTGGCCTGGGCAAGGAATTTTAACCTTGAGCTTTATTGATGAGAATGAACTTTCATCAACATCAGATGCAATAACCCCTCCTGTTGGTGTGGGGTTTGCAATGCTTACATTTGCCAGGAGGGGAAATATTACCATGAAAAGCACAAGATTAATTGCAATGGTAGAACCATACATGGTTGTAAGATACTTCCATTTTCTTTTTATGCCTGCCCAAGACATGAAACCATTCTTGTTTAGGTATATGATTGAAGATAATGTTGCAAAAATCAGCGATATCAGTATTAATATATAGAAGAAATTTCTGTGCATAAGCAAAGGCCTGAAGAATTGCATGAGCACTGTCACTCCTAGTACTGCGCCGATAATAAATGCAATGCAGCCAATGTGAGGGATTAAGCCATAGGCAATTCCTTGTAATATATTCTTATGTTTTTTCTCTGGCTTTCTGCCATCCACACTGTAACCTGTAGCTAAAATTTCTGACTTAATACCTTTTAAGCTTACCTTGTCATGATTGTATTTTACAAAAACTTTGTTTTCCATTAAACTTACTTTTGCGCTTTGAACACCTTCAATAGAGTTAAGCTTGGATTCAATTTTTCCAACGCAGTTTTTGCATGTCATTCCTTTGATTGGAATGATCTCTTCTTGCAATTTTGTTTTGTTATCATTTGATTTGCTCATTTTGTTCCTCCAGTTGTTCTCCATGTTCTCCTCTGAAAACCACCTTTTTAGAAATATGAATATGTGAAACACCTTATAAGGACATGTATGAAACTAGTTACGCCGCAGATTTTTGCGAAAAATCCGTCAAAAACAAAGTTTTTGTGGGTCCAAAAATCTATGATTTTTGAGACCTGGTAAAAAGCACGTCAGTACAACTAAAGTTAAAACACACTTTAGTTGTACGTAGTATATTTAGAATTAAATTCTGAAACTTTCAACTTGTTCTCTGGTGAGCAGTTTCACAAGAATATCTTTAGAAAGCTTTTTTTTGCCGTACATAACAAGAACTTCTTTTTCTTTTGCATCAGAATGAGTTGCAGTTAGTTCAGCAGCGAGTTTCACTGCTTTTTTATCTGCTTTGCCTTGAAGTAGGGTTGTTGGTCCCATGTGCTCTTTGGTTTCAAAAACCAAATCTGATTTGTTTTTTAGTTTCAGAAGCTGTTTATTTTCAAATTCATCTCTTCCAACAATAATCTTGTTTTTTCCAAGCCTGAAATGCCTTCCGAGTTTTAGCAAAGTTATATCTTTAATTTTTATTCTTTTATTAAATTTAAGAAGGTCTTTTAATTTTCGTGAATAATCTTTTTCAGTAAGCCTGCATCCAGAGCCTCCGCACATAAAACCATCCATCTTGTATTTTTTAGCCAAGTCAAGCTGAGGAGTTCTTGTTCTTCCCTGAAAACTAAGGAACTTTTCTCTGTCGACCCAGGCTTTTTTCTCAGCTTCAGTAGGTTCAAGCAGACCGGCGCAGAGTGGTCTGACAAGTTTTCCTTTAAGACCTGCATTTTTTTCTATTTGCATCAAGGTCTGGTAATGCTGAGACATTGGTCTCTGCCCAACAACTTCGCCAGTAAATATAAATTTCGCACCAATTTTTTTTGCATATTGTTTTGCTTTCTTGAGAATGAATATTTTGCAGTCGACACAAGGATTCATGTTTTTTCCATAGCCATATTTTGGCTTTCTAACCAGACGCAGGTATTCTTTTCCTTTGTTCATAAGCTTGACTTCTACACCCAGTTGTTTTGCCAAGCCAGGGATTGAACATCCTTCGTTTACACAAGTGCAGAAAGGTCCTACAAAGTTCAGAGCAACAACATCAATTCCCTGCTCCTGAACAAGTTTGATAGCTAAGGCAGAATCAAGGCCACCTGAGAATAATCCAACTGCTTTGATTTTTTTATTTTCCATTTTACTCATAGAACTTCATGATTCATGATTTAGTGATTGAGAATAACAACATTGGTCATGCCGCGTCTTTTTCTTTCAAGAATATTTTTTCCTTCCAGCTTGTCAAGAATCCTTGTGACTTTGACTTTTGTAAAGCCTGACTTGTCAACCAGGTCTGACTGGAAAATTGTTCCTTCTGCTTCAATGATGGTTTCAAGAACTTTTTTCTCATCCTCATTCAGGTCTTTCATAACATCTTTGAAGTTTTCTTTTGTAATGTTTTTTGGCTTGACCTGTTCTTTTACAGTCTTTACTTTGGTTATGACTTCTTTTTCCCTTCCAAAAAAAACCAAATAAAGTCCGACAAGAATAACAAACACCATTATTCCAATGCCAACATTGGTCTGGAAGTTAATAGTGCCCCACATCGGACAGCTGAGCCCATGAGAACAGGAAGTGCTGACAATGGATGTCATGGCTCTGTTGAATGAAAAAATAATAAATCCAATTAGAATGGCAATGCCAATAATTATCAAGCCAACTGTTTTATTTCTCATAATTTAACTATAGAAAAAATTTCTTTTTTTAAAGTTTCTTGTTTTGACTATTTTTTCATAACCTCTTCAATGATTGCATTAGCATCAATTTTGTATTTTTCCCTCAGTTGTTCAGGTTTTCCAGAGCGTGGAAGGTGCTTGATATAAAGATGCCTTACGGGTCCAAGCACAACTGATACTACGCTGCCAATTCCATTTGAGTAATGGTCTTCAACTACAATGACTTTGTTTTTGCAATCTTTTGCATTCATTTGCAGAGCAGTCTCATCAACAGGCTTGATACAGTAAAGATCAATAACCCGGATGTTGATTTTCTTTTTTTGCAATGCTTCATAAGCTTTCAGAGCTTCATGCACAGTAACACCTGCGCCAATAACAAGAGCCTTGTCTTTTTTGCTTTTTTTCAGAACTTTCAAGCCGCTGATTTCAAATTTTTCTTTTTCATCATAAAGAACAGGAGTTTTTTCCCTTGTAGTGCGCATATATGTTATTCCTCTATGCTTGGCCATTTCCCTGACAAGAATTTCAGTTGAAACAGCGTCTGATGGATAAAAAATAACAGAGTCAGGCATTGCAAGGAACATTGACAAATCTTCTAATCCCATTTGCGAAGGACCGTCTTCTCCAATACTCACACCAGCATGAGAACCAACAATCTTAATGTTAGCATCTGAGTATTGAGCCATTCTTATAAAATCATAAGCTCTTGTGAGAAAAGCTCCAAAGGTTGCAGTGAATGGGATAAAGCCGAGAGCTGAGAATCCTATTGTTGCGCCTATCATGTTTTGCTCTGCAATAAACATTTCAAAACTCCTGTCTGGGAATTCTTTGAAAAATCTTTCTGTCATGGTTGAGTTTTTCACATCACCATCAAGCACAACGATATTTTTATTCTTTTTTCCAAGCTGCACAAGGGCGCTGCCAAAAGCAGTTCTTGTAGCAATCATTTCACCTGGTGTGTATTTTGTAATTTCAAAATCATTATATATAACCTTGGGAAGTTTTTTTTCCTGTACTTTGGATTCCAAATTGATTTTTGATTCTCCTATTTCTTCCAGAGCTTTTTTCAGCAAATCCTTTGGCAAAGCTTTTCCATGCCAGCCCTCTTCATCCTCAAGAAAAGAAACTCCTCTGCCTTTGAAAGTCTTTGCAAGAATTGCATAAGGTTTGCTGCTGCTTTTTGCTTTTTTCAATGAGTTTAGAACTTCTTTTACTTTGTGACCATTAATTATTTCTGCATCCCAGCCAAAAGCCTCAAACTTGCTCTTATATATATTCATGTCATGGCCATGCATTGTAGGGCCTGACTGCGCCAGACGGTTTACATCAACAATTGCGCAGAGATTGTTAAGATTGTAATGAGCAGCGCTGTTTGCAGCTTCCCAAACAGAACCCTCTGCTATTTCTCCATCACCCATAACAACATAAGTCCTGCCATCGTTGCTCTGCAGTTTTTTTGCAAGAGCCATGCCAACACCAACACTCAAACCCTGGCCCAAACTTCCAGTTGCTGCTTTGACCATGTACATTCTTGGAGTTGGGTGCCCTTCCAGAACACTATCAAACTTTCGCAGGTTTTTCAAATCAGCAGGATTAACAATTCCTGCTTCTGCATAAGCAGCCCAAAGAATAGGAGCTGCATGCCCTTTGGAAAGAATAAACTCATCATCTTTTTCCATCTCAGAAAAAAACAAGCAGCTCATGATTTCAGCCATTGACATGCAAGTAGTCGGGTGGCCTGAGCCTGCAGCTGTTGTTGATTCTAAAGAATGAATTCTTAATTTGTTAGCCATTAGTTCTAATTCTTTGATATGGGTCATGGTGATTACCTCTTATTATTTTTTTCATGGATTTATAATATATTTATGGAAGAACAAGCATATATATGTTTTATGCTTTGGATTTACTATTTTAGACTACTTATTAGTGGTTACAAAATCGATAGTTTTTTAAATGATAAAGACCACTATATCGTGTATGAAGCATCTAATAGGTTCAAAATACCAGGAAACCAAAAACAATCTGAGAGAAAAAATAAGACAAGGTAAAATATCTCCTATGGATGTTCCTTTGGCAGAACAATTCAAAGACCATGCATGTTATTTCTGCCTTGATAAAATAATTGGAAAAGTTCAAGTTCTAGAAGAAGAAACCAAAACATCAGGAGTAGAACAAAAAATAGAATACTCAATTTGCATTCCTTGCAGTGAAAAAGCCAAACATTACATATTCTGTGATGAAGTGCCTTTTGCTTCAATAAATTAAATTATCTGCTCTTCTTCACACCAACTCTCTTGCAATACTTTCTTATCTTGCATTCAGAACATTTTGGAGAAATAGGAGTGCAAACTGTTTGGCCATGAATAACCAGGATTTCATTCACATCAATCCAGTATTTTTTAGGAATAAGTTTCATCAAAGCCTGCTCTGTTTGTTCAGGTGTTTTTGTTTTTACCCAGCCCAAACGATTGCTGATTCTGTGAACATGGACATCTACAGGAATAGCAGGCTCGTCAAATGCATAAACCATGACACACCCTGCTGTTTTTCTTCCAACACCTGGTAATGCAACAAGTTCATCCATTGTTTTTGGAACTTTTCCTTTGTACTTTTCAAAAATGATTTTGCTAATCTCCTTTATTCGTTTGGCTTTTGTCTTGTAAAAACCAGACTGCTTAATCAAAGGCTCAAGTTTTTTTAATGGTGCCTCTGCGATTTGCTTTGGAGTCTTGTAAACAGCAAAAAGTTTTCTAGTTGCCTTCATTGTCATC
>Ga0180009_10007861_pt1 | contig 10757 bp, 11 predicted proteins | sample OS_PC_MetaG_FD_123537 | JGI IMG/M metagenome (GOLD analysis project Ga0180009, IMG submission 123537) | Groundwater microbial communities from the Aspo Hard Rock Laboratory (HRL) deep subsurface site, Sweden - OS_PC_MetaG | ecosystem: Environmental > Aquatic > Deep subsurface > Groundwater... | reverse complement strand
CGCCCGCCGGGAGCATGCTGTCCACCAGCTCCTCGCAGATGCGCCCGGCCATGTACACCTGGGCCAGCGCGGTCGTGCCCTTCTCCCAGCCCTGGCCAATGCGCACCAGCGCAGGGAGAATGAGCCCCTCGATGGCCTGGACCGGCGTCGCGCCGGCGCTCGCCTGGTTGATGATGTCCTTGGCCGTGATCCGATCCACGGCGAGGAGCGCCTTTTCGAACCGGTCGGAAGACGACGTGATGCCGGTTGACGCTGTCGCCTCGGTTGATGCGGAAGAAGCAACCGCGGAGGCAGGTGGATCGCCCAGGCCCCTTCCGGGTCTCTCTCTGGCGTCGCTCATGGCCTACACCGGACCTTTCCGGCCCGCCTTCTGTGCCGCTGGCGGATCGCCAAGGACCGTCCGGATCGTGCGCTGGATCTGGTCCGGAGTGGCCGGCTTGGAGAGCAGCATGATCGGCGGGTGCTTTGCCGCCCGATGCATCAGGTCGCTATCCGGGTACCCGGTGACGATGACCACGGGCAGATCCGGGTGTGCGGGACGAAGCTCGTCAAGAAACTCGGGTCCGTTCTGGCCGGGCATCACGAGGTCGAGAAAGACCAGATCGGGCGTTTCGCGCGACACCAGCTCGAGGCCTTCGGCTCCGTTGCTCGCACGATGCGCTCGGTAGCCTAGCCGCTCCGCGGTCCGCGCGATCGAGCGAACGACCTCGGGATCATCGTCGATGACCAGCACGGAGGCCGCCCGGCCCCGTACGTCCTGCTGCTCGAACCAGCGTCGCAGCGCATCCTTGCTGAATCGCCAGTCCGTACCCACCTTGAACGACGGGATCGCGCCCCGCCGGGCCAGCCGACGAACCGTCTCGACATGGGCACCGAGAAACGAGGCCGCCTGGGAAGCGTTCAGGATCTCCGAATCGGCTGGCATGTCGGCCTTCCTCCGAGACTCGAGCGTCGCTTTCCGCGCGCAACGGTTGCTTCTTGAGCCAGTGCTTCGACGTACCACCCTGGATCATTGCTTTAGGTTGTCCGTGATAGCACATAATCTAACGCAGTAGAGCGTAGTTGATCGAGGCGCCGTTGTCAAACCCTGACTTTGGTCTGGGTTCGTAGCCGCACGACCCGCACTTCAGGCGGGCGAAGCCTCGCGTCAGACGGGCTGGGTCAACTGCGACGGCGTGTGGGAGATCAGCGGCTGCGAGTGCAACGGCACCTGCTCGGCGGGAAAGTGCACGTAGCACCTTGCACTCTGGCCTGTCGGTTGGGCTCCGGCAACGCCCCTGGCGCTCGCCTGGCCACGCCCCTGCATTGCAGGGGCGTGTCTCGGAACGACACTCGCGCCTGAGGCGTCGCCCTCGCCCAACCCGGCCCTACTTGTCGTCGAGCTTGTGCTTGAGCTTGTCCATCAGCTCCTTGCCCTTCTTGTGCAGGTCCGGGCCCATGCCGTCCACCATGCCCTTGAGGAAATCGCCCAGGCCGCTGAGTTTCGCCCTGACCACGCAGCCCACCGCGCCCATGCAGCTGTCGGCCTTGTCGATGCACCCGGTCGCGTTTTTGAACGCCTCCTGCCCGGCCACCTTGCGGAACTCCTCCATCCCCTTGTGGCAGCGCTCTCCCCCCTTCGACTCGCCGCACAGCTCGCTCAGGCGCGAGCAGGCCCTTTTTTCGGGGGGCATCAGCACGCGCGTGTAGACGTACCAGCCTCCCACGCCGAGCAGCGCGATCACGATCAGCGTCGTCAGAAGCTTCACTTGGCCTCCTCTGCCCGCTGCCAGCCGATGGCGAAGGCCCTGAGGTTGAGCTCCTCGGTCCCGCGCGGCACGTTGTCCCTGAGGGTCGCCTCGAGCGCCGGGCGGCTGACCAGCCCGGTCAACGCCCCGCAGAACCCGAGCACCACCATGTTGGTCACGATGCGCCGGCCCAGCTCCTGGGACGCTATCTGTGTCGCAGGGATGCGGTGCGCCCGCCCCTCGTGGTCCCCGGACAGCTGCACCAGATCCTGCTCGACGATCAGCACCCCCTCGGGCCGAACCTGGTGCTCGAACGCCTTGAAAGAGTCCTGGCTCAGCACTACCAGCACGTCGAAGCGATCGGGCTCCACCTCGTAGATCAGCGCGTCCGAGCTGACGACCACATCCGCCGTACACACCCCGCCCCGCGCCGAGCTGCCATAGGACTGGTTCTGCAGCGACTGCTTGCCGTCCGCCACGGCGGCGGCGCCGAAGATCTCGCCGGCCTTGACGATCCCCTGCCCCCCGTAGCCCGCGAAGCGAACCATCGTGGTGCCGATCATCGTGCCCCCTCCCTGGTGCTCAGGGCCTCGGCCGACACCCGCCGGGTCAGCCCGCGGAGCCGCTGGCAGAACTCCGGCGCCCCCTCTACCCGCTTCAGCGCGCCGACCACGATCCGTCCCTCGAGCTCCTCCGGGCTCATCTTCTGCGCGCTGGAGATCCGCACCGATCGCTCCTTGTAGTCGGCGAGGAAGTCGGCGGCGGACCGCTTGCCCACCGCCTTGGCGTAGCTGGTGGTGCACGGGCTGACGATCTCGATGAACGAGAACCCCTCGTGGGTCAGCGCGGCCTTCATCGACTTGACCAGGTCGAACACGTGGTAGGTCGTCCAGCGCGCGACATATGTGCCCCCCGCCGCCGCCACCAGGGAGGCGACGTCGAACGGCGGCTCGACGTTGCCGTGGGGAGTCGTGGTGGTGGTCACGTCGAGCGGCGTGGTGGGGGCCACCTGGCCGCCGGTCATGCCGTAGATCGAGTTGTTGACCATGAACACCGTCAGATCGACGTTGCGACGGGCGGCGTGGATCAGGTGGTTGCCGCCGATGCCGCTGATGTCGCCGTCACCGGCGATCACGACCACCTTCATCCCGGACGTCATCACCCGCACGCCGGTGGCGAAGGCGATGGCCCTGCCGTGGGTCGTGTGCAGCGTGTCGGCCAAGAAGTAGGGGCTCGGGATCCAGGAGGAACACCCGATGCCGGTCACCATCACCATCGACCTCGGATCGAGCTCCAGCTCATCGACCGCGCGGCAGAAGCAGTTGAGCACCGTGCCGCCTCCGCAGCCGGCACAGAAGATGGTGGGTAGCAGGCCGGGACGCACATACCGCCGCAGCGGATTGCTCTTCGTCTCGCTCGCGCTCATCAGCGTGCCTCCAGCCGGGCCATCAGCGGCCCCAGGATCTCATCGACCGTGTGGGCCACCCCGCCGATCTTGGGCAGCGACAGCACCGGACAGCGCACGAAGCGCTCCAGCTCGCGGTTGACCTGTCCCAGGCTCATCTCCGGCACCAGCACGCAGTCCACGTCGGCCAGCAGTTGCTGTAGCCTGGGGCCAGGGAAGGGCCAGATCCCCACCAGGCGGATGAAGCCGGCCGGGCGCCCCGCCCTGCGAGCAGCCTCCACCGCGCCGAGGGCCGGCCGCGCCGTGACGCCGAAGGAGACCACCGCGACCCGGGCCTGATCCATGTGACGCACATCGAGGCGGGTCAGCTGCTCACGGGCGCTGGCGATCTTGTCCACCAGCCGCAGCACCAGCTCCTCGTGCACCGGCTTGCTGTTCACGTCGCGGATGCCGCTCGCTTTGTGCGTCGAGCCGGTGATGTGCACGTCGAGCCGATCGCCGATCTGCGCCATCGGCGGCACGGGACGGCCGCCGAAGGCGGGCTCCCCCTTCGCGGCCCGCGGGCGCGGCGCGATCGGCACATCGCTGACGCGGGGGAAGACCAGCGGCTCCCGGAAGTGCCCCACGGCTCCGTCGGTCAGGAAGATCACCGGCGTGCGGTAGGCCTCGGCCAGCCTGAAGGACTCGATCATCAGGTCGAAGCTCTCCTGCACCGACCAGGGCGACAGCGCTATTATCTCGTGATCGCCGTGGGTGCCCCAGCGGGCCTGCATCACGTCCCCCTGCGCCGGCTTGGTCGCCTGACCGGTGGAGGGCCCGGAGCGCTGGACGTCAACGATGACGCAGGGAGTCTCGGTCATCGCCGCGTAGCCCACTGTCTCCTGCATCAGCGAGAAGCCGGGGCCGCTGGTGGCGGTCATCGCCCGACCGCCAGCCCAGGCCGCACCGACCACCGCGCTGATCGAGGCCAGCTCGTCCTCGAACTGGACATAGTATCCACCCGTCTTGGGCAGCTCCCGCGCCATCACCTCCGCCACCTCCGAGGCCGGGGTGATGGGGTAGCCGCCGAAGAAGTCGCAGCCGGCGTATAGCGCACCGAGCGCCGCGGCCTCGTCTCCCATGACGAAGTGGGTCTTGCCGTCGTTTCGCGCCAGGTAGTCCGCTCGCTGGCTCATGACTGCCGCTCCTCGACGTAGATCGCCAGCTGGGGGCAGCCCAACTCGCACAGCCGGCAGTTGTTGCACTCCTCCTCCTGCAGCACCTCGGCGGGGAAGAACCCGCGACGGCTCAGCTCCCGGCTGATGGAGAAGACGCCCGGCTTGCAGAAGAAGACGCAGACGCCGCAGCCGTCGCACACATCGTCATCGACGAACACGCTGTAGCTGCGCCGGGCCCGTTTCGGTTTGGCGCTGGCGGTCATTGCTGCTCCGTACCCAGATCGGTTGAGGGTGGAGTCTAATGGGCGGCGCGGCCACGTGCAACCGCCAGCCGCGGCCCCCATCGCAAGCTCGCCGATGGGGTAGTGCTCATGGCTCGTTCGCAGCCGCTTGGCTATGGCGTCGGCAGAGGGCTGCGGAGCTGGGTGCCGGAGGCCGTCGTATCAAGGCAGAAGCCGGTCGCGTCATACTTGTTGGCCAGCACCTGACCATCGAGACTCCGGCACGCCATGCTGGTGGGGTTTCCTGCTCCACCCAGCGCCGCGCAATCCAGGCTGGTACCGGCGAAGAAGCTGCAGGGGACCTTGGGGCCGAAGTCGCACACCGGCCCGCTGGCGAGGGAGAGGTTGTTCCAGGCCCGGCACTCGTAGTCCCCGTACAGATCCGACGGGTGGTCGCGGCAGCTGGCCGCGTCAGCCAGGGCGCAGCTCTTCTGACACCGCCCACCGTCCGACAGGCTGTTGCAGGCCGTGCCGGCCGGGCAGGCACGTTGGGTCAGGGTGGCGGCGAATGTGCACCCCTGGATCGTGCAGTAGCCGCCACGGTAATCGACGGTGCACAGGCCGATGGTGCACGTCCCCTGACATATCCCGCTGCAACACTCGGAGTCGGATTGACAGGACTGTCCGCCCTTCTTGCGGTACAGGCTCTGGTCGAGCTCGATCATGCAGTGCATGTTGCCGGCGCACTCCGTATCGTCCTTGCAAGGATCGCCGACCTTGGCTGTCGCCTTGCCGAGGGCGTGGACACCGCACAGCCCGCTGACCGTGTCACAGCTGCCCGCCTTGGCGCACAGCCCCGCGGTCTTCCCCTCCACCAGGGCGATGCAGGTCTGTCCGGTGCCACAGGTCGAGGGGTTGGTGGTGCTGCAGCTCTGGCTGGTCCTGACCGGGCAGTCGGCGCCAGAGGTGCAGCCATAAAAGGCGCACACCGCCGCGCCAGGGAGCCCCAGCGAGTCTCCGGAACGGGGGTCGCAGGTCAGGCCGCCCTGGCAGTCGTTGGCCCCCAGCTTGGGCTTGCACAGCTTGAAGCACATGCCCGTGGTACCCATCGGAGCACAGCGGTTCTGCGTCAGGTCGGGGCAGGAGTCCTCGACAACCAGCGGGGTGTTGGGATCGTCAGGGGTGCAGGTGCAGGTGCAGACGCCCTTGCCCGCCCCGGTGAGCAGGCAGGACCCGCTTCCACACTCGGATCCTCCGGCGGTGCAGGGCGTGCCGATCGCCTGGCATGAGTTGCCGATGTCCGGCTGAGGCCAGTAGTCAGGCTTGGGCCAGTCCGGCAGGGGCCAGTAGTCCGGGGGCCACCAGTCGTGCCGGGGGAGGTCGCGGGGCGGCAGGTCAGGACCCGCGTCGAGCCCGGCCTCGGGCCAGCCCCCCGACGCGCAGTGTCCGGAGGCCAGGCAGGTCCCACCGGGACAGTCCTGGTCGGTTCTGCAGTAGTCGATGCAACTCCCTCCCGCCCCGCAGTACTTGCCCCTGGGACAGTCGATGTCCTCCAAACACGTCCCTGTCTCGGTGCAGCCGAACAGCGTCACCACCGACACCGAAAGCATGACTCGCAGGAAAACCATGGTCAGCCCTCCTCGTCAGACTGCAGACCTGTCAGCTTCAGGGGGTGGGCGCAGGGTTGCCTTTGATCAGTGACAGCGGCCCTGCACAGTAGTCAACAAGGGTGAGCTTCTCGTCACACACTCGCTTGCCCGCGCACGGATTGATGATGCACTTCCTCTGGCACTGCTCGCCCGAAGGACACTCGTAGTCCTGGTAGCAGGGGCCACCCGAGGAGGAGCACTTGCCCTGGCAGTGGCTGTCGGTCATACACTTCTGCGTGGGGTCCCCCTCGCACAAGCCCTGACAGTCCGCGTCCTGGTAGCAGGACTTGCCGTCGCTGCAGAGGCCGGGGAGGCAGTAGCCAGACTTGCAGTCCTGGCTGCCGGAGCACGGCTGGCCGAGCGCGGCCAACGGCTCGCAGGTCTGCTTCATCCCGCTCGTGTCCACCTTGCAGCGGTGGTCCTTCGCACACTCCCCGCTGGAGTTGCAGTCCTCGCCCTTCCCCTTGCGGCTCTTGCACTTGCCGTCGGCGAAGTCGCAGTAGAGGCCGTCGACGCAGACCAGGCTGGGGCACGGTTCATCCAGCTTCGGCAGGGCCTTGCACTTCCTGTCCGGGGCGCAGTAGTGGTCCTTCAGGCATTCGACCGTGCCGAGGCAGCTGCCTCCAGCCTGCTGCAGCCCCTCGAAAAGCCCATCCTCGCACGGCTTGTCCCATGGCTGCTCCGAGGCATAGACGAAGCACCCGCGATGCTCCGCCACTAGATAGGCCTTGAGACAACCGGGCGCCTTGTCTTCCTTGACCGCGGCGGTCCCCTTGTCGATGGCGTGGAGCACCAGGTAGTTCTTCCGCTCGCAGAGGAGCTGCGCGTCCCGTCTACACTCCCTCTCGGCGGTGGTGATCGACAGGCCGAGGGTGTCTTCGATCGTGCTCCCCGTGCAGCAGATAAACATGTCGCGGCACACGACCTCCGCCACCTTGGAGCAAAAGTTCTCGCTGGTCACCAGATCGACGTTCACATCAAGCGAGTCATCGGAACAGGCGGTGCAAGCCACGACGACAGCCAGCGCGCCCCACCACGCACGGTCGATCATCCCATCACCTCCGTTGTTCGAAACAACGCGAGTATACACCCTCTCGTGACCGAAGTTGCAGCCTCTGGCCCCCCGGCCTCACCGGACCCGGGCGAAGGGGTGATGCTGGGGGTGGCCCAGACGCACCCGCGCGTCGACCACCACGCACCCGCTGCCCGGCCTCCCCCGGCCGCTCTGCTCCGCTCTGCCCCGGGCCCCACCGCTGCCCTCTGGCCGGTCATCCCGCCCAGCCGGGCTGCGGGCCAACCTCTTGCTCTTGAGCTCGTGCGTGCGTGGGGAGCGGCGCTGGTGCTGACGGCGGCGAGCAGCCTCTCGATGCTGGTCGGGGGAGCCACGGGCGCCTGGCTTGGGGGACTCAGGCGGTGGAACATCCTCGGAGCTGGAGTGGGCGTCATCACCAACGGTGCGATGGGACTCGTGGCGGCCCGACTGGGGTACGATCTGTGGGGCTTCTGTGGAATACTCCAGAGGGCTTCATGACAGGACAGGCGACTACGGAACATCACGGACCGCGGGCTCCCATCGACCGGATCATCCGGCCGTTCCAGGTGTTCGCCAACAACAAGCTGGCCGGAGCGATCCTGCTGCTCGTGGCCACCGGCGCAGCCCTGGTCTGGGCGAACTCGTCCTGGGCACGAAGCTATCACGCGCTACTCAAGATGACCGTCACGGGTGGCGTGGGGCCGTTTGTCCTTTCCAAGCCACTCCTTCTCTGGATCAACGACGGGCTGATGGGCGTGTTCTTCTTCGTCGTGGGGCTCGAGATCAAGCGAGAGCTCCTCGCCGGCGAGCTGTCGACCCTGAGACAGGCAACGCTGCCCATCGCCGCTGCGGTGGGCGGCATGGTGATCCCGGCGCTCCTGTATCACAGCCTGAACCGCGGCGGCCCGGGCGCCAGCGGATGGGGGATCCCGATGGCCACGGACATCGCCTTCGCCCTGGGTATCCTCGCGCTGCTGGGGGACCGCGTGCCGCTGACGCTGAAGGTGTTCCTGACGGCGGTGGCCATCGCGGATGACATCGGCGCCATTCTGGTGATCGCCATGTTCTACACCGAGAGCATTTCCCTTGTCTCGCTGGCTGTTGGTGGTGTGCTCTTCTTTGTCTCCATCGCGGCCAACGCGTCGGGCGTACGAAACTCGGTGGTCTACTTCCTGCTGGGCACGGCGGTCTGGCTGGCCTTCCTCAAGTCCGGAGTTCACGCGACGGTCGCAGCAGTGCTGATGGCCATGACCATCCCCGCGCGTACTCACGTTCGCAAAGAGGAGGTGGTTGACCGGCTCTCGGCCCTGCTGGAATCCCTGCGAGATGTGGGGCTCGCCAGCGGACACCGGATGCTCACCCTGAAGCAGCAACACATCGTGCACGGTATGGAGCGTCTGCTCGAGGACGCCTCGGCGCCGCTTCAGCGGCTCGAGCATGCACTGGTAGCGCTGGTCACCTTCATCGTGCTCCCTGTCTTTGCACTGGCCAACGCTGGCGTGATACTCGGCGGAGACTTGGTCGAGTCCTACCGCAACCCCGTCTGTCTCGGGATCATCATTGGCCTCTTCGCCGGCAAGCAGCTGGGCATCCTGGGCTTCTCGTGGCTCGCCGTGAGGACGGGCCTGGCCGCTCTGCCTGAAGGGGCGACCTGGCGCCAGGTGCACGGTGTGGGCGTGCTTGGTGGCATCGGATTCACCATGTCGCTGTTCGTGGCGAGTCTGGCGTTTCCTGGTGCCGCTGGGCAGCAGGATGTGGCCAAGGTGGGCATCCTGTCGGCCTCGCTGGTCTCCGGGCTTGTCGGCGTGCTCCTGCTGAGGTCCGGTCTGGACGTGAAGACGGCGCCGAGGGAGGAGCCATGACAGGCCACGAGGAGAGCGACGTGATAATAGGCGTACAGACGATCGAAAGGCCGTGGCACGGTCGGTTTCAACTTGCCGAGGACAGCGTGGGGCGCTGGCGCATCGGTCCCCTCTCCCTCTGGGTCCAGCGCCTGCGAGGGGAGTGGCGGATTGCCCGGGAGACTGTCGACGACCCGATGGACGGCAACCTGGAGCTGGAGATACCGGCGGATGTGGATGATCTGCTGACCAAGAAGGTGGTGGATCGCTTCGGGGTGGCCGGAGACAGCGGCGACCTCGAGATGATGCCGGCGCTGGCCGACCGTCCCGTGGTCGCCCGGCCGGCAAAGCCCTTTCATGTGCCGCAGGGCCAGCAGGTCACGGTCTTCGTCGGCTCGCCGCTGTGGGTCAAGATCTCTGCCGGCACGCCACCCATCCAGCTCCTGGACCAGCCGATCTTCCGGCCGTCGGACACCTGGTTCGGTCCGAGCACCATGGAGGGCGAGCTGTGCTACGCGAGCCGCACCTACCTTCGGCTCAACCTGGAAGGCGTGATCCGCCGACCGCACTGGGCCTTGACCGTGGTCAAGATCCTCAATCGCTCGGACACGCAGCTCAACATCGAGCTGCTCAAGCTCCCCGTCTCGCGCCTCACCCTCTATCAGGGCTCCGACGGCCAGCTCTGGACCCAGGATGTTGCCTTCAAGCGCGACAAGGATGGAGACTCCGCCACGCTGCGAATTCAGAAAGCGGCGCCCAGCTTCGCCCAGGATGCTGCATTGCTGGCAGAGCCACGGCAGAGCGGCGAGGAGAACGTGGTCATGCGGGCCTTCAGCGCCATCTTCTCCTGACAGGACGACGCAATGACCGGAATGCTTACAACGATCAAAGAGTTCCTGATTGGCGTTCAGTCCAACTCCTACCTGCGTGCTGTCGTGATCCTCGTGGTGGGCTTTCTGCTGGCGCGGGTCGTCCGCAAGCACCTGCCCACGAAGAGACTGCATCCCCAGCATCAACTGGTGCTTCGCCGCAGCCTGAGCTACATCGTCGTGGGAGTCACCATCTCGTGGACCCTCAGGGAGCTCGGCGTGAGCCTGAGCGTGTTGATCGGCGCAGCAGGCATCCTCACCGTGGCCGTCGGATTTGCCGCCCAGACCTCGGCCTCCAACCTGATCAGCGGGCTGTTTCTCATGGGCGAGCAGCCGTTCGTCATCGGTGACATCATCAAGGTGGGGGACACCACCGGTTACGTTGTGTCCATCGACCTGCTCTCGGTCAAGCTCCGCACCTTCGACAACCTCCTCGTACGCATCCCCAACGAGACCATGCTCAAGTCCAACGTGACAAACCTGACCCACTTTCCGATTCGCCGGGTGGATCTACTCGTGGGGGTGGCCTACAAGGAGGACATTGGCAAGGTGAAGGAGGTGCTCTTCGAGGTGGCCGACAAGAACCCCATCTGCCTCGAGGAGCCGAGGCCGCTGTTCATCTTCCTGGGCTACGGCGACTCGTCGCTGAACTTCCAGTTCTCGGTGTGGGGCGTGAAGGACAAGTTCCTCGACCTGCGCAACGCCATGTACGAGGAAATAAAACGGGTCTTTGACGAGCGTGGCATCGAGATCCCCTTCCCGCACCGCACGCTGTATGCCGGGAGCGTGACCGACCCCCTGCCTGTTCGGCTGGTGACGGACGCCGGTACCGATCCGCGCTGATCCTTCTCCCGG
>Ga0180009_10007860_pt1 | contig 10757 bp, 14 predicted proteins | sample OS_PC_MetaG_FD_123537 | JGI IMG/M metagenome (GOLD analysis project Ga0180009, IMG submission 123537) | Groundwater microbial communities from the Aspo Hard Rock Laboratory (HRL) deep subsurface site, Sweden - OS_PC_MetaG | ecosystem: Environmental > Aquatic > Deep subsurface > Groundwater... | reverse complement strand
TGGTTCTGATGAAACTTTTATTAATCTAGCAACTCCTCCTTTAAACTCCACTTTACTTTCTTCACTCAATTTATTCAATGTCCTTACAACAAACTCTTTTTTTATTCCTAATTCTCTCACTATACGGAATTTATTTTGAGGACCTTTCTCTTTTAGATAATCTAAAATTCTTTCATCTATTTCCATTATTCTTACCTCTTTTGTTTATATAACATGCTTTTTTCCTTTTTTAAGATTACTAGAATATCGAAGTCCGATATTTAAAAAATATTAAAGATTTTTTATCACTATATCACTAGATAAATATGGTGTAACATCATGATGAGCTCCAATAAATAAAATTCCTATTTCATCATCTTTTAAACCAGAATTAATTTTTTCTGCTATGAATTTATCACGTTCTTTTATTAAGCTGTCTTTTACTTTTTCAAATTCTTTAATTGCCTCTGTTTTTTCCTCTTCATTACTTGCTTTTGCAAATTCTTTAGCATAATTATATTCCTTTAATAACAATTCCTTGCTTTCAGTTTCTTCTATTTTTGCGCCCCCTTCAATTAATTTTTTAATTATTTGATAATTTCTACTGCCTTTTGCTGCAGTTGCATTAACTATCTTTAAGGCAAATTCTCCTCCTTCAGGCATGCCATCTTGATAAATTCTAACTTTACTAGACTCTAAATCAAGTTTATCTATTGTTTTTTCAACTTCATCCCAAAATCTTCCGATTTTCTTCTCATTTTCTTCCCATGCTTTCTTCCCAAGTTTTTCTATTCCCTTTTCCTTTAAAGCATCTTTCATACTGCCCATATCTGCAGGAGTATGTACAATTGGAATAAGAATTAATTTTCTCATTTTATCTTCCTTTTTTGATTCAGTTTCTTTTAAAGCACTTTCAAAATGTTTATTGCAAATCTTAAATTTCTTAACTTCTTTTTTAACAGCCTCTTCTTTTCTATCCTGTATAAATTCTCTAATTGCAAGTTTAGATGCAAAAACACAAACAGCTTCAATATCTGCACCACTAAAATCCTCTGTCCTCTCTGCTAATTTTTCTAAATCGACGTCATTAGCTAATGGTTTTTCTTTAACATGAATTTTAAAAATCTCAAGCCTTGTTTTTTTATTTGGAAGATGTATGAAAATAAGTCTATCAAATCTTCCTGGTCTTAATAGCGCTTCGTCAATAAGGTCTTTTCTATTCGAAGCTCCTATCACAATTACATTCTTTAAAACCTCAATGCCATCCATTTCTGTTAGCAGTTGAGATACAAATCTTTCACTTACACCTGAATCAGTTCTTGCTCCTCTTTTTGGTGCAACTGCATCTAGCTCATCAAAAAATAAAATGCAGGGAGAGGCTTGTTTTGCTTTTCTAAAAATTTCTCTTAATCTTTTTTCTGACTCTCCAACAAATTTTGAAATTAACTCAGGACCTTTAACTGAAATAAAATTAATTTCTGATTCATTTGCAACTGCTTTAGCTAATAATGTTTTACCTGTTCCAGGAGGTCCATAAAGTAAAATTCCTTTTTGGGTTTTGGTTTTTGAGTATTCATAAAGTTCTGGATATTTTAAAGGCCATTCTACTGTTTCTATTAATTCTTGTTTTGCTTTTTCTAAACCTCCTATATCTTCCCATTTAATATCTGGAATCTCAACATATACCTCTCTTAAAGCAGAAGGTTCTACACCTTTAAGCGCCTCATAGAAATCTTCTTTTGTAATTTCTAATCTGCTTATAATATCAGCAGGGATTATTTTATTTATATCAATTTCTGGCAGGATTTTTCTTAATGCATGCATTCCCGCTTCTTTGCATAAAATAAATAAATCAGCTCCAACAAAACCATGCGTAATGTCTGCTAATTCTTTTAGTTTTACTTCTTTTGCTAGTGGCATTCCTCTTGTGTGGACTTGTAAAACTTCTTTTCTACCTTCTTTATCTGGAATTCCAATTTCTATTTCCCTATCAAATCTGCCGCCCCTTCTTAATGCTTCATCTAACATGTCTGGTTGATTTGTCGCAGCAACAACAACAACCTTGCCTCTTGCTTTTAATCCATCCATTAAACCCAATAATTGACTTACAACTCTTCTCTCTAATTGTCTATCACCTGACATTTCTGACCTCTTTGAAGCTATTGAATCAATCTCATCTATAAAAATTATAGACGGAGCATTTTTTTCAGCTTCTTCAAATATTTCTCTGAGTCTTTCTTCACTATCACCATAATATTTTGCAATTATTTCCGGACCATTTATTGAAAAGAAATTTGCATCACTTTCATCTGCAACAGCTTTAGCAAGTAAAGTTTTGCCTGTTCCAGGAGGCCCGTATAATAAAACTCCTTTTGGCGGATCTATCCCTATTTCCTGAAAAAGTTCTGGATGCCTTAATGGCAGTTCAATCATTTCCCTAACTAAACCAATCTCTCTTTTTAAGCCACCTATATCTTCATATGTAATCTGAACACCTTCTTCTCTTGGTTTTTTTAATGAAATCTTTGTATCTTTTGTTATAATAATAACTCCACTTGGTTGTGTAGCTGTAACAGCAAAAGTCAATGGACTTCCAAGCATTTCTACTCTAACTCTCTGTCCTTTTATGACAGGTATTCCTTCTAGAACTTTTAATAAATATTCATTTTCTCTAACAATTTCAACTGATTGCAGGGGTGTGAGCATAATTTCTTTAGCTTTTTTAGCTTCTATTTTTTTAATCTTTACCTTGTCGTTTATTCCAACACCTGCATTGCTTCTAATGTCTCCATCAATTTTAATTATATTTTTACTGCTGTCTTCTGGATAACCTGGCCAAACTATGGCAGCTGCGATTTTTTTCCCTTTAATTTCTACAATATCTCCGCTGACTATATTAAGTTCCTGCATATTGTTTTTATCAATCCGAGCAATGCCTCTTCCAGCATCCCTATGCTTTGCTTCCTCTACAGATAATCTGATTTCTTTTGCCATATTAAAATTTTTTCTTTGTTTTATTTAAAATTTTTAATGCTTGAAAATCTTTGATTTTCATTGTTTTTTATTTTTCACTCTTTATCTCCTTTCCTGCTTTTTTAGTTTCTTTTTCAATAACTTCTCCTATTCCTTTTACTGTACCTGTAACAAAACCAAGCAATTGTTCAGGCAGCTTTTCCCCCTTTATATGAATCTTGCCCACCTCGTTAAATAAGCCAAGAGATTTTTCAAGCAACTCTTTAAGATCCCCCCTCTTCCATCCGCCATGAATTTGCATATCTGTTAACTGAGCATTCCCAAATATTTTTGCGTTAATTTTTGTTGCAATGACTCTTTCTTTTTCTTCCTTTTTTACTTCTTTCATAGATAACGAGATAACTAGTTAACTATTTAAATATTTCTATGTTCTAATACACAAATTTTTGTTCTGTAAAGTTATAAGAAAAAAAGTAGTTTATGTTGCTTTTTTAATTTTATCTTGGACTGATTCAATTTCCTTCTTTGATTTATTTAGTTGTGCTTCAAAGGTCTTCATTCTTCTAGTTCTATCGTTCATTATTTGAATCAGTTTTTTTGTTCTTTCTCTAGAATTTTTTTGTCCGATAATAGAGATGATTATACCTAAAATCAAAAATACAAATGCTATAATATATACAAGTTTTTCTCCTTGTCCAAACAGCAATAGTAATATTAAAACTACTCCTACACAAACAAATAAGATATTTGATAAAATATTTTCTAAAGCCATTCTTCCTCTAAAGTTTTTATTGAATTTTGAGATCGTTCACTATCTTGTTTAGTTTCCCCTGCAATTCTTGTATTAACTTTTTCTTTTCATTTAACTCATCCCTTAATCTTTTTACTCTTACTTCTGTTCCATTTTTTTGTCTCTCAACTTCTTTTCTAATATCAAAAATCTGCTGGTCTTTTCTTTTTATTTTATTTACTAATTTTCTGTTCATATCTTTCAAAGATTTATCTCTAAATTCTTCAAATGCTTTTTGTTTTTCTCTCAACGCATCAAGCCACTCCATAATTATAGGTTCAGCTATTTCTGGTTTTTTCTCTTCTTTTTCTTTAATTTCAACAGGCTTTTTTTCTATTTTCTCTTCTTTTATTTTTTCTTCAGCCTTTTCTTCTTTAACCTCAATTGGCTTTTCTTTTACTTTCTCCTTGGGAATCATTTTTACTTCTATTACTGGTTTCCTTTTTTTTATTTTTTTAGCTGTTACTGTTTTTGGGAATTTTTTCACAGGATTTTCTTTCTTTTTCATTTGTTAATTTAATCATAAACAATTTTATAAACATTGTTATATTATAATTATTATATTACTTAATTATATAAAAATAGTAAAAATAGTAACATAATATCGGACTTCGATATTTAGATAATCATTAAATAGATAATTAGATATAATAGATTAAAATAAAATTAATTAAAAAATGGTGACGTGGAATAAAAAATACTTGCCCATACATAAAAATAAAAAAAGGGGCAAAGGAGATAAAACTCTGAATCCAGAGGAGTTGTTAGCTTTAGTGAGAAAATTCTTTGATAATGCGACAAAAGAAAAGTTTGTCAAGGATCTTGCAAAAAGTTTTGATGATATTAGTTGCAGAATTGATTTGGTAGGTGTTCCAGAAACTTCTTTTGTGCTTGCCGTAGTAAAAGGCAAATTAAAGTTTTTGAGTTCTAGACAAAATGCTGATATGGCTATGGGTATTCATAAAGATTTTTTTCTTGATTTAATTCAAAATCCTCCGAAGTTTGGGAACATAAAATTAATCTATAATAATATTATTTTTAGAAAAGGCATAGTCAAACTTTTTAAGTATGGCAAACCAATATTTTCAAGTGTATTATTTTCAGGGAATGATAAGGAAATAAACAAGATTTTTACACAAACGAATAAGGTGGCCAAGGTCCATTAAACTTGACAGAAAAAGGCAATTTGTTTATTTTTCTTAATTCTTGTTTAAGCTCTTTAACCTTATTAAGTTTAACAAGACAGGAAAGATTTATTATCTCATTCTTTGATAAATCTTTAGTTGATTTTTCAATTTTTATTTCATCGACAAACTTACTAATTTGGTCATAGAAATTTTTTCCGTAATGATTTAATTTTGCCATAAGCTTCTTTCTTTTTTCTTTTTGTTTAAGTATATAAGCTTTTACACCTTCTTTTAATTCTTCATTCTTTGAGCTTTTAGTGTCTTTAGTTTCATAAAAAATTTGAATTCCATACTGAAATTTGTTTTTATTTTTTTCTAGAATTGATTTTAATTCTTGATATCTTTTATTTATGAATTCTTTTACTTTTTCTTCATCTCCTCTAATTATTGTCCCAATATTAAATGGAATTAGTGTAAATTCTTTCATGACTCTATCAATTACATATTGATGTTCTATAATTGTATTTAACATTTTCTCTTTGCTTTTTCTTAAAAAATTTTGTTTTAATTCTGGAGAGAAATCCTGAACAATTGCACTAACATCTTTAAAAGGAATAGAATAAACTTTTTTATCATCTATTCCAATTAAACCAAAATTTTTTTTAATTGCTTTGTCTATTATACAATAAATATATTTCATTGATACATAACTTTAGAGAAGTTTATTAATCTTTTTAAACCTCTGATTTCTGATTGAAATAATGGCATTCCAGTAATCTTGTATTCAGAAAATCTTTTTTTAATATCTTTAATATAATCTTCTTGTTGTTTTCTCCTAGACTGGCAAAAGTGACATCGATTATAAGGAATAATCTTATTGACTATTATATTTTCCACTGGCACTTTAAGTTTGTTTAGATGGCTGATGAGTCTTTCTGTTTGCTCTATACTCATCTCCTCTGGTATTGTAACAGGAACAAAAGTTGTATATTCAGGATCAGTAAGCATTTTTCTGCCTCTTCTGATAGTTTCTAAGGTTGTTTTTAGTGAATCACCCATCTCTCCTGTTATAGGATATTTTCTTTTTACATCAATGATAAATTCTGTCCAATCAATAGCTTCTTCAGGAAGTGCCAATAATCTTATAGTATGACCTGTAGGAGCAGTATCCAAAATACATAAATCATATTCCTTGCTGTCTATAAAATCCAGTATTTTTTTTAAAGCCATAAGCTCATCAACTCCTGGCGGACTAAGATCAAACATATTTGACATGATTTTCTCGTCTATGGGTAATGATACTCCTCCCTGAGATGTTAAAAGCCTTTTGAAAAAAATTTTAATCTCCTCTTTATACTCTTTTTTCATATCCTCAAAAAGTTTTACTGCATCAATTTCTTGTGCATAAATATTATCTGTAATCATCGTGACTTTATCTCCTATGCTTTTTCCAAATGAATCAGATAATGAATGAGCAGGATCAGTAGAAAATACCAAGACTTTTTTGCCTTGCCTTGCTGCTTCTAAGGCAGTTGCTACAGCACAGGTTGTCTTTCCAGTTCCACCCTTGCCTCCGAATAGAAGCAGTTTCAATTGTTCTTTTTTAAGAATATTGCGCATCTCTGAATGTTTAGCAATACTAGAAAAAAAAGGTTTAGAAAAAAATGAATATTTAAACTGTTTAGAATCATATTTAAAATCCTTTTCATAAAGTGTTTTACTGAATATTGTTAGATCATGCAACCCCCTTATCTCATGTGGAAATAAAGGCAGTTCAATAACTGTATAGTTACTCTTTTTCTTAACTTTTTTAATATATCTCTCTTGTTCTTTTCGTTTGGATCTGCAGAAACTGCATTTATTTAAGGGGATAACTCCGTTAAATATAATATAACTTATAGGAATATTGTACTCTTGCAATGTCCCAATAAATCTTTTCATTTCATAGATAGACATTGCTTCTGGAATAGTCATAATTATAAACTGAGTTATATCTTCATTCATTAAAGTTTCTTTTACTTTTTTAATATCTTCCTGCAGTTTTGTTAGAAATTGGTCTGCCCTATCTTTTACACTCCTTCCCATCAATTTTTTCATTATATAGCTTTTTTTTGCGTGCATCTGAATTAAAACATTAACCCATTTGGTTATTAAATCAGGTAAAGCTAATAATCGTATGGTATGGCCAGATGGAGCTGTATCGAGAATGTAAAGATCATATTCTTCTTTATCTAAAAAATCCATGATTTTGGTTAAGGCCATAAATTCATCTAAGCCAGGAAAAGGCATTTCTGAGAACCGCAAAATATCTTCTTTATCAAGATACGTGCCCTCGTCGAGTATTTGTTGAATTGTGTCTCTATAATGCTCTCTAAAATCTTCTAATACACTTTCGGTATCAATTTCTAACGCATCTATATTTTTTGCAACATTCGTGATTTTATTCCCTATTTCACATCCAAATGAATCAGACAAAGAAAGTACAGGATCAGTGGAGAATACCAAGACTTTTTTGCCTTGCCTTGCTACCTCTAATGCTGTTGCTGCAGCACAGGTTGTCTTGCCAGTCCCGCCCTTGCCTCCGAAAAGCAAAAGTTTTAGATTTTTTTTAAATATTAAAGAAGGTTTAGCTGCCATCTTATAACCTCACTTCTTTATGTGTAAAATTCTTCATGCGTTCTTGTGATTTTTTTAGAAGTTCCCCGGCTTTTTTAAGTTTTTTTTGTAAAATATTTTTTTGTTTAGTATATTCTTTTTTGCTTATTCTTATTTTTTTCTTTTCAAGTTTTTCAAGAGCATCTTCCAGCTCTTTTTTCCATTTTCCAAAACGTTGCATATCTGCTGTTGCAGCAATTGGTCCTAAAAAACTTTCCATCATCCATTTGTATATTCCCATTTTGATTTTTATGCTGCTATTGGCATGGCTTTTTTAATTAAATTTTCCCATTTTTCTAGTATTTCTTCGCTATTTGAAAAAAAAGTTGTCTCTTTACTTGAACCAGCATATGAAACAGCGAGAACTTTATTGTTTGCATTATAAGGTTTCTCTTCTTCTATTTTTACTTCCATTATCTTGTTTATGGGAATAGTGAGCATTATTTTTTCATCAAAACTATTATACCAGTATAAATCTTTAGCAGCAAGATATAGTTGACCTGGCTGCCATGTTTTGTCAAAAGCTTTATCAGCAGGAGCCATATACCACATCTTGTCACTATGAATAATTTCCTGACCTTCTATTAAAAACTGAACATCAGTTTTTTTTAGAATTATGCCGAATTTTTCTATCTGACCTTTTATAAAATCCTTTAGCAGAAAAATATTTTTTGCATGAAATTTAACTACTTGATTTTCAATTTCTAAATAAATTTCTTTTCTTTTATCTACAATATCTTCAGCTATTACCAAACCTTTTATTTTTTCAAGAGCAGTTTCAAATAAAATTTCATCTCTGAACAAAAATATTCTTTTGTTAGTATTATATAACCAACCTGCTCTCCAAGTATCACCTTCAGCGTAAAAATATGAAGCAAACATCTTACCAGAAATTTTCTCTCCTTCTAGTAAAGGTAGTTTTTCTTTTATTTCTTTTCTTGAGATTGCTCTTATTGTTTCATCCCACTCTTGCATCATCCCATACTCTAACATTGTTTCTATTCCTGCAATAGCTGCTTTTAAATTAACTCCTATTAAAGGAATTCCAGCAAGACTGATAATAATATCGGCATTTATTATAAGTCCTTTATCTAAAACTCTGTCTAGTAAATCTACAAGCGTGGCGTTTCTTTCTCTTGTTGGCTCCATTTTAGTCTATTCTTTTCTCCCAAAATGGAGGCTCAAAATTTTTAATTTTGTTGGTTCCATTTTTTAATTTTTTCCTTATATTATTTTTCAGCCCCTTAAACAAAAGAATAAGGAGACCAAGGCCCTGTAAAGCGAACACTAAATCCTTCTAGTTTATTAATCTTATCTAGCTCTATTCCTAATTCTTTAACTTTATTTCTTTCTACAAGGCATGAAAAATTTGCCAGCATATTATCTTCTTTAAGTTTTTCAACTTTTATTTCATCTGAATATTTTTTAATTAAAGAATAAAAATCCTTGAAATACTGGTCAGCTTTTTTTTCTAGTTCTTTTTGCAAGATATTTTTTATTTTTTGCTCATAAAAATAAGCTTTTCCCTTCCCTGTTTTTGTCATTTCATTCTTTAACTCTTTAATCACTTTTATATCAAGTTTAGAGGCAATAACCTTAGTGTTCCAGAAAATCTGAATTCCAAATTCTTGTTTTCCTTTAATTTTTTCAATTTTCTTTTTAAGATTTTCATATTCTTTTTTTAGCCATTCAAAAACTTTATTATCACTGCCTTTAATTATCATATCAAATGTTAAAGGAATCGCAGTAGTGCCTTGACTTGCTTTATCAATAACTTTTTGATGAGAGATTATCCAAGTTTTCACTTCCTCATTATTATCACTTTTATAAGGCTTAGCTTCACAAGCATGAACAATAGCACAAATATCTTTATAAGGGATTGAATAAACTTTACTTTCTTCTATACCAGCTGTATCAAAATTAACTGCTTTATCAACTACACAATAGACATACCTTCCTTCTTGTTTTTCTTTTTTAACTTCAGGTTTTTCCACCATTTTAACTACAACTCCTAATTTAATTATGGCTCTTCTAATTTATTCTTTATTAATATTTGCAATGCATTGAGTTAGAGCTAATCTTTTTCTTCTTTGTCTTCCTCACTTTCTTCCTTTTCTTCGTCTTCTTCAAGCTCTTCTTTGTCTTCTTCAGTTTCTTTCTTCTTTTCTTCCGCTGGCTTTTCTTTTTTCTTTGAATCAAGGATAGTGCCAATTTCTTCAATTGCTTTTTTTGCTACTCCAAGCAATTTTTCAATTGTTTCTTCTGTTCCTTCAGCTGCTTCTTCAATTGCTTCTTTTGCTACTTTTACTGGTTCTGTCATTGTTGCCATTCCTTTTTTATTAATTTTTCTTTTCTCTTTTTTCACTTTTTTTGGGTCTTCAACACCTCTACTAACTCTTCCTCTCTTAGCTGGCCATGATTTTCTCATTTTTCACCTCCTTATCTTTTTCTTCCCATTTTAGGGGGTTTGTTAATTTATTTAACATATCATTTGCTAAATCATCAAATCCTTTTCTTACACTCTGAACTGCCTGGCTAACCCCTTGTTCTTCTTTCATTTCTTCAATTGCTTTATCAAGATCAGCTAAAGCTTGGCCAAGCCTCTCAGTTTCTTCTTCTGTTAGCTTTTCTGATTCAACTCTTCTTATTGCTTGTAATTTTAAAGCATCTTTTATTATTTCAACTAAAGCAATAACTAAACCTAGTAAACCATGCTTCAAATTTTTTTCATCTATATCTATCATTTTTCAAATACTCCTAGTGTTTGGAAAATCCTAAAATTTGCGTCAGCGAATTTTTTGATCTTCTATTAAAGATTAAAAAGCTTTATTCTTCCTTTTTTTCTTCGTCTTCTTCAGACTTTTCTTCCTCCTTTTCCTTTTCTTCTTCCTTTTCCTCCTCTTCCTTTTTTTCTTCGTCTTCATCTTCCTCGTCTCCATCAACTGTTTCTTCCTTTTTTTCTTCTGTCATTTTGATACCTCCTTTTGCTTCTTTTTAAATTCTTCTGCCTGTGTTACTGAGAGGATCCTTGCCATTTTTGTTCCACATTTAGTGCAAGTTCCTTTAGCCATGAAAGTCCCTCTTTTTGTTTTTGAAAGATTCACATCTCTCATTTCCCTATTTTTCCTGCATCCCATACATCTACCTTCCAATGCCATCTTTGTCTCCTTTTGTTTTTATTTTATTATTTTTTCTGGCTTTTTTAGCTTTTTCTCTAATCTAATTTCTAGTAT
>Ga0180009_10007859_pt1 | contig 10760 bp, 7 predicted proteins | sample OS_PC_MetaG_FD_123537 | JGI IMG/M metagenome (GOLD analysis project Ga0180009, IMG submission 123537) | Groundwater microbial communities from the Aspo Hard Rock Laboratory (HRL) deep subsurface site, Sweden - OS_PC_MetaG | ecosystem: Environmental > Aquatic > Deep subsurface > Groundwater... | reverse complement strand
TTCTTATAAATCTGCTTGTTACGTTCAGTTAAGTCAATAAATGAGACTTAAATATAATAAATCGGCGCTGTCCGGATTTAAGCCCATTTTGAGGCAGAATGTCAATCGTATATTCTTAACCTTTTCAGCTTTTTTTGCCGCGAGAACTCACAGGACTTTAAAAAATCTCTTGACATGAATGTTATAATGCTATAGCATAACATAAAAAACAATGGAGATGGTTATGCTGGATAGCAAAGATATAAGCAGGGTCGTTAAAGAACTCAGAAGCAAACTGAACCTCAGCCAGGAAGAATTAGCTGCAAAACTAAAGGTCTCTTTTGCCACTGTAAACCGCTGGGAAAACGAGAAAATATCGCCTCGTGGAAAAGCCAGGGAAGCGATTTTAAAGTTAATAGAAGAGTCAGGTTTCGACCTTGAGAGCGCAGGTGATATTGGCGAAAACCATAAGAATCGACGCCGTAAGTTGTCTAAGGAGGATGTACTGAGCACAAAGTCCATGGAGCAGATGCTATGGAGCGCAGCTTGTTCCATCCGCGGCGAAAAAGATGCGCCAAAGTTCAAGGATTACATCTTGCCCCTTGTTTTTATCAAACGCCTGTCTGATGTCTTTGAGGACGAAGTTGATCGGCTCGCCGAAACATATGGCGATAAGGAAACAGCTCTGTCAATCATTGAAGCCGATCACCAACTTGTCCGATTTTATATTCCCATAGAAGCACGCTGGCCTGCGGTCAGCGGTCGTGAAATGTTCGACTGGCCCAAAGATCACAAACCCAAAACGCTTGGTGAGCAGCTCACAATGACCGTCCGTGCGATCGCTAAGGCCAATCCGTCTTTAACGGGAGTGATCGATATTGTTGATTATAACGAAACCCGCAGCGGAGAACGTGAAATCAGCGATAAAGCGCTGTCCGGCGTGATCGAGACCCTTTCCGACCCCCGCTACCGTTTAGGACTTTACGACGTGGAGCCGGATTTTCTTGGCCGCGCTTATGAATATCTCCTGCGTAAATTTGCCGAAGGTCAGGGCCAGAGCGCCGGTGAATTTTTCACCCCTACGGAGGTGGGATGGCTGATGGCCTACATACTGCGCCCCCGCCAGGGAGAAGAGGCTTATGATTTTGCCAGCGGTTCGGCAGGGCTGCTTATCAAATGCGAATTAGCTTTACAGGAACGGGAGATCAAGATTCAGAGACCGCTGAAGCTTTACGGTCAGGAGTTGACGGGGTCCAGTTACGCCATCGCACGGATGAACATGGTCGTTCACGACATGGAAGGCGAGATCGTCCGCGGCAACTCCATGACCAATCCGAAATTCAAGGACTCCGATTCCAGTCTGAAGAAATTCGACATCGTCGTGGCCAATCCCATGTGGAACCAGCCCTTCGATCCGTCGGTCTATGAAAATGATCCCTTCGACCGGTTTGAATCTCAGGGAGGAGTCACCACCGGCAAGGCGGACTGGGCATGGCTGCAACATACGGCTGCATCTCTGAATACACATGGCCGCGCCGCCATCGTACTCGATACAGGCGCCGTCACGCGGGGCAGCAAAACTGAGGACAGGGAAAAGAAGATCCGCCAGTGGTTTGTCGAGCGCGACTGGATTGACGGCGTGATTCTCCTGCCTGATAATCTTTTTTACAACACCACCGCCGCCGGAATTATCATTATCTTAAACAAGGCAAAATCCAAGGCGCGGCAGGGAAAGATTATTCTGGTCAATGCCGGCCGGGAATTCAAAAAAGGCAGGCCGAAAAACTATATTCCTGATGAGAATATCCGCAAGATCGCCGATGCCTTCATCAAAGGGGAAGATGTCGAAAAGTTCGTCAAAGTCATTACAACAGCCCAGGCGGCAGAAAACGATTTCAACCTGTCTCCGTCGAGATATGTGGATATAAATGAAGGGGAAACCTATAGGCCGATACCGGATATTTTGGATGAACTTGATGGGCTGGGGAAGAAAGCTGATGAAACAGATGCGGATTTACAGAAGATTTTAAGAAAGATGGGGCTTAGGAAATGAACAATACGGTTCAGGGATAAAACGTATTATCAATTCCTGTCTCGCCCACAATCTGCCTAATCCAAAAATTGAGGAGATTGCCGAGGGAGTCAGGGTGACAGTGTTCAAAGCTACCCGGAAAACTAGGGTGAAAACTAGGATGGAAACTAGGGTGAAAAATAGGATGGAAACTAAGGTGGAAACAAGCGAGGCGATTTTGAATTTGATAATGGGGAATCCTTCAATAACGAGAAAAGAGTTGGCGACTCACCTGCATTTAACGATGAAGGGTATTGATTGGAATCTAAATAAATTAAAGAAAGAAGGAAGGCTAAAACGTATTGGTCCGGATAGAGGCGGGTATTGGGAAATTATGTAAAACTGCATATCCGTATTTTTTATTTTGTATAAGGACTTATGAAGAATATACCGACAGAATGGACGAAAGAATTGTTGAGGACAGTGTGCCATAAAACTGAAATGTGGATTCCAAATAAGGACAAACGGGATTCTTTTCACTATATCGATGTTTCTTCTGTCTCAAACAATACCTTCACAATTAAAGAAGCGTCTTTGGTTAAAGCAGATGATGCGCCGGGGAGAGCGCGCAAGATCGTAAAGTGGCAAGATACAATTTTCGCGACAATTAGGCCATCACTCAAAAGAGTAGCGTTCATTTCCCAGGAATACGACAATCAAATTGCATCAACGGCGTTCTGTGTCGTGAGGCCAAACCAGAAACATGTTACACCATTGTATGTTTATTTCTTTTTGCTATCTGACTTATTAAATATAGAAATTAATGGATTACAGCATGGTGCCAGTTATCCTGCGATAACTGATAAAGATGTATTGAATCAAACCATACCTCTTCCTCCTCTTTCTGAACAGCAAAAAATAGCTGCCATTATCTATAAAATTCAAAAAGCGATTGAGATTCAGGAATCAATTATCGAGAAGACGCGGGAACTGAAAAAATCCACCCTGCACCATGTCTTTACTCACGGCCTGCGAGGGGAAAAGTTTAAGGAAACAGAGATCGGGCCAATGCCGGAGAGTTGGTCTGTACAGAGATTTGAAGAATTTGCGACATTACATAGAGGTTACGATTTACCGATCCAAGATCGTACCAGTGATACGGTCCCAATTGTTGGTTCAAATGGTATCGTTGGTTATCACAACCAAAGTAAAGTTAAAGGGCCAGGCGTGGTGACGGGTCGTAGTGGTTCGATAGGTATTTCCTATTATGTGGCGGATGATTATTGGCCATTGAACACAGGTTTATATGTCGAAGATTTTCATGGAAACGATCCTTTGTATGTGCATTATTTTTTTCAATCGTTTGATTTTGGTCAATACGCGGCAGGTGTAAGCGTTCCAACTTTGAATAGAAACATCGTTCATGCTGCATTGATATTCGTGCCCCAAATTAGAGAACAAAAAGAAATCGCCAATATCCTGAAAACCATCGACCAGAAAATCGAGCTTCACACAGCCCAAAAATCCGCCCTGCAGGACCTTTTCAAAACAATGCTGAACAAACTGATGACGGGCGAGATTCGGGTGAAGGATCTGGATATCGATGTGTCAGAAGTTGAATCATGTGCGTGATGATCGAATCGAAAAGGTAATGGGAACTATCCGGAATTTCCGGATAGTTCATTTGTTGCAAAAAGTGCAACAGTTGGGAAATTTGGTGAGAAGCAAGGTTTCAAAAATGAATAGAGAGGGTTTAAAGAAACAATATGGCATTATAGGGAGGAACCCAGTATGTCCTATTACACGGTAAGGGAAACGGATGCGCTTAAACTGCTGATGAAGGAGATAGATAACCTGCAGGTAAAGATTGACGAAAAGCGCCCTGTGCGGCCCGAGCGCTGGCAGGCGGTTACGGAAAAGCTGAAGATGGAATGGACTTACGATTCCAATGCCATAGAAGGCAGCACTCTGACGCTGGGCGAAACCATTTTTTTTCTTCGCGAGGGTTTAACCGTAGAGGGAAAGCCATTAAAGGATTTTGTTGACGCACACAATCATGTTGACGCAATTAATTTTCTTTATGACGTGATAAGCGATCAGCGGCCAATTACGGAAGGGCTGATTAAAGAGATCAATGCCCTGCTATTACAAGGGGTTGAATATACTTATGCGGTTGATCTTACCGGCAAAAAAACGAGAAAGAAAGCTACCCCCGGTCAGTACAAGAAAGCTCCCAATACTGTTCTTCAACTTGACGGCACTATTCATGAATATACAGATCCCTTGCATGTAGCGACAGAAATGGAAGATCTTATTGTATGGATCAACGGGTATTTAGACAGCGAACACGGACTCATAACCGGAGCGGTTGCCCATTATAATCTGACAAGAATTCATCCTTTTGATGATGGTAACGGCCGGGGCGCGCGACTGTTGATGAATCTGATTTTTGTGAAAAAAGGCCTCCCGCCTGCAGTTATCAGAAATGAGCAACGCCGGCTCTATCTGGATACACTTGCTAAAGCGGATAAGGGTGATTTGGAACCTTTTATAGGTTTTGTGGGTAAGTCGCTTGTGAATACACAAAAAACAATCACGGAAAATTTATAGAGTTACCGAAATGGGAATGCATTATAGGTTATCAATATGCCTCTAAATCTTGGTACCGAAACCACCACAGTTCAGCAGCCGATATTAAAATATGCGGATGAAATCGGCTGGAAAGTCATCTCTCAGGAGGAGTCTCTTTCCTTCAGAAAAGGGGAAAGCGGGACACTGTTCTACAGGGTTCTCGAAGAAAAGCTGCTGGAACTGAATAAGGGGTTGGTGAACCGGGAAAATGTGGATGACATTATTCACCGGATAGAAGCCGTCCGGAACAATATCGAGGGGAACGCAGAAATCCTGTCCTGGCTCCGGGGAGAGCAGGCGGTTTACGATGAAAACGAAAAGCGGCGCCGCAACATTACGGTAATCGACTTCGACGAAATAAAACGCAACTTGTTTCAAGTTACTGACGAATGGCAGTACACGAACGGACGGGAAACAAACCGCGCGGATATAATGTTTCTAATAAACGGGATCCCCGTTGCTATAGTCGAAACAAAGAGCGCAAAAAAAACCAATGGCATGGAAGATGCACTAATTCAAATCCGGCGGTATCACCGGGAGACACCGGAAATGCTGACCGCGCCGCAGGTTTTCGATATCACCCATCTAATTGATTTTTTCTATGGCCCAACCTGGAATCTGAACCGGAAAAATATCTTCAACTGGAAAGACGAGGAAAAGGGAAACTTCGAAAATAAAGTAATACGGTTTTTTGACTGGGAGCATTTCCTCAAAATGCTGAAGGAATGGATACTGTTCTATATTAAGGATGACGAGCTCCAGAAAACTATCCTGCGCCAGCACCAGACCCGGGCTATCGAGAAAATCGTTAAGCGCTGTGCCGACGAGAGTAAAAAGACAGGCCTGATATGGCATACCCAGGGATCGGGCAAGACCTTTACAATGATAACGGCGGCGCAGCAGATTCTTGCAAACAAGGATGTCTTCGGGAAGGCGACGGTTATCCTGATGATCGACCGCAACGAACTGGAAGGCCAGCTTTCCGGCTGGGTGGAGCGGATACTTGGCGAGATGCAGGCCCATGATATCAGCATAGAAAAAGCCACCAGCAAGGTTCGCCTGCGGCAACTCCTCAAGGCGGACTTCAGAGGACTGATTGTTTCCATGATCCACAAGTTTGACGGGATTTCAAAGAATATCTGCCCCCGCTCCAATGTTTTCGTTATGCTGGATGAAGCGCACAGATCGGTCGGAGGAGACTTGGGCAACTACCTTGTTGCCGCCCTTCCGCAGGCAACTCTTATCGGATTCACGGGAACGCCCATCGACAAAACGGCCTACGGCAAGGGAACCTTCAAAATCTTCGGAAAAGAAGACGACAAGGGTTATCTCGATAAATATTCCATTTCGGAATCTATCGAGGACGGCACGACACTTCCTCTCAACTATATGCTGGCCCCCAACGAAATTCGTGTACCCCGGGAAGAGCTTGAAAGGGAATTTCTTGACCTTGTTGAGGCCGAAGGTGTCAGCGATGTCGATGAACTGAATAAGATACTCGATCGGGCGGTAAAGCTCAAAACATTTCTCAAGTCGGCGGATCGTGTGGAGAAGGTGGCGGCCTTCATTGCCCGGCACTTTCGCGAGAATGTCGAGCCTCTCGGTTATAAAGCATTTGTAGTCGGCGTGGATCGTGAAGCCTGCGCCCTTTATAAGGAGGCTCTCGATAAACTCCTGCCGCCGGAATGGTTAACGTCTATTTATACGGCTGCCCAAAACGACAGTGAAAAACATCCTCTTGTCCATAAATACCAGCAGACTGCTGAAGAGGAAAAGAAGGCAAGAAAACTGTTTCCGAAGCCCAGTGCCTTGCCGAAGGTTTTCATTGTCACGGATAAACTTCTCACGGGTTTTGATGCCCCTGTTCTTTATTGCATGTATCTGGACAAACCCATGCGCGACCACGTTCTTCTTCAGGCAATCGCCCGTGTCAACCGGCCCTATGAAGAAGAAGGAGACATCAAGAAACCATGCGGTCTGGTGATTGATTTCGTAGGTATCTTTGAGAAACTGGAAAAAGCTCTTGCATTCGATTCCGATGTCGTCAGCGGTGTGATCAAAAATATTGATGTCCTGCTGGCGCGCTTCATGGAATTGATGACGGGACAGGCCCGGCCATACATAGAACTTACCCGCGGCAAAGTAGATGACAAGATGGTTGAAAGTGCCATAGACGCCTTTATAGACCAGGGCAAAAGAGAGGAATTTTATAAGCTTTTCAAAGAACTGGAAACACTTTACGAGATACTGTCTCCCTCTCCAGATCTTCGGGATTACGTTGAAGACTTCGGCCTCCTCTCGCTCCTCTACCAGATCGTCCGCAATGCCTTCCGAAAAAAAACAGGATTCTATGGCGACATCGCCAAAAAGACGGAACAATTAGTCAGTGAGAAAGTCAAAACTTATGGTCTGGAAACCACGACACCGGCAATCAAGATTGATGAAACGACCCTGAAGGCGCTGAAAGACAGCAAGGTATCGACTAATATAAAAGTTATCAATCTTATCAACAGCATAATCAAAACGGCAACTACTGAAGGTGTTGAGAGTCCGTATCTGAAACCTATTGGTGAAAGGGCGGAAGCCATTCAGGAGGCCTTCGATGACCGGCAAATAACATCTCTTGAAGCGATTAAAAAAGCAGAGGCGCTGGTCAAAGAGGTTCTCGAAGCCAGAAGACGGCAGGAGGAAACAGGTTTTGACATCAACACATTCACGATTTACTGGTTGCTCAAACAGGAAAACGTAAAATGGCATGAAAGTCTCGCGCCGATTGTCAATAACGCATTTCTCCGCTTCCCGAATTTCAAGGACAACATTGCGGAACTGAGGCAGCTCAAGGCGGAACTATACAAGTTGATGCTTCCTGTTGTCGGTAAGGATTTGATGCTGGGCATTGTTGAGAAACTCCTGAGGCTGGATCGCAAATGAGTAAACCTTTTGAAATAAAAGGTAAAAACCTGAACGCCAAAGAGCAGTTTAAATCTGAAATTGCCCGCTGGGCCGCAGTAATGAAGGTTAAACCAATACAGATTTGTGTTCAGCGGATGACCAAAAAATGGGCCTCCTGCTCAAGCAAAGGACGGGTCTGTTTCAGTGCCGATCTTCTGCAGGAATCGGAAACATTCCAAAAATATGTCATTGTCCATGAACTCCTCCACCTCCAGGTTCCTAACCACGGCAAACTCTTCAAGAGCCTGATGAGCGCCTATCTGCCCGGCTGGGAAGCGACATTAGAGAGACGGAACGGGGGTGTGATAAGAAGCCTATGAACCTGGGGAATTCTTGGGACATAATGCGATTTCTTCGAAACGAAGGGTATGGGGTTCTCATACCAAAGGAGGAATATGAGTATTCTTCAAGAGATTTTGGGTTGGACCCGGGGCTTGCCTGCCTGGCAAAGCGATGCGATTGCGCGCTTGTTTGCAAAACAAAACCTCGGCGCAGAGGACATTGATGATCTCTTTGCGCTTCTCAAAGCAGAGCATGGCATTCCTGATCCCAAGGGACGCAAGGCCAATAAGCTAAGCGCCAATCAGATCCCTGCTCCTTCGCAGCTCGACATACATGTTGAGCTCATTGGCATCAAGAATCTTCAGCATGTGAATGCCATCGCCGACAACCAGAAACTGACTTTTGCACCGAAGGGACTGACTGTCATCTATGGTGATAACGCCACAGGAAAGTCGGGCTATTCTCGGGTTATGAAGCGAGCCTGCCGCGCCCGTGACCAGAATGAGCCGATTCATCCCAATGCAAATCTGCCAACTGCGCAAGCAGGAAAAGCAAAAGCAATCTTTGAGATTATTGTCAATGGAGAGGTCAGGGAAGAGCAGTGGGTTAGTGGTGCGCCAGCTCCCGAAGCTCTATCGGCGATTGCGATTTTCGACCATCGATGCGCTAGGGCGTATCTCGATTCCGAGAATGACTTTGCCTACGTGCCTTATGGTCTCGATATCTTCGAGGGGATAGCTAACGTCTGTCGTCAACTCAAAACGAAGATAGACCAAGAACATGCCCAGTGTTCTCCCGATCTAACCGCATTTGCCGACCTGCAAGGAGTCAGTGTTGTTGGGAAGCTCATTGAGAAGCTCTCGGCTAAGACTGACACGAAGCAGGTTGAAGCCTTAGCCTCTGTTACCCCGGAAGAAATTGTTCAGCGGGATACGCTGGATAAAAGCCTCAAAGAGGGCAACCCAAAGGAGAAAGCGAATCAGTTGCGTCTGAGAAACCGGCGCATTGCCCGTATTGCACAGAATGCCATTGATAAGCTGGCCAGTATTGATCAGGACAAGTTGACCCAACTTGAGGGGCTTGATCAGAGCTTCCGCACCGCCCAAGCGGCCGCGACAACTGCAGCCCAAAAGTTGAAGGATGATAGCAAAATGCTCCCTGGAACAGGCGGGGAGGCATGGCGTGAACTGTTTAAAGCTGCCCGCAAATTCTCTGAAGAAGCGTACCCTGGGAAACCGTTCCCGCATATAGAGGAAGGGGCACAGTGTCCACTTTGCCAGCAATCCCTTGAAGAAGGTGCCTTGCGCCTCCAACAATTTGAGGAGTTTGTTGAACAAGAAACTGAGAAAACAGCTCAAGCAAAACGCAAGGATTTGACCAATGCTTATAACGTCTTCGTTGCGCTCGACATGTCACTGGGGCTTGATGATGAAACCTTTGCCGAGATTTCCACCTATGACAAAACACTCGCACAGGAAAGCCGGGCTTTTGAGCAGGCATTAGCTGATCGCTTTATAAAAATGAAGACCGCTTTCGCCTCTCATATGTGGGCAGATGTTGCAAATGCACCAACAAGTCCGGCAGACAACCTTAAAGCCTTAGCGGACAAGCTCAACCAAGAAGCGGAGACAATGGAGAAAGCTGCCGACGAAGTTGCACGTAAGGCTTTACAATTGCAGTTCAACGAGCTCGATGCAAGGATTCAGCTTTCGAAAAGAAAAAAGTCTGTTCTGGGTGCAATCGAAAAAATGAACAGACAGGCAAAACTTGCAGCATGTCTGTCAGAACTGAGAACCAGACCTATCTCGGATAAAGCGAGTGAAGTAACGGAAAAGGTGGTTTCGAAAAAGCTGGCTAACGCGCTCAACGCTGAATTCAAAAACTTGGGTGTTGGCAATCTGCAGGTTTCCCTGCAGAGCCGGGTGGACAAGGGTAAAGCATTGCACAAGCTCAAGCTTAATCTTCCTCAGTCTATTAGTCCCAGCAATATCCTGAGTGAAGGCGAACAACGCGTCATAGCTATCGGCTCATTCCTGGCCGAGGTTGCAGTCAATGGTGGATCAGGCGGCGTAGTTTTCGATGATCCAGTGTCTTCCCTGGATCATCGGTACCGGGAGCGTGTGGCCAGACGATTGGCGCAAGAAGCTGCAAAGCGCCAAGTTATCATCTTTACTCACGATGTCTACTTCCTTTGCATCTTGATCGAAGAGGCAATAAATACCGGAGTTCCGGTTGCGACTCAGAGTCTGGTAAGACGCCCTCAGGGCTTTGGTGTGGCTGAATCGGACCTTCCCTTTGAAGGAATGAATACCTCGGCGCGGGTAAAGTTCTTAAGGGTGCAGCATCAGAAAATCGCCAAACTCTGTAAGGGGGGCGATGAGCCAGAATACCGCAAGCGGACTATAGATACTTATCGGTTGTTACGTGATGCATGGGAAAGAGCCGTAGAAGAAGTATTGTTGCGAAAGGTTGTGTTGCGTTTTCGCAAAGGAATTCAGACTCAGTTGCTCAAAGAAGTGATGGTCGAAGATGCGGACTATACCCAAGTGTACCAAGGCATGAGCAGGTGTTCAAATTACACCCACGATAAGGCGCTCATGGGCGGCGTTGCCGTGCCCGATCCTGATGATCTACTGGCAGATATTAATATCCTGGAAGGTTGGCGGGAGCATGTGGAAAAGCGCAGCAAAGAAGTTGCCAAAGTCAGGAAACAGCCTGTTATGGCAACCGCGTCATGATTTTAGGGTAGTCTGGGTGCACAAACTAATAGATGAGGAAAAATATGAAGCTTCTCCACACCTCAGACTGGCACCTTGGCCGCGCCTTGTAAGGCTGCAAGCGATATGAAGAATATGAAGCATTCCTGAACCGGCTGGCGGCGCTCATCGAGAGCGAAGACATCGCT
>Ga0180009_10007858_pt1 | contig 10761 bp, 4 predicted proteins | sample OS_PC_MetaG_FD_123537 | JGI IMG/M metagenome (GOLD analysis project Ga0180009, IMG submission 123537) | Groundwater microbial communities from the Aspo Hard Rock Laboratory (HRL) deep subsurface site, Sweden - OS_PC_MetaG | ecosystem: Environmental > Aquatic > Deep subsurface > Groundwater... | reverse complement strand
CGATGAGAAGGCTACGAGCCCTGGGGACGCCCTCCGGGAACTCTTCAAAGAATATGGGCCTTGTCTCGTTCTCATTGACGAGTGGGTGGCCTACGCGCGCCAGCTCCACGATCAGGGGGACCTGCCCGCAGGCAACTTTGAGACCCAATTCACTTTTGCTCAGGTACTCACAGAATCTGCCAAGCTGGTTAAGAACTGTCTCCTGGTCATTAGTCTGCCCGCTTCTGACACGACAGGTTCACCACATACCCAGGCCGACGACTCTGAGGTGGGGGGCCAGCGTGGCCGGGAGGCCCTGGAGCGTTTGCGAAACGTGGTGGGCCGCGTGGAGTCTTCGTGGCGTCCGGCAAGCGCCGAGGAGGGCTTTGAGATCGTGCGGCGGCGACTTTTCGAGCCACTCACTGATCCGGCAAAGTTCAAGGACCGTGATGTGGTCGCGCGGGCTTTTGCCGATCTCTACCGGGGTCAACACCAGAAGTTCCCGCTTGAGTGCCGCGACGCGGATTATGAGAAGCGTTTGAAGGCCGCCTATCCGATCCACCCTGAGGTTTTCGACAGGCTTTATACGGACTGGTCGACTTTGGTCAAATTTCAGCGCACTCGCGGTGTGCTGCGCCTCATGGCGGCGGTGATCCACAGCCTCTGGGAGAAGGGTGACCGCAACCCTCTGATCCTACCGGCCAATATTTCGATAGACGACCCTCGCGTGCAATTCGAACTCACACGCTACCTTTCAGACAATTGGGTTCCGATCCTTGAAAAGGATGTGGACGGCCCCAACTCTTTGCCTCTTCGTCTCGACAGCGAAATCCCCAACCTTGGCAAGTTCTCTGCTTGCAGGCGTGTGGCTCGCACCATCTACCTCGGCTCTGCACCAACGCCGACAGCAGCCAACCGGGGTCTGGAAGACCGGCGCGTGAAGCTTGGGTGCGTGATACCGGGTGAGTCACCTGCCGTATTCGGTGACGCACTGCGGCGACTTGCAGCGGCAGCCACCTACCTCTACCAGGATGGCCCACGGTACTGGTATTCCACCCAGCCCACGGTCACAAAGCTTGCGGAAGACGGGGCCGAGCAGCTCAAGCGCGATCCCGACAAGGTGGTGCAGGAGCTAGACAAACGCCTCCGAAAAAACCTGGAGCGCAAGGGTGACTTTAACCGCATCCACCCGCTCCCAGGATCGAGCGGTGACGTACCGGACGACCTTGATGCCCGTCTCGTGGTGCTGGTAATTGATCATTCGTACAGCAAGGATCCTCGTAGCCCCGCTGAGACGGCAGCAAAGGCGATCCTGGAGACCCGTGGCAACACCCCTCGCCTTTACCGTAACACTCTGGTCTTTCTCGCAGCGGACAGGACCCGGCTCCAGGATCTGGACGAGGCGGTACGAAAGTATCTTGCATGGGAATCCATCCTCAACGAGAAGGACACGCTAGACCTCTCGCCGCACCAGGTCAAGCAGGCTGAGACCCAGAAAACCAGCGCCGATAGCTCCGTAACAGCCCGACTGCCTGAAACCTACCAGTGGTTACTGGTTCCTACGCAGGCCACACCACAGGTAATGATTGAATGGCAGGCGATCAGGCTTTCAGGTTCTGATGACCTTGCCCTGCGGGCCAGCAAGAAACTCCGAAACGACGAGTTGCTAGTGACAAGTTTCGCGGCCTCCAGGCTGCGGATGGAAATGGACCGCGTTCCACTTTGGCGAGGCGATCACGTGGCCATTAAGCAACTCATTGATGACTTCGGATGTTACATCTACCTGCCGCGTCTCAAGGATTCAGTGGTTCTATTGGGCGCGATTAGCGACGGACTCGGACTGTTGACATGGACTCAGGATTCATTTGCCTACGCCGAAAGCTACGACGAGAATGCAAAGCGATACTGTGGCCTTCGTGGCGGCCAAATGGTTTCGATAAACCCCGATGATGTAGGATTGCTCGTTCGCCCTGAGGTTGCAAAGCAACAGATGGAGGCGGAGACCCCGCCCCCTCCTGACGGTGCGGACACTGACATACCTGTGTCGCTCGGCCCTGGGCCAACGGTGCCAGTTACCTCTACTCCCGGTCCTGTCGAACCAGACAAACCTAAACGCTATCACGGCACAGTGACGCTCGACCCGGCACGGGTTGGGCGTGACGCGAGCAAGATTGCCGATGAAGTCATCACACATCTGGTCGGGCTGGTGGGGTCATCGGTGCGGGTAACGCTGGAGATCGAGGCGGATATCCCGGGTGGCGCCCCGGAAAACGTCGTGCGAATCGTCACGGAGAACGGCCGCACACTCAAGTTCACAAGCCAAGGATTTGAAGAGGAGTAAGATCTGGTGATACAGTAAAATGATCAGGGCTGGGGTGGGATTAAGTCAGATGATTGGAATGATAGTTGCGGTCCCGGACCAAGGCAACAGATTGAAACGCTTTGAGAAGTCATAAAAAAGGAGCCCCAAATGGGGTTTATAACCACTTTTTTGACCCCTAAAAAGGGTCACACCTATTTAAACTCGTAAGAAAAAGCCAAATATCATGGCCCAGATGCATCCTGATGACATTGAGGATTACGAAGACGCCACGGAAGGTGAAAAAAGGGTTTTCAGATTTATAAAGGAAGCGGCGAGACCGATGAAGTGGCAACAGGCTCAAGGCATTAGGCTCAAAGGGGAAAATAATTTGATTTCATCCTCTTTGGTAAAAAGCTCGGGCTCTTTGTCATAGAAGTAAAAGACTGGACCTCCCAGCAAATCATTTCACACGATCCCCACCAGTTTACCATTCGTGTTTTAGAAAAAACCGAGCAAAAGATCAACCCTGACAAACAGGCTAAGGGTTATGTAACTGAGCCGCCTGTTTGTCACGAGCCACGAGATATTTATCGCCATTGATTTTCAAGCCTTTAGCGATCAGCTTTCAGCACTCAGTAATTTGGGGATTTCTTCTCCTATTTCCTGTCCCGTAATTGGTCCATACCCTAGCCCAGACCTGGTTTAGTTTGCCAATTGTAAAGGACAATTTACTAAACAATAAGCCCAAATCCGGGATTCAAAATGAGGTTAGTCGCGCCAGCCCTGTTGAATTTCCCCCAAGGGAACCCTATTCAACAGGGCCAGGGCGGGCCCTGGCCCCGATCTTGAAAGGTTTTTCACGGGGTGGCTTTGGGAGAGAGGCCATGGTCGGGAATTCTCCAGATTGGGTGCCTGCATAAATGCCGGAAGGCTTTCTGGATAGTTTTTTGTTTGCAAAATCATCCAATTGGGTTTATATTTTCAAGGGTAACCAATAGAAAATATGGAGAAACAGGAAATGCCCACAAATGTTCTTGACAACATCAAAGGAAGTGAGCTTCCAAAGGCTTGGGCTGAGAAAATCAAGGCAATACCTGACGAGAGTTACACCGTCACTATTCGGCCACAAAGGGAAAGCAAGTCTCTGAAGCAGGTAATGTCTGAACTCAGCCGTAAAGCTCAGGCTCGTGGTCTGACTCCAGAGAAGCTGGAAGAAATCCTCGGAGAAAAGATAACCCACATCTTCTAAAAGGTATTTCTTTGCGCTGTGTTTTTGACACCAACGTTATTATCAGTGCTGCTCTTTTTGAGCATAGCAATCCGGCTCAAGCTCTTAACAAGGCATTTGATGAAGGAGAGGTATTGTTTTCAAAAGCCACTGAAAAAGAATTAGAGGATTGAAGTCACCAAGGCAGTTTCTATTTGCCGCGATCCTAAAGATAATATGATTCTGGAACTGGCTGTAAGTGGCCAAGCCGATGTGATTATAACAGGAGACAAGGATTTGCTTGATCTAAGCCCCTTTGAGGGGATTTCTGTACTCTCACCGAAAGACTTTCTCGAATCATCTTGAGACAATTTTATTCGCCTTCGCCCTAATACCCTGTCCCGGACCTATCCTCGTAGCTGAAGTGTTGGGGACCAATTGCTGAAGAACAAAGTAGGCCTTGGGATCCAAGTAAGATCTGTCGCGCCAGGGAGGGCCTTGGCCTAGACCAAGTAGGAGGCGCAAGGGCAAAGGTGCAGGGCGCAAGGGGGGACTGCAACGCCGGGATCGATATATACCCCGTCATACTCTTGTCCCTTTGCCCCCGTGGACTTTTGGATATCGCCTGGAGATCGCAGCCCCAGCCAATATTAAGATAAGAGAGTACTCTAAATCCTTTGTGCCACTAAGTTGCGTTACCCTAATTTGTTGTATCTGCTATGGTTCATATGGATAATGTTCGATTAGTAATTGAAACTTATGGAACCCTGTTTTCTGGGAATCGGAAGTTCCTGTTGAAGGGAATACCGGAACTTTGATTTCTCCTTTCTATATTATCTGTTATTCCAGTCCGTTATGCTTTTATTCGACTCCCGGCAAGGAAAAAAGAACGCCATTGTATTTAAAATTTCAGAATCTTGGGTTCCGCACAACCATTTTTAATTAAGTAAAAATCATTAAATATCAATATATTATCGTTATGGCACGTTTATTGCTCTGTTAAATTTTAAAACTGAAGTTCATCATATGAAAAAGCCTCTTTACAGATGATAATTTTAAAAAGCCAACAGATTACTTAAAGATGAGGAGATCCCAAGGCAAAGGGGTATTACTTAGAGGTTAACCATGAAAGCGTTCTGGCTATGTTTTGTGCCTCTATTTGTTGCTGTCGATGCGGTAGGCGTGTTGCCCATGTTTATGTCCTTTACCCTCGAGCTGAATTCACAGAAAGTCCGACGTATTGTATATCAGTCCGTCTTGACAGCCACGATAGTCGCTTTGGTCTTCTTGGCTGTTGGCAAGTTAATCCTGGAACTCCTTGGCATTACGGTAGCCGATTTCATGGTAGCAGGAGGTATCCTCCTTTTTGTTATCTCCATTAGTGATCTTTTGACAGGAGAGAAGATTCAGAGGAAGGTTGATATAGAAAGTCTAGGTGCCGTACCTTTGGGAGTGCCATTGATTACCGGACCAGCGGTCCTAACGACTTCTATTCTTCTTGTCAATGAGCATGGCTTTTTTATGACAGCCTCTGCCATCGTGATAAACATTTTGATAGCAGGTGCAGTGTTTCTTTTTGCAGAACCTATAAACAGCTTTTTAGGAAATGCGGGATCAAAGACATTATCGAAAATTGCCAGTCTTCTTCTCGCTTCAATCGCTGTCATGATCGTTCGTAAAGGGATAACGTCTTTTTTTTCGTAGAACTAATTTCACATTATTCCCCAGATGCACCTTAGGGATGGAGAGATCATTTATGAAAAAGATCAAGATTGCAACTGGTGTTTATTGGGTAGAGATACCTGAGGCAGGTCTTTTCATTCTGTGCGGATGCCCTGCAGACAGTGTCAAACACCTCATGAAGAGGGGCCTTATTCGGACAGAAGAGAAAAGCGGAGTTCAATGCGAGACCGGTCCCAATGCGATTCTTCTTTCAGACGTTTCGATACAGGGGGAGCGTTTCTGTAACATAGCCGAATTCCCGGTTCTCCAGATGCTATACAGGCAGGGAATGATCATTCCCAATCATCCAAACAATACCGGCATCAAGCCACTCCTAATCGGCATTGAAGACCAGGTGAAGTCCCAGGCCGAATATATTTATCGGGGGAACTACGGTCTCATCTCCGAAGATGAAATGATTCAAACTGGCATGACAAAGGATCTTGCACGGGACATCATGCGAATAAAACGGCGGTTTACTTTTGAAAAAATCCGAAAGACCGATGAACTGATTGAAACAAGAATCATAGCTGAAGAGCCTGTGGAATTGAGAAATGGCGCCTATATTTGTCGTAAGGGGAAAAACTTCTTTGAGTTTACCTATGAAAAAGAATCCATAATGATTAATCTAAACCTTGTGGGAAGTGAGGAGTATGATGCGCCCTATTATTTGGGGCATCATGATATTAGAAAGGAATATTTTTCCGTGATTCACACCGGTGAAGGGGATGGATGGGACATTAACAGACCGTGCATGGGAAGTATCCTGACCTTTCAAGGCAAGATCTATTTGATTGATGCCGGACCCAATATCATTCATAGCCTGACGGCGCTTGGTATCAGTGCAAATGATATAGAAGGAATCTTCCATACCCACTCCCATGATGACCATTTCATTGGATTGCCAGCTCTGTTTCGCTCTGACCACAAGATAAAATATTTCACAACCCCCCTTGTGCGAACCTCCATCGAAAAGAAACTATCGGCATTGCTGTCAATGGGAAAGAATATTCTTTCCAGATACTTCGAGGTAAAGGACCTCACATTATATAAATGGAACAATATAGATGGACTGGAGGTGATGCCCGCTCTCTCCCCTCATCCTGTGGAGACCAATATCCTATTTTTTCGAACCCTATGGGAGGATGGATATAAGACTTATGCCCATTTGGCGGACATTATCTCTTTTGACGTTCTCAGTAAAATGATAACGGATGATGCAACAAAAAGCGGCATTACCAAGAAATACTTTGAAGAGGTGAAAAAGATATACCTTACACCCGTTGACATCAAAAAAATTGACATAGGCGGCGGTCATATTCATGGCAGGGCTGATGACTTTACTGGAGATAAATCCGGGAAAATTATACTGAGCCATACATCACTAACTCTCACGGATAAACAGAAGGAAATGGGAACCAGTGCATCATTCGGCATGTCCGATGTTTTGATACCATCTGATCAGGATTTCACGAAAGCATCAGCCTTCCAGCATCTTCAGTCACATTTCCCCACTGTACCCAGGCATGAACTGCGCATGCTGTTGAATTGTCCCGTGGTTTCCTTTAATCCCGGTACTTTTTTACTGCGAAGGGGTGACTTGAATCGTGAAATGTTTTTTATCCTTTCCGGAATCCTTGAATATATTGTGGCCAATGAGGGCATTTTTAATCGGTTATCTACAGGTTCCATTGTTGGAGAGATATCCGGATTGACCAATGCAAAGGTGCAGGGAACCTATCGAGCCTTCAGCTTTGTCAAGGCACTTAAAATCCCCTGTAACTTGTACATTCAGTTTTTAAAAAGGAACCAGATTTACGAAAACATGAAACAAATTATCGAAGTTAGGCAGTTTCTTCAAAGGACTTGGCTATTCGGAGAGATGACATCCTGTCCTGTCAAAAACAGGATTGCACGGTGCATGAAAAGTGTATTCTATGTCAGGGGCAAACACCTGCCCACCTTGGGAAGTCAGGATCTATTTCTTGTAAAGGATGGACAGATTAAAATCTTTTATGGTTCCCGTTTTGTTGAAACACAAGAAAGCGGGGGTTTTTTTGGAGAAGAGAATATTCTCTTTAAAGCACAAAACCTATTTTCGGCCATCACGAGCAAGAAATCTACGATATTTCATATCCCAAAGGAGGAAGTAAAAAACATCCCCATTGTTGAGTGGAAATTACTGGAAACCTTCGAGAGACGGATGCGGACCTTTGGTCCTCAAAGAAGCTAGGGGGAGCAAAGTGAAAAGATGAGGAATAGATCCTACTTTTTTTCAAGTCTGACCATATGTCTGGTCCTGATTTTTTCTTCACCAGGACTACTTTTTTCTCAACCCCTATCAACCGAGAGAATTAGGGATCTGATCCAGGATTTTAAAAAGGATCCTCGCGGTCCTTATCAGACCATTCAATGGTTTTGCAAAGATGGGACGATCAACCCTGCCACTAAGCCCTGTCCACATCCGGGCGGGCTCCAGCATGCGCTCCACAAGGATATCGTTCGGATTATTGAAAGGGAAAACGGTATTTATCCGGGGCAGATTCTGGCCGGGTCGCCTTTTAAAGAGTTTTTTGATGAGGCCCATCAAAACTCCCGTTTGAAGCAATATCAGATGGAAAAGTTTCTACAGGCGGTCGATGATGGATGGATCCTCAGACGAGCACGATATTACCGTGGAGCCTTTCAGGCTGAAAATGAGTCTTCATGGGGGAGGGAGTTCCTGATCTGGCTTTTATCGATGGATGAAACCGTAATGAATCAATTTTTCCTCATTCGTCAATCAGTCAAGGACATCCCTCACCAGGCCAATAATAATCAATGGAGGTCCATCCGAGCCCTCTCAAAGACCATATCCGATTCCATGCCATCTTTTACCGATTTACGGGTCAAACTCCATGGGCAACCTGAGCCGGAAGATCTCAGGCGTGTTAGGGAATTTTATACCCGCCACCGTGATAGCATCCATCCTGAACTGGATAGCACGTTCCGTTCCCTGGAAAAGGAATTGAATACCGTATATTATCCCCTTCAATTGAAATCATTGGAAAGATACCTGAACCAGATCCATCCGCAATTCATTTTTCATGATCAAATTAAGAGATTGATTAAAAATTATGGTAACATGCCGGACCAGGCCGGAAAAAAATCCTCCCAATATGGGGGCCTGTGTATAGAGCTGGCTGATCTGCTATGGAATATCCGCAAGGGCCTGTTATCGGTTCCACCGGGCAGTGGGCGATTGTCTGCCATGGATCTATCTAATGAAACCGAGAGCCTCCTTTTTCAGTCAATCCAGTCCTGGCAACCCAAAACCCTTCATGAGATTTTTGAAAAAGGATATGTCCTTGCCAAGGCTGCCGCAGGCTGTGGCTTCATGGAGATCTGGGAATGGGAAGCCATAGAGCCCCTTTTGGGCATGAGCGGGGATGAAAATCTTGGCATAGGGGAATTCCTGGAGAAAGCCAGGTATACGCAACGGGTGGTGGAATGGGGCAATGGCATGTCAGCGGCCGTATATGAACCCGTTGTCAGGATTTTTAGAGGGTTTGAACCCAAATCCATTGGTTTTTTGGATGATCTCATTCGTTCCTCAGTGTTATTGCCCCTTGGCGATGTTGCCGGGCAGCTAGGGGAGATATCCTCCAAATTTTCGAAATCATCCAACAATATCCTGGGGATTCCAAATCAGAACCAGATCCGCGGGCTCAACCCGGGTTTGGCACTGGGAGATCTGGAAGTCATCGCAGATCGACCCGATGAGTTAAATTTTTCCTCCAAAAAAATTTATGTCATGTCGTATATCCCTTCGGAACTCAAACCTGTTGCAGGAATTGCCACCGTTTCTGAAGGAAATCTGGTATCCCATGTTCAACTGTTGGCAAGAAATCTTGGCATTCCCAATGCCATCATTACAAAACAACATCTAAAGGACCTGATTCCTTTCTCTGGAACAGTGGTATTCTATGCCGTTTCCCCTGGAGGCACGGTGATCATGAAACCGGCAAACCAGATGACACAAGAAGAGAAGAGGTTGATGGGAGAGGGGAAAAGACGAGAGGATAAAGTGATGTACCCCACAGAAAGATTGCATTTAAAGAGATACGAATTAATCAGCCTCAAGAATGTGCGGGCTTCTGATTCCGGTCGGCTTTGCGGCCCCAAAGCGGCAAATCTCGGAGAACTCAAAAACCTTTTTCCGGACAAAGTGGTCAATGGTCTGATCATTCCTTTTGGAGTCTTCCGCGCCCATCTTGACCAGCCTATGGGTGGGACAATGTCGACTCTCTGGCAGTTTTTACAGGAGACCTTTATTAAGACAACCAAAGAAAGAGATGGAGGAGGAAAAAACGACGAAGAGATTAAGCTCTATATCCTTGAAAGACTGGGACAGCTTCGTAATGCCATCAAGGAGATGACGTTTCTGCCAGGTTTCCAGGATGATCTTCGTAAAAAATTTCAAAAGGAGTTTGGTAAAAAGATGGGAGAGATCCCTGTATTTATTCGTAGCGATACCAACATGGAAGATCTGAAGGAGTTTACAGGAGCAGGCCTAAACCTAACAGTCTTCAACGCAGTGGAGGAAAACAAGATCTTTCAAGGTATCAGAGATGTATGGGCATCACCTTACACAGAGCGAAGTTACCTGTGGCGACAAAAATACCTGCTAAACCCAGAGAACGTTTTCCCGTCTATCCTTATTCTTCCGACGGTTAACGTGGATAAATCCGGTGTGATGATCACAACCGGCATTCCCACATCAGATCCAAGGGATATTACGGTTGTATTCAACCGGGGAGCCGGTGGTGCCGTAGAAGGGCAGACAGCCGAATCCTATTTGCTTCAACACGACGGGAGGAACGTCCTCCTTTCCCCCTCAAGAGAGTTATTCTATACTGCCCTCCCATCAACGGGAGGTGTTCAAAAGATCTCGACCCATCTTGTAAACCCCATTCTGAAGTCCCGGGATCTGGAAAAGCTCAGAGAGCTCGCTCTGGAGGTCAAGGAGAGATTAGGAGGAACCACAGGGATGGAACCTGTGGGGACTTTAGATATGGAACTGGGTTTCAAGGAAGACCACATCTGGTTGTTTCAGGTGCGGCCCTATGTTGAAAGCAAGAAGGCACTCTCCAGCACTTACCTTAGAAATTTAGATCCGGAAATCCCAAAGGATAGGAGGATTTCTCTGGGGGACAAGATGGAAGACATACAGTAATATAACGTCTCGGAAATTCTACAACTCATTGAAATTAAATTGGTTTATTGAGACATTTGATTTTAGCCTCACACATGGGGTAATGGAATGATGGAATATTGGAATGTTGATTTTAAAAGGAATTTTGTATTTTAAGAGTATTTTTTTATCTAGGTCAAGATGGATTTTACCATTATACCATTCAACCATTTTCCCATAATTCCATCATTCCACTATTCCAACATTCCAATCGCACGACCTGGAGGCCTTTCGGCCCCGAGCGACTCGACATGAGCTCGTCGACATGTCTCAAGGCCGAGGGGCTCTCGACAGGTTGTGAGCGAAGCGAACTAACTT
>Ga0180009_10007857_pt1 | contig 10764 bp, 16 predicted proteins | sample OS_PC_MetaG_FD_123537 | JGI IMG/M metagenome (GOLD analysis project Ga0180009, IMG submission 123537) | Groundwater microbial communities from the Aspo Hard Rock Laboratory (HRL) deep subsurface site, Sweden - OS_PC_MetaG | ecosystem: Environmental > Aquatic > Deep subsurface > Groundwater... | reverse complement strand
GGCCATTCGAGCCAATGCGGCCCCCAGACCCAGTACCAGCCGGGCGTGGTGGGTGATTCTTGCCAGATCATGGCTCGATCCTCATCGCATCCCAGAGCATCAGGAACGCAACCGCTGCACAAGAAGGAACGACGCTGTTGCCCACTGCTCGAATGCGATGCGACCAAGTCTCCTCATCGACGTCCATCCCCTCGGCATGCCCATGAGCCACTCGTCGAACTCTGGATTGAGCCGGGTGGAGGTGCTCGGGGATTCGGCCCCACTGCTCGAGGGCTCGCTGGTCGACGACCCCGTCTCGACCGTAGGGATTTCCCGGGGGCCAGTACGGCAGGCCATCATCGCAGCCTGGTCCTCGAGCCTCGAGCCCCTCCCGGGCCGGTCTACCTTCCCGCAGCCGCTCGCCTCCATCGACCTGGGTGTACCCCATCGAACCGCCATCTCGTTCAGAGGGCGGCTGTTCCTCGCATGGGTTGCTTCGCTCGCCTTCGCCCCCTTCCAGTCCCTTGCGGCCGGGGTCGGCCAGAGGGACATCGCTGTCGGAAGGTCGTCGTCCCCGGGGAGCCTCGGCCGGCCCGTGCTCCTCGGCCTCCTGTTCATGTTCCCGGGCCCCTTCTCGTCGGAGGCGGCAGGAGCAGGCCATCTTCGGACCGCTGCATCTGTCAAGGTCGTGCCCTCGTGATGCGTCGACGTTCGGGGCTGTCCCGACCGGCTTGCCTTGTGGTCCATTGCCGTCGGGGCAGGCCATCTCCTCGCTGCCGTCCGAAGGTCCGGCCCACCCTCGCCATGCTGGCAGGCCCCGTTCATGTCGCTCGCCGTCGGGGCAGGCCACATCTTCGCCGCCGATCCGAGCGACGGCCTCCAGTGGTCCCTCTTGTCCCCGCTCATGTAGCCGGTCGCCCCCTCTGAATCCCCGGGGGTCGGCCATCTCCTCGCCATCGTCTGCAAGCTCGGCCTCGCAGGACCCACCCGCCCCTGTCCTCCCCCCTGGTTCGTCCCGTAGCTTGCTGCCGTCGGCGTCGGCCACTGCGAGGATCCACACCCGTTCCCGGAGTTGCGAAGCGCCAACCTCGGCAGCCGGTAGAGTCGTCCACCCGACACGATACCCGAGGTCGGAAAGATCACCGGCGATGATGGGAAGTCCATGAACAATGAGGTCTGGTGTGTTCTCCACGAAGATGAACTCGGGTCCCACTTCGCCAATGATTCTCCGAGCATCGGACCAGATCCACCGCTCGTCCTTGATTCCCTGTCGCTTCCCGGCCCGAGAGAAGGGCTGACAGGGAATGCCGGCAACGATGCCACGAACTCGGCCACGCCATGGTCGGCCGTCGAAGGTTCCAAGGTTGGACCACACAGGAGCTTCGCCCAGGATGCCCTCTTCCATGCGCGCTGCCAGGACCGAGGCGGGATAGGCTTCCCTCTCCACGTAGCAGACGACGCCAGCCTCTCCGCCTGTGGCAAGCTCAACCCCTCGGGCGAGCATGTCGACTCCGCTGCAGAGGCTGAGGAGAGGAACGCTGGGGGGACGTGGAGCCACATGGATCACTCGGCCCTCGGGAGGTCGTCGTACAGCCCGGCGATGGCGTTGAACGCTGGGGCCACCCTCCAATCACGCAGCCGCATCACAACCTCCAGCAGCGAGAAACCTCCCGTCTGGGCCTTTGCGTGGAAGTCTCCTTGGAATGCCAAGTCGCCGCTTTTCGCGCTCTGCCGGCTTATCTCGATATCCATGTTCTTCTATCCATGCGCTTCGGCAAGCCGGGCATCTTGGAGCGTTGGGTGCTCTTGTCTCAAACAAACCACCACAATCCAAACACTTGGCGGCACGTGGGCGTGGAGTCTTCCCTTTGAGTGCTGCAGAAATCTTCTCCCTGGTGGCTTCCGGGTGCGGCCTCGAATTTTTCCAGTCCGCGCAGCGGACATTTTTGCTCTCGCCTCTGCCGATGCTTTTTTCCCCTTTTGGGCCGCCGACATCTTGGCCCGAACCTCATCAGACCGCCAACATCCAGGGGTACCCTCTCCTCCATTGGTCAGATTGGTCAACTTGCAGCCGAGGCCGCGGTAATGGGCAATCCATTTCTGTTCCGATCTTGCCCAATCTCTTTCGGCAGATCCCGATTCGATCACTTCCATTTGCGGCTTGATTCCGTCCGACAAAAGAGAGCGCATCCAATTCAGCCTGTATGCCTTTCCTCCCCCCCGCCTTGCTTCTCCGATGTGCCCTTTCATTCTTTTTGCTGGCTTCTGCGTTGTGACTCCGACGTATCGCACCCGTTCCTTGATGTCGCTTTCCCTATGATCGACAAGTACATAGATCCACCATGCCGGTTCTTCGTCCAATAGGAGAGTAACCTGATCGGGGTTGACGAGGGCAGGCTTTGTGGTAGACTTCTTCACGTCGGGCCTCACTTGTCGAGGAACGGCCACGCCCCGGGCGTTTGCAGCGCGCCGGGGCAATACCATCCTCGCAAAATCCCGGCAGAAAGTCAACGCTTACCTCACTACCCCGTGTCGTTTAAGCAATGCCAGTAGATCATCCTCATGTCGGACAACACAGCCTCGGTCTCCGAAGGCCGCCAGCCACGCCCCTTGCTCGGGTGAGACGATTCCGCATTCCGTCTTGCACTCGCAGCCGAGCACCAAATTGAGGGCCGGGGCACCGATGATCAGGTCGGGAAGCCCCTTGCGCCGTGCCTGCTGCCGCCCAGCCGTTCCCCGCTGAATGCGCACATCCGGGATGTGCGCCCAGATAAGCGGCACACCCCACTCCCTCAACTCGGCCAACCGGGCAACGCAGCGAGCGAGCAGGGTACATTCCTGGCCACGGGGGGCCGGCTTGCGGCAGGCGTCATCCTCGGCAGAACGATTGCGATAGCGGGGGATGCGATTCATCGCCGGTCCTCTCGGTCGATGTTGATCTGGGCCACGGTGCGGCGGGTGCGCTTCTTTGGCGAATCGGGTACGTAGGCGCTCCAGCCTTGGGTTGCCATCATCCCTCCATCTCCAGAATGGCCCGGCCGATCACCTCGACGATTTGCGGGACGACCGCGTTGACCGCAGCTCGGAGAGCGTTTCGTTGTCCAAATCGCACCAGTCGGGCGGACGGGGGCGTCCCTTGCCCCTGGGATGCAGGTCTGCAGTGATGGTGATGTCGATCACACGACCTTCCCTGCGGCGAGCTGCTCCAGCGCGCCGAGCATGGCCTGCCCGGTCCAGGTGGGACCGTCGGCGGTGAGCTTGGCTGCTCTCTTGCGAGCCCATGCGGCCTTCGCCGCGGCGCTGTGCCTCTCCCGGGCCTCCGGACTTTCCCATGCGGCCTTCTGGACGGCGCTCTGCCTCTCCCGTGCTTCCGGGCTTGCCCACGCGGCCTTCGCCGCGGCAATCTTCTTTGCCCGGGCCTCTGGACTTGCGCATGCGGCCTTCAGTGCTGCGCTCTGCCTCTCCCGGTACTCCGCGCTTGCCTGTGCAGCCTTCTGCGCTGCGCTCTGCCTCTCCCTATACTCCGGGCTTGCCCACGCGGCCTTCGCCGCGGCAATCTTCTTCGCCCGGTACTTTGGCCTTGCCCATGCGGCCTTCGCCGCGGCGCTCTGCTTCGCCCGGACATCCGGGCTTGCACGTGCAGCCTTCGATGCTGCGCTCTTCTTCGCCCGTGCCTCTGGACTTGCGCATGCGGCCTTCTGGACGGCGCTCTGCTTCGCCTTGTACTCCGGGCTTGCCCATGCGACCTTCGCCGCTGCGCTCATCTTCTCCCGGGCCTCCGGACTTGCCCTGGCGGCCTTCGCCGCGGCGCTGAGCCTCTCCCGGTACTCTGGACTTGCCCATACGGCCTTCAGTGCTGCGCTCTGCCTCGCCTTGTACTCCGGGCTTGAGCATGCGGCTTTCGCCGCGGCGCTCATCTTCGCCCGTACTTCCGGGCTTGCCCTGGCGGCCTTCTGCTTCGCCCGGACATCTGGGCTTTCCCATGCGGCTTTCGCCGCGGCGCTCTGCCGCTCTCTGGTCTCCACCGTAGGATTGAGCACCCCCCGTCCACCATCGCAAGCATTGGTCAATGGACATCCCTTGGACCGGTAGTGCGCGATCCACGACCTCTCGTTGCGGTCCCAGGGACGCTTACCCGCCCCGCAATCCACGATCTCGATCGTCGGCTCCAGCCCAAGGGCCTGCAGTTCTCGGATCCAGTGGACCTTGTGCGTCTTCCCTCCATGGGCATTCTGGATGTGTCCCTTCAGCCGCACCTCGATGCCCTTGCTGGTGACACCCACGTATCGAATGCGCAGGATCGGATCGGTCACCCTGGGATCACAGAGCACGTAGATCCACCACGAAGGATCGGCCTCGAAGTCGAGGGCCAGGGTCGCCTGAGCGGTTCTCATAAGTGGCCTCCCTGCTTCTGCTCAGCCGTTCTCACGGCGTCGATGAGCAGGGTCCTGGCCAACCCAGAGGGCGTCAAGCCGTCCACTGCAGCCAAAACCCTGATGCGCTCGACGATCAGGGCTGGTAGGCGGATAGGGAAGAACACCATTGGTTTGCGTTTCTCATTCATGCACCAACTGTATCACGACCAGTGGGCGGGTGTCAAGCGTTATCGTCCACCATCATAGAGCCCCGCCCCGGTTCCGGAACATCCACATCCCAGCAGCGTATATGGAGGCCTGCTCAAGCGGCATGGCCAGGAGAGCGGTTGTGTGCGCTCTGGCGAGGCGGCGCTCCATGGCTATCCGTGCTCCGATCTTGCATCCGGCGCAGTGGCCGTTGCCCCAGAGATGAACGCAGTCGTCGTCGGTGAGGGTGAGGGCCATGGACTCGCAACGCATCACCATGGAGCCCCCTGGCAGCCTCTCTGCTGCGTTCCCGCCACCGGCCTGCCCCTGCGCACCGCATCCATGCTCCGGACGCAGGAGACGCACACCACGACCGTCTGGTCGGTATGCGCTCATCCCATCATCCTCCCCATCATCATCACAATCGCCTCGACGAGCACCCGAGCCCGTTCCTCGACAGGATCCATGCCGTCGAGCAGGCAGACGTAGGGCGCGCGATGCAGGAGGTCCGAGTACATCGCCGCTGCGGTCTCGAGGGCATCGCGGCTTTCGTGACGCTGGATACCCTCGGCTCGGAGGTGGATCCGTCGGAGTGCCTCGTCCGGAGAGAGCCGAATGAACGCCACCAGGTCGGGGCGGATGGCCCGCATGTTGGCGTCCTCGACGAACCAGCGGGGGATGACGGCCCCCTGCACCACCACGCTGGACCAGATGTAGCGGTCGCAGATCACGACCTCGCCGGCGGCGAGGTGGCGTTGGATCTCGACGCAGTGCAGCAGCCGGTCGGCGGCGTACAGGAGGGCGGCCACGGCTGGATCCTCGTGATCGCACGGGATGCCGAGCAGCCCCGAGGGCTCCTTGGTGGCCCAGGCGGGGATGCCACGGGCTTGCAGCAGCTCCACCGCGGCATGGGTCGTGGTGGTCTTGCCGGAGCCATCGAGGCCTTCGATGGCGACGAATAGGTTGCTCATCGCTTCTCCTCCTCGTGGATGGCCTGCACCCTCCGCAGTTGGTCAAGAGTGGCGCCGATCCATGACAGTCGACCTACCACTCGGGCGAGCATGCGCCGCTGGCTCTCGACTCGGTCGGCGTTCGTAAGCGGCCGGAGGGTGGTTTCCCGGTCCCCGCGCATCCACCCGGTGGCGCGGTCGAAGCGAGCGCCGGACTCGATCACGACCTGGGTGGGTGTGAGCCGGACCACGTAGTCGGGCCACGTGTCGCCGCGGACGTGGCTTACCATCACCTCCATCCCCACTGCCCACGGGTATTTGTCGGCCATCAGCGCTCCTCCCGAGGGAACCGGGCCACAACCGCCATCCACCGGGCGAGCCACTCGGGTCCGGGCTCCCCGAGCTCGGCTCGGAGCAGGTCGAGAGCGGCCTCCACGAACACCGAGCGCGGCACCCGTGTGGGTGCGAGGCGCTCGAGGTAGGCCAGCTGGTCGAGCCGCATTCTGATGCTTGTGGGTCGGGTGGTCACTGTGTTCCTCCTCGTCTCACACTAGCGGACGGGTGGGCGGGTGTCAAGAGGTCCTTCGTCCGCTTTCTCTCATACACGCGAGAACGCATTCCGACGACCGACGCAACCACATCGATCGATGTGGACAAAGTGGACAAAGTGGACGGCGCCTACTTTCGTCTCGTCAGAACACGCGCGGGGGTATTGGCGACGACCGACGCAACCATGCGTTCTCGCGTGTATGAGAGAAAGCGGACGCCTATATGTACCACATTTACTCACAGGCGGAACTCTCGTCCATTCCGAGGAGTTCGCCCATATCCTGTTCTTCGCTCTCTGCTCGGATCATGCAGAGGTCCCGCTTTGTGCGAGTGATACCTACATAGAGCACGCGTAGCTCTCCATTCCATCCCTCTCGGCCGGAGCCGATCTCTTTCCTTGATGGGAACGGGCAATTCCTGTCCAGGATCACAGTATCAGCCTCTCGGCCCTTGGACGAATGGATTGTGGTCAGCGTGATCTTGGGACGCTCGATCAATCCCGAGACCCCCGACCGCTGGTAGATCCGTAGCAGGAATCCGTCCGGGTCCGCGAGCTTCATGCGATCCAGAGCAATGGACACGTCATCCGTTCCTCCGACGAGCTTGTTCACTCGCAGCCCCATCTCTGACAGATCGTAGTAGTCGATCGTCTTGCGGCCATTCTTCGCCATCCGCTTCAACTCCTCCTTTGCTTTACCCATATCCCCCCGAGCCGCATACCATCCGTCCCGATACTTTAGCAGATTCAGGAGATGGATTGCTGATTCGACCGGAACATCCCGCTTCTGGAGCAAGTAATGCAGGGCAATGATGGCGTTAGCCAGCGACGTCTCCCGAAGCGGCGACGATCCTCCTCGTTCCTGCAAAAACGGGACACCACTTTCCGCAAGCATACGGGCGTATCCAGCGAGACCCTTGCCAGTACGAGAAAGAAAGAAGACGGTGCCATCGCTGGCTGCTCCGAGGCGAGCCCCATCCTCTGGTCTATCCAAGAACACCACCCGACCGCCGTGCTCTGCCGCCAGATAGTCGGCATCTTCCCTGTCATCACCTTGCACGATGAGATTTCGGGCGAGATTCCGGACCGGAGCAGGGCATCTGTAACCCTGGGCGAGGCGTCGGACTTCAGATCCTGCTCGGATCTTTTGCTTGAGAAAGTCTCCGTCTGCTCCCGAAAACGTGTAGATTCCCTGGTCTGGATCGCCGATCCAGACCAACCGATCTGTTCGTTCTGCCCAGTGGCCAGTGACCCTGAGCTGCAATGGGCTCAAATCCTGTGCTTCGTCTATCACAAGTAGCGCCCTGTCTGGAGATGGGACATCAAGCGCGAGGATGAGCATGTCCTCAAAGTCGATGTGCCCGAGCTGCCTCTTCTCTCCTTCGTAAGCCCGAACCTCAGCGGCCATGTCTTGGATTGAAAACTTTGCCCGTCCAGCCTCCCGGGAAATAAGCCTGTCGATCGGCTGGCCAAGGTCGTCTGGGTACTTGTGCCGGACGATCCTCCAGATCCGCCGTGACTCGTCCCGCAGCGCCTTGCATGGCGTACCCATCGCATCCCGGCCATAATCTTCGGGATCATCATCTTCGATCTTGGATGTTGTCTTCTTCTCCTTCTTCGCTTTCTCATCATAAACAACCCCAGGATGGCCGTTCGCTCGGAGAAGCCGCAGACTCTCGCTGTGAATGGTACGCACGGTATTTCTGGTGTCCCTGTAGCCTATCCCCGATGCTTTCGCCAACTTCTGCCGCATCTCCCCTGCGGCGGCCTTCGTGAAAGAGCAGCCCAGGATGGCATCTGGCCCGGCGTCGGAAATGCCGGGCAATAGCCAGCTATTCAGCGCGGCGGTCGTCTTTCCGCACCCCGGAGGACCGATCAGCACCATGCTCTTCGGGCCCAAAACGTAACCGTCTGCATCTTTGTCCAGAATCTTCATTTCGCATCCTCCGGTGCAAAAGGAAACGCCCACACCCTTGGACGTGATCCATCTTTTTCCAGCACGGGCCTTGCCGCTCTCATCCCCAGAGATGTCGCTGCGTCCATAATATCCTCTCGAGTCGGCCGGTCATCTATGAGCGCCTGCCGAACGCGTCCCACCAGCCAGCGGGGGAGGATGTAGGTACATCCGTCGGCGCGGAGCGCTTTCCCGCGTCGCAGGTCCCCCTCTGTCTCTCCATCATCCGCTGTCTCGATGATGTCGCTGATTTGTTCCCTGATGGCTCCATACGCGGATTCCTCCGGGTCGATCTCCACAACTTGGGCGCTGGCGAGTGCTGCGCCAAGCAGAATGTTCCATTGCCCCTTCGTTTTGGCAGTCACGGCCGGTAGCAGAATCCCCGCCTCGAGAGATCGATCCCTCACTGTCTTGTAGCTGGCGAGTTCGGCCCCGATCAGCCTCCGGATCGTCGCCGTCGTCGCTCCATATCCGATCTCGATATCGTACGTGGATCGGTTCAGGGTCGGACACCGCACAAGCGAAACGATCTTACATTCGGCATCCACGACGTTTTGGTCGTTACCCCTCTCCACTGTACGCTTTGTGCGCCGCTGCTGCGCTTCGCTCACCATAGGGGGCCTGGTGAGCACCTGATCTACCAGCGCAGTGCCATCGTCGAAATCATCGATCAGCAGAGAAGGAACAAGTCCTCGGATCTCGGTCGCCTTCCCGGCCTTCTGGGCCATCCATCCCAGCCACCTTGCTACGACCGGAGATTCGCGCAGGAATCCAAGCAGCCCGCACTCTACCGGCCTATCGTCCTCGATGGGCGGTTCGTCGTTCATCCACTCCGGGGGCTCGAGAGCTTGGCGGGGAGACGTCTCTCGGGCCCGGTCGTAGCAGCCGGGCTCGAACCGCTCCCTCAACTCGGCCCATCCCCATGTGCATGAGGCATGCTGGCACCCGGCCACGATGGCGCCGCTGCTCCGCTGACCGATCCAGGCCTCCCGGCGGTCGTGGGCGCCGTTGAAAGGGCAAACGTCGAACTCCCATCGGACCCCGGATCCTTGCCACGGGCTCTCCTCTCCGACCAGGCCCCCGAGATGGTCTCGGACCCATGAGCGGACGTCGAAGGAGCCGGATGGGGAAGGCGTGGGCGACGCTCGGGTGGGATGCGAAACGTCCACCTCGGATGCGAGCTCGGAGAGCAGGTCTGGCGGCACGATCTCGATCGGCTCCGGGACGTCTACCAGCGCCGAGATGCGGTGCGGCCGATCGTCCGTGGCATCGCCCTTGCACACCAACGTACCGTAGAGCTTACAGATCCGCGATGCGTTAAAATTGCGCGGATCCACCTCCATGGGGATCGGATCGACGACGTCCCCGGCCTTGGCGGCGGCGATGTCCCTCTCTGGTGAGCTGAATCGTGCCCCGAGCGCCTTGAGTACCCGCTCTACCAGGGACCGGCTCGCCTCGTCGTTCGGGAGATCGATCCGGTAGAGCAGATGGGCTCCGTTGCCGCTGTCGGCCACGATGGGTGCTGGCCACCCACGCTCATCGAGCCATCCCCGTACCCGATCGCAGAGGGCGAAGGATGCCTCCTTCTCAGCGTCAGATGCGCTGATGTCCGACAGCCTCCCGGCGTCGAGATCGATGAGCAGCCATCGGCGCTGCAGGATGGCATCGTCGGACGTCGAGTCGCCCTTCCCCGCCGGTCGGATCCTGTTCTTCGCCTTGGCCAGGAACGCCGGTTTGACCGGGTTCAGCGTGAAGTAAACGCCCTTTGCCGACTCGATGTCGTCCAGCGCCGACACCACGTCGGCGGAGTTGTCAAAGTAGCCGGTCCAGGGTTTCGGCCAGCGCTTCTGCCCCCGCTCGTACCCGGCCAGGACCCGGATCTCCACCACCAGGTCAGGACCATAGAGCACGCCGAGTGCGCGGCGGACGGCGGACGGGTCGTGCATGCGTAGCTGGATTGGGCCTGGAATCATGGGTCGTCAAACAGCCCCCGCTGGGCCTCCTCCTCGTCGGTGTACCACCCGCCATCATCGGCCAGTGCGACGTTCTCGGGCGTCTGGGTAGCCCAGGGCCGGCCAGCGACGAGCCGTCCACACGAGCTGCACTCCTGGCGGATGTACTTGGCGCCGGCGGCGATGCGCTGCCATCGCATGCGCAGCCCACGAGCACCGCAGAATCGGCATGGATCAACGGGCATACCTCACCCCTTTGCGGCATCGCCGCGGTGTTGACAACTTCCGCTGGGGTTGGCATGATGCAGGTAGGCCCTGCGGCGCCTGCCTCACCCTTTGAGGCGCCCAACGGCTGAGCGGTCCACGGGAGCTGACATCTCCCGAGCACCGCGAACACGGTACCGCAATCCCCATCCATCGTCAACCGCTCGCGCATGCGACCCCCGGGGGTCGCTCACCGTCCACCCCTCTCCGATCGGCGCGCCTCGAGCCGCTCGCTCTCGATCTGGATCTGAGCCCAGCAGTGGCGGGTGAGGTCCCGCAATATCCCCTTCTCGGGGTCGGCGTCGGGCATGGCTGCCCACGCCAAGAACAGCTTGCGGTGCTCGGCACGGAGGCGGAGCAGCTCGCTCGATGTGGGTGTTCGGGTCACCATAGCGTCTCCTGTCCGCTCAGGGCTGCGGTAAGGGTCTGTCTGTGAGCCTCATCTTTGCCGAACAGCACCAACTGCCCCTTGGCTGCCGATCTGAGATCCCAGCCGATGATCTTGGCCACCGGCCGCAATTTGCCATGCCAGACCACGATCGCAGTAGGGAACGGC
>Ga0180009_10007856_pt1 | contig 10765 bp, 12 predicted proteins | sample OS_PC_MetaG_FD_123537 | JGI IMG/M metagenome (GOLD analysis project Ga0180009, IMG submission 123537) | Groundwater microbial communities from the Aspo Hard Rock Laboratory (HRL) deep subsurface site, Sweden - OS_PC_MetaG | ecosystem: Environmental > Aquatic > Deep subsurface > Groundwater... | reverse complement strand
CCGACCAAAAATCCAAACTTTATTTTTTCACCGGAATTAAATTCTAGACAATTGTCAGAATTAATATTTCGTATAACAACGCCAGTTAAAACGTTTATATTATTGTGATCTTTTAAGTGATTCAATTCACTATGTAAAACCACTTTCTTATTAATTGTGGAGATGATGCCATTGTTGCCGGAAATAATTACAGATTTCTTTTTATAGCAAATAAGCGCTTTTTGAAAATCAAAATTTAAAAAATCCCTGGACAAATAATTTAAATCGTCCAAAGTAACACCGGCTGCGCAAACTTTTCTGCCGATGTTCTTTTCCTCATCTTTCTCAATAAGCAAGACGCTTAAATTCGAGTTTCCTAAATTTTTAGCGCATTCAATACCGGCAAAACCAGCACCGATAATAACAACATCGTAATAATTTCTTAAATTTTTAGGATTCATATGATTTATTATTATTATAAAAGTATTTTGAGAAATTTACCAGTTACTTAGAATTAAACCAAAAATTTGCGAATCAGGCAAATAGCAAAAACCCCGTCATCTAACTGTCACACAACTCATGCTATAGCATATTATATGTGATGGTATGTTTTACGTTTTATATATGTATTCTACTAATTATTACAAATCAAACCATTCTTTAAGGTATCCTTCGTTCTCTATGTCCTTAAGTACAAAATAATTAACAAACTCTCTTATTTTAAAATGCTCACAAATGAAATCTGTTTCATTTCTACATTCATAAGGCAAAATAAACACGCTTTTTTGCAACGGATAAAAACCCAGGTCTTGTAATTTAAAAGTTAACGCATTTCTTGCTTTTTTGTGAATTTCGGGAATATCAAACATAACAAGTCGCCACATTTTATCCCATTTTTTAGGAATGGAAATTTTTACATCTTCGTATTTATACTTCAAAATTCTTTTCTCACCATCTCCTGTTATTTTTATAATTTCTTCACCTTTTTTATTGTAAGAAATTTTAACCAATTTTTCTCTAGTCAAATTAGACAAAGTGCGCCTTAATCTCCATCTGTCCTTTGAGCTTTTTGTATCAAACAATTTAGCAACTTGCGCAAAGTTTGGCGCAACAAAACAAATTGCTATAAAACCACCAAGAGCCAATCCTTTTAGTATTTCTCTACTAAGCTCTCCTCTTGAATATTTTGTCTTCATTTTTTATTATTTATTAGTGTTTGTTAATGTTATTTGTTATTGCTTCTTACTATTATTTTAGTAACTTTTTTATACTATCACATAACTCATGCTATAGCACGAATTATGTGATAATTGAAAAAACAAAAAAAATACAGTATATTATAAACGGTATGTTATAATTTGTTTTAATATTATATATTTTTAGTATTATATATGAAGTTTGGAGAGGTGCCTGAGTGGCTGAAAGGAGCAACCTGCTAAGTTGTTGACCGGGCAACTGGTCCGAGGGTTCGAATCCCTCCCTCTCCGCCAGATGTCCAAGTTAAGCCATATTTTGCCCCATTCATACAAAACCTACCTTGGTTTTGGTGGAATGGGGCTGTTTTTGTGTTGATTTTATCTTGCCACAACTGCGCCTATAACTTCTTTGGCGCCGGCTTTTAGCAAAACTTTTTTTGCTTCGTTTATTGTCGCGCCCGTTGTTGACACATCGTCAACCAGAAGAATCGTTTTGTTTTTTATACTCTCACTGTTTTTTACGGAAAAGGCATTTTTTAAATTTTTTAATCTTTTTTCTCTGTTTTTTATTTCCACTTGTGGGACGGTATAGAGGTTTCTATAAAGGACATTATTTATCATTGTAACGGACATTCCCGCCGAGCGGGATAAATTTTCTGACAAGTGCTTGGCAATTAGTTCTGCCTGATTAAACCCTCTTTTTCTTAGCCGTTTTTTATGAAGAGGGATAGGTATTATAACTATCGACCTCGGAGGTCGATAGTTGGGTTTTGGTAGTTTTTCGCGGAGTGGTTCTACTAGTAATTCTGCCAATGGTTTTGCCACGCGTTTTGCTCCTCTGTATTTTAGCGCCCGTATCGCTTTTTTTATAGCTTGTGACTGATATGACACAGCTGATATAATCTTTTCATCGTTTTCGCAGGAGCGGGGCAGATGTCTTTGGCAGGTAGCGCAAAGTATCTCTTTTTCTTTTCCGCACCCAAAACATTTTTCGGGGAAAAGGGTGTCTAAGATTCTATTTGTTATTATTTTTATCTTGTTTATGACTAGCATGTGGATAACTTTCAATACTTTGTTCAATTGTTTTTTATTTTTGTGGTATAATTTGAGCATAAGGTTTTAATAGTTAGCGGGCAAGGTCATATTAAAATGCGATGGATAAAAATTTTTTCGGCAAGTTGTTTCCCTGGAATTTTAATTTCTGGGCCAGGAGTCAGGGTGTAATTGGCATTGATATTGGCAGTTCTTCTATAAAGATTGTTCAATTAAAAAAAGAAAACGAGCAGGCAGTTTTGGAAACTTATGGCGAGTTGGCTGTCGGTCCTTACGCGAAACGTTTGGTTGGACAAGTTACGCAACTTTCTGAAGAGGCGATGATTTCCGCGCTCAAAGATCTTCTGAAGGAATCGGGGGCAAACGCAAAGAGCGCCATAATAGCGACTCCGATTAGGGATGGTTTTGTGACAATTCTGGAACTTCCTCTTGTGCAGGGAAGTCAGATGGATGAAGTTGTTAAATTTGAAGCTCGTAAATATATTCCGGTTCCCCTGAGCGACGTGGAAATGGATTGGGTGGTTTTAAACAGTAGCTCAAAATCTAGGGAAGTAGAAGAGGCAGGTGAAAATGGCGGAGACAATGAAAATGAAATTCTAGAGAAAGACAATCAGAGAAAGAATTACAAGAAGACTGTTAGTGTGCTGTTGGCCGTGGTTTCAAAAGAAATCATACAAAAGTATAAGAATATTGTTACCGGAGCAGGGCTTAAGATAAAATCATTTGAAATAGAAATTTTTAGTGTTTGGCGGTCTTCCAGATTTCGACAGATTACTCCCGTTATGACTATTGATTTGGGCGCGTCAAGCACAAAGATGAGTGTGGTTGACAATGGGGTATTGATGGCCTCACATGCAGTTGGCAGAGGCGCGCAAGAATTGACGGATGCTATTTCGAAATCTTTGGGTGTTGGATTCCAAAGAGCAGAAGAAATGAAAAGAGAGATAGGTCTTTCGCCGAGACCGGAGTATGGGGAGTTGGTGGGCGTGTTGGAATCGGTGTTGAATTTTATATTTTCCGAAGCCAAACAGTTTATGTTGGCCTATCGTAGAAAGTATAACAGTTCGGTAGGGCAGGTTGTTATGGTGGGAGGGGGGGCTTCTTTGAAGGGAATTGTTGATGTGGCCGTTAAGGAGCTTGGTGTTGAAGTTGTGACCGCTGATCCTTTCTCAAAGACAGAGTATCCGCCCTTTTTGCAGGAAATTTTGAAGGAGATTGGTCCCAGTTTCTCCGTCGCCATAGGGTTGGCGCTAAAGTCTTTATAATATGGAAAAAGAGAAATTATCTTTTATACCAAAAACATCTTTCGGGAACAACAATGAATCTGTTTATGCCCAAAAACAAGCGGGTGTTGGTTTTGTATTTAAGATATCGGCGTTTCTTTTTGTTTTGTCGTTCATTTCTCTTGGCGGTGTTTTGGCATACAAAAATATTGTCAGTGGACAAATTGAAGAATTCTCAGCTTCCCTGGATCGCGCTCAAGCCGCTTTTGACATTGCTGTTATTTTGGAGATAGAGAAAATATCGTCAAATATATCAATTGCGAAGAGCCTTCTTGATACGCATCGTTTTCCTTCCGTTATTTTTGATGTTATTGAAAAGATAACCCACAAAAATGTCGGTTTCAGTGGATTGAGTTATTTGCACAATCCGGAGGGTGTTACTAAAGTTATCTTGAATGGCGAAGCGAAAGATTACGTCTCTTTGGCACAGCAATCCAATATTTTTGAAGACAGCAGAGATATAATTGATTTTTCTTTTTTAAATTTTTCATTGACACAAGATGGACATATTGCGTTTTCGCTTGAAATTACATTAAACATATGAGTAAAAATATAACAACCTTTTTATTTTTTGTAATATCTATAGTGGTTTTTTTCGCTTGGACTAACCCTTGGTTAAAAGAAGTTGGGCTACTCAAAGAGGAAAGGGAATCCTTAAATAAAACGTTAGAAAATTTTGCAGAACTACAAGGTATGCGAGATAGGGTTCTTGAGGGGTTTAATTCAATATCTCCTGAAGACTCAAGCAGACTTTCAAAGTTGATTCCCGAAGGGGCCGAACAAACGGAGTTAATGGTGGAATTGTCAAATTTGGCCGATGCCTCCGGAGTAATTATAAGTCGTCTTAATGTTCAACCCGAGGTTGAGATTGCCAAGGTGTCAAGTTTTTCCGCTCTTGCTAGCCAAGCTTTGCCAAAATACAAAAAAGTTAATTTGGATCTAGTCTGCTCGTCTTCCTACGAAGGTTTTATTAGTTTTTTGAAGGGATTGCAGGGAAGCCTGCGCTTGGTGGATATAGACGGAATAGAATTTTCAAGCAAGGCGGATGGTTTGTATGAGTTTAACATCAAGGCGATATCATATTTTAGAAATAATAATATATAAATGAAAAACAGGACAAACATTTTTTTAATCATTTTTCTAGTTGTTTTTTTAATTTCTGCTTATTTTTGGTACTCAAAATCACAAAAAGAGTCTGAGTCTGGTGGTATAATTACGGACGCGAGACAGGAAGAGGCAAAAAAAAGTGATGACACATTTGTGTTGGCTATAGGGAAATTAAAAACAATAGACCTAGATGTGGGGTTTTTTGTCAGTGAAAAATTTCAGTCTTTAGAGGATTTAACTCCGGATATCGTGTATCCCGCCGAAGTGGGAAGAAGGAATCCGTTTTTGCCGTTCTAGTTATTAGCCACTAGGGTCTAGCCACTAGGAACTAAACCCTATTGATACTAAACCCTAAACCCTAGACCCTAATTAAATATGTCTTTTGGAGAAATTTTAGTAAAAAACAATATTATCAGCCAAAATCTTCTTGTTCAAAGCAAGAAAAAAGCTGAGAAGGGTGGTGTTCCCCTGGAGGAAGAGTTGTTAAAAAGCGGTGTTTCAGAAAAAGAAATTTTGGTGGCCAAGAGCAGAGCCTTTAACATTCCCATAAAAGAGATAGCTTCTTCTACTCGTATTCCGTCAGAATTACTGAGAAGTATTCCAGAAGAGTCGGCTCGCCACTATAAGTTTGTTCCTTTGCAATTTAAAGATGGCGTTGTTGAGATAGGCATTGTTTATCCGGATGACATCGGGGCGCGCGAGGCATTGCAGTTTTTGTCTTCAAAACTTAACCAACCCTTCAGGATTTTTTTGATTTCTTTATCCGACCTCAAGGCGGTTTTAAGGGGTTATCAAAGTTTGGGCGGGGAGGCCGTGCGGGTTTTGGGCGAGATAGAGTCTGTAACCAATGAGGAATTGGCATCAAAAAAAGAAGATAAGAAAAAGAAAACAATAAACAAAATAATAGAGGATGCGCCCGTGACCAAGATGGTAACGGTTATTTTGAGGCATGCTATTGAGGGGTTAGCTTCTGACATACACATAGAACCGCTGAGAGACGAATTGAAGGTTAGGTTTAGGGTTGATGGGGTGTTGTATACCAGTTTAATGCTTCCCATTGCCGTTCATGAGGCTATTGTGGCCAGGATAAAAGTTATGACCAATATGAAACTTGACGAAAAGAGGAAACCACAGGACGGCCGTTTTGAGATTAGCACTGACACTAGCGCCGGCAAAAGTCGCGTCGATTTTCGTGTTTCTACTTTTCCTTCGTTTTTTGGAGAGAAGGTAGTTATCAGAATTTTGGATACCGAAACGGGACTCAAGAGAATAGAAAATGTTGGTATGACGAAAGTGAATGTTGAAAAGGTGAAAAAAGCGTTGCGCCGAACATATGGTTTGATTCTTTTGACGGGACCCACCGGTTCCGGCAAGACTACGACTCTTTATTCTATGCTTAGTATGATTGATAGAGAAAAACTTAATGTGGTTAGTTTAGAGGACCCCATTGAATATAACGTAGAGGGCGTAAATCAATCGCAAGTATATCCTGCCATAAATTATACTTTTGCCAGCGGGTTGCGTTCTATTTTGAGGCAAGACCCTGATGTTATAATGGTGGGAGAGATTCGAGATAAAGAAACGGCGCAATTGGCGATTCAGGCTTCTTTGACCGGGCATTTGGTTCTTTCAACCCTCCATACAAACAACGCTATAGGAGTTATACCGCGTCTGATTGACATGGGAGTTGATCCTTATTTGATTCCTTCAACCCTTGTTTTGGTAATTGCTCAGCGTCTTGTTAGGACATTATTTCCGGAATCAAGAGGGGAGTTGAAAGTAGAAGGCACCGTTCAGGAAACAATAGAAAGAAATCTGAAAGATTTGCCATCCGCCATGAGGAAGGGAATTAAAATTCCGGAGAAAATATATCAAGCCAAACCCTCTGCGATTTGTCCTCGCGGAACAAGAGGGCGAGTTGGCGTTTTTGAAATTTTGAGAATGACACTGGAACTTGAAAAGATTATTTTGGCGGGGCCTACCGAGTTTGCCATAGAGGCAGAATCTAGGAACCAAGGAATGATGAACATGAAAGAGGATGGCGTTCTGAAAGTTTTGGAAGGAAAAGTTGGCTTGGAAGAATTAAATGAAGTTGTATAATATAAATATGATAAAAAATAGAGGGTTTACGATAATAGAGATGTTGATAGTTTTAGCTATCATAGCCATGCTTTCGTCCATTGCCATGTCTCTTTTTAGCAGTAGCAAAGCAAAGGCGAGAGATTCCAGGCGAGAAGAAGATATGAAGGATATTCAAAACGGATTAAATCTTTATGTTTCAAACAGTCAAATATATCCGATTTGCGACGAGGAGGTGATTAATGGTGCAAGCGATTGTCTTTCCCAGGTCATGATCAGCACTGGTTTTATGAAAGGAGTTCCTTACGATCCTCTTGGTCGTGGCACAGGCGGTTCTTGTGGAGGGAGTAATCCGGAGTATTGCTATGTTTCTCCTGATGGATTTTCTTACATGCTAAGGTATTTTCTTGAAACGGATAATATCTCCGGCAAAGATAGTGGCTGGCAGGAAGTCATTGTTAACTATTAACGGTTTGTAATTGTGTTATAATTGTAAAATGGAAAAAGATAACAAAAATTTTAAAGTTTTTCTTGTGGATGATGATGAATTTCTTTTGGATATGTATGCCTCAAAATTTAAAATGTCCGGATTTGATGTGGAGATTGCGCGAAACGGAAAAGAGGCATTGTCTAAACTGAAAGAGGGTCTCTCTCCTGACGTTATTCTTTTGGATATTGTTATGCCTGAAATAAGTGGTTTTGAATTTTTGGAGACGCTTAAGGAAGAAAAAATACCAATGCCTATGGTTGTTGTCTTAAGTAATTTGGGTCAAAAAAGCGATATAGAAAAGGGTAAAAAATTGGGCGCCTCTGATTATATTATAAAAGCTAGTTTTACTCCGAGTGAAGTTGTTCAAAAAGTTAGATCTTTGCTCGGTGGAAAAAATATATGAGTGATTATTCCAAAGAATTATCAAATTTAGTTTTGTCCGTTGCTGAATCTGGCGGTTCTGATTTGCATCTTTCTGTCGGGAGGCACCCCACTCTTAGGGTTTCAGGACTCTTGGTCCCGCTGATTAAAAAGCCTTTCCTAACTCCGGATGATCTGGAAAAATTTGTTGAGGTTTTGTTGAACGAGGAACAAAAAGCAATATTGCAAAAAAAAGGCGAGGTGGATTTTGCGTATGGCGTCCCTGAAAAAGAGGGCATGAGGTTTCGTTGCAATGCTTTTAGACAACGCGGGTTTTGGGGTGTGGCTATGCGCCTTATTCCTGCTGAAGTAAGAACATTGGAGGAACTTAATTTGCCGGAGATTTTGAGGTCATTCGCACTAGAGAGACAAGGTTTCTTTTTGGTGGTTGGTCCTACGGGGCATGGCAAATCCACAACGCTTGCTTCTTTGGTTGATATTGTCAATCGTGAGACAAGCAGGCATGTTGTGACAATTGAGGACCCTATTGAGTATATTTTTACGCAGGACAAATCAATTATAGACCAACGCGAGGTGTCGCATGACACTGCCGATTTTCGCACAGGGTTAAGGTCTATGTTTAGGCAAGATATTGATGTGGCCATGGTTGGAGAGATGCGCGATTCTTCCAGTATATCCATAGCCGTGACAGCGGCGGAGACCGGACATCTTGTTCTGTCATCTTTGCACACCAATAACGCCAGCCAGACAATAGATAGGATTATTGATTCTTTTCCTGCTGAACAGCAGAACCAAATACGTTTGCAATTGGCGGGTAGTTTGTTGGGTATTTTTTCTCAGCGTTTAGTTCCCAGAACTTCAGGAGGATTGATTCCCGCTTATGAGCTTTTGATTGCCAATACTGCTGTTAGGAATTTAATTAGAGAAGGGAGAACGCATGAGTTGGATATTGTCATGGAAACCAGCTCTTCGGAAGGAATGGTTGATCTCAATAGATCTCTTCTTGATTTAGTAAGGGGTGGAGAAATTAGTATGGAAAATGCTCTGGCCTATTCGCAGAAACCGAGATCATTAATGGAGCTTAGTAAATAAAATGTTATTCAAATACAAAGCGACAACTTCCGAAGGGGAAGTTAAAGAGGGGGATTTGGAGGCGGCCAGTATGGAAATTGCCCTAGATTCTCTTCAGAGGAGAAATCTTATAGTCGTTTCTCTTGATCCCGCGCACAAAAAGGGTTTTTGGGGGGGCGGAGAATTATTTTCTAGCGGTCGGGTCAAAAAAAAGGATGTTGTTATTTTCTCCAGGCAACTCTCTACTCTTTTTGAAGCAAGGGTTCCTGTTTTGACTTCATTTAAAATGTTGGCGGCGGAAACGGAAGGCGTTGCTTTAAGAAAAATAATAGATATTATTGTGAAGGATATCGAGTCCGGTGACAATATTTCTCGCGCGATGTCAAAACATCCAAAAGTTTTTTCAATTTTTTATGTGAATATGGTTAAAGCGGGTGAGGAGTCAGGCAAATTGGATGAAATTTTTCACTATTTAGCGGATTATCTCGAGCGCAATAGCGATATTACTTCAAAGGCCACTCGTGCCCTTGTTTACCCCGCTTTTGTTATTTCGGCTTTTATTGGCGTTATGGTTCTTATGATGGTTTTTGTCGTGCCCAAAATGATTGAAATTATTGAAGAAAGCGAGCAAGAAATGCCGTTTTATACTAAAATAGTCATGGGAGTAAGCGATTTTCTGGTGAATTATGGCGTTTTTTTGTTGATAGCATTGGCTGTTTCAGCTTTCCTTTTGTGGAGGTACAGCCGGACAAAAGCGGGTCAACTCGCTTTTTCTAAGTTTCAAATTACGGTTCCTTTGTTGGGTGGTTTGTACAAAAAACTTTATATTTCAAGAATTTCTGACAATCTGGAAACTCTTATATCGGGTGGTGTGAGTATGCTTAGGTCTTTGGAAATTACATCCGATACCATTGAAAATAGTGTTTACAAAGCTTTACTTTTTGATACAAAAGAAGCCGTTAAATCGGGTTCCACCATATCCGAAAGTTTCTATCGTTCCCAATATGTTCCCCATCTTGTTACGCAGATGATTAGAATAGGAGAAGAAACCGGCAAACTGGATTTCATATTGAAGACATTGGCGAAGTTTTACAGAAAAGAAGTTGATGCTAGCGTTGACACTCTAATTAGCTTAATTGAACCGGTAATGATAATTGTTTTAGGTGGAGGGGTGGGCGTTTTGTTGGCTTCTATCCTGTTGCCGATTTATAATATTGCCTTGTCCGTCTAGCCGGCGCGAGAGGTTGTCCACAGGCTTGTTGTTATTTTGGGGTGTTTTTAGGGTATAATAATATTGTTAGTTTATTTAATCAAAAAAGGTCGAGAAAATTTAAGTATTTTTAAGTTAAAAAAATAAAATGTTTAAAAGAAAAAATAAGGGTTTTACGCTGATTGAACTTTTGGTTGTTATTGCTATTATTGGTGTTTTGGCTTCGGTTGTTTTGGCTTCTCTAAACAGCGCGCGAAAGAAATCCAGAGATGCTCGCCGTGTAGCCGATATCAAGCAAATTCAGTTGGCTTTGGAGATGTATTTTGACTCCACCCAGTCGTATCCTACTACTTTAGCTGCCCTGGTTCCGACTTATATTGCCACTGTCTCCACCGATCCGTTGACTTCGGTTGGCGCTTACAAATATGCGGCTTTAACCAGCGGTAGTTCAATTACAACTTGTACTACTGGATGCACTTATTACCACTTGGGCGCTATTCTTGAAGAAGCGACGAATCCGGCTTTGCCCGGACGAGATCTTGATTCTAGCGTGGCGACAAATGGTTTTCCCGGAGCTACTGCAAATTGCGGGGCAACGGCAGGTACCAATTGTTATGATATAACTCCGTAAATAGTTTATACGCAGATTTTGTGATAAAATATGGGCATGATATATGCCCATATTTTTATTCTCACCCCCAAATCTTATGAGGCCTAGCCTCGTAAAGTTAAAATAATTCGATGATATTTTCTGGGTTAATCTCTTTTAGCCAATTCAGAGTTTCTTTTTTGTGTTTTTGAGGACTTCCAAAAAATTCTGATAAGAATTTGTCTTGAATTATAGAGGGGAAATTCTTTTTGCCAGTGTAATCTAAATAACTTGACCATCTGTAAGTTTCTAAAAATTCAACTGTCT